>ERZ1643246.4228-NODE-4228-length-11550-cov-9.431318_pt1 | contig 11550 bp, 8 predicted proteins | sample MGYA00579265_ERZ1643246 | MGnify/ENA primary metagenome ERZ1643246 (study PRJEB29033, sample SAMEA4952261) | chicken gut metagenome | biome: Broiler Chicken; feature: Gastrointestinal Tract; material: Caecum | place: Ireland | collected 2018 | study: Broiler...
TAGGGTCTACCAAAGTCAAAATTTTTTCTAGCAAAATTTTGCAATTATGAAAATACTCATACTTTGTACATGCATATCTATACTTTTTAGGAGTAGCATATTCATCTACTATTAGCCTTGACTCAAACTCCTGCATTTCGCCTAAAAGTTTATGATTTTCCACCTTTTCATCTATTAATTGCATGATTTCAGGATTACTAGAATAAAACGTAGGAGGCATCCTGTATGAAATAATCTTCATAGCGAAGGCATCTTTAATTGGTTTCATTGAAAAAGTAGGCTTGCCATTTTCATCGTAGCTCACACTCGCAGAAGAAAAATAATCATTAAACTTATTCTGCATACTCGCTGGAGACTTGAACCTATAAGGTGCCTCCACAGAATAATCCCTATAACGCTTGTGGTGAGTCATCAAAATAGAAGCTACCATATAATGAAAATAATTTTCAATCCTTCTATCACTATGTAACCTGCTATATTTTTGAAATTCTTTCTCTTTAAAATTCTTCAAAGCTTCCTTTTCATCAACAGTAAAATTTAAAGAATCTGCAAAAACTTTATGGTTCATGATATATCACATCCATTCAAAAAAATCTAAAAAATATCTATTATTATATCACAAAACACAGTAAAACACAAATTTTGACTTAGGTGTTTTTGGGGACGGAGGAAAAAAACATCCAAAAAATTGCCAAGAGGGACGTAGCATTTTGGCAATTTTTTGCCATTTTGCTACGTCCCCCTGGCAAATTTATGCCAAAAAAGTACGTCCCTTTTGGCATAAATTTTGAATAATTTTGCTCATTTTACACATACTGTAATTAGATGCAAAGGCTGATATAGTGGCGAAAATATTTATGATTTTTTTCGACTAATTTTGTGCCTTATGGTAGGAAGGAATGATGGAAAAATGAGTAAGAATACTGGTAAAGATTTGAATAAAAATGAAGGTCAGGAAAAGTTTAAAGGTCAAAGGCCTTATTTTGGCAAGGAGGAGTTCGGTAGAGAGGACGGCGTAGCTGAAGTGGGAGAGGATGCTACGAAGTATGGTGAGTTTATGTCTTCATATTTCGCTTGGATTCCATTGCCAGATCAGAAGCAAAGGGCAGAAGAGCTCGATAATATGACGAAAAAGTCTGACCAAAAAGGAAAGTAAAATTCAAAAAAAGACAAAAAATCAAAATGAAAACTAAAGAAATACAGCGAAATATAGAAAAAAAGGTAAAATAATGAGAAAACGAAAGACAACTATAAAAAATATACATAAAAGAGCAAAATCAAGTAATGATGACTAAAAATGTTAGTTGCAAAATTGTAAATAAAGCGTATAATTAGAAATGAAGGTCAAAGAAAGTCAAAGTCAAAGACATCAAAATGAAACATATATCATATTTTGAAATTACAAAAAACGACAAAGTACACAATATAAGAATATAGAAAACTATAAAAATGCAAAGGAGATGAGCAGATGCTATCAGACATAATTGAAGAGTTTATAAAAGATTTGTTTGGCGGAAAAGACAAAATTGAAATTCAGCGAAATGAGTTGGCAGATCATTTTAACTGTGTGCCATCGCAAATTAATTATGTTTTGGAAACTAGATTCAAGCCATCTCAAGGCTATTATGTAGAAAGTAAACGTGGCGGAGGAGGCCACATAACGATAACAAGAATAGACATTTTAGATGACGAATATTTTGGAGCATTGATTGAAAACATTGGAGATTCAATATCTCAAAAAGATACAGACCTTGTAATTAGCGAGTTATTATCATACAATTTAGTTACGGAAGAAGAGGCTAAGCTTATGAAAGTCGCGACAAGTGATAAGGTTTTGAAACTTGATAGAGATGTTCGAGACAAAGTTCGTGCGCGAATTTTGAAAAATATGCTTTTGAACCTTAGCTGAAATAAAAAAATGTTAGGAGGAATTTATTATGTTATGTGATAATTGTGGAAAAAGAGAAGCAAATGTTAAATATACAGAAAATATAAATGGAAAGGTAAAAACATTAAACTTATGTGAACAATGTAGTAAAGAATTAGGATTAGGATTTCCTGATATAGAATTAAACAATTTTAGTATGCCGATAGATTTTTCAAGTTTCCTTGGAGGATTTATGGAAGATTTAACAAGTCCGGCATTTATGCCAATGTTAAACACTATTAAAGAATTAAAATGTGATAACTGTGGTTATACCTTTGATGACATTGCTAATACTGGAAAATTAGGGTGTGAACATTGCTATGATGTATTTGAGGAAAAACTAAATCCTATAATTAAAAGAATTCAAGGAGCAAATCATCATGTTGGAAGGACGGGAAAAGTTATAGACAATGAAATAGGCGAAAAATTCGGTCAAAGAGCAGCCAATTCAGGCACAGCAGCAAAGGATAATCTTAAAAATTCAGCAACTGCAGGAAAATCATCAAAAACTGCAAGTGGAGCTGAAAATGAATCAAATGAAGAGAAGTTACAAAGATTACAAGCTGATTTGAAACAAGCAATAAAAGAGGAAAATTACGAAGAAGCAGCAAAAATTAGAGATGAAATCAAAAAAATAAATGGTGACAAAAAATAATATAAATAAAAAAATTTAGCGAGGAGGTACGTATGAATTGGTATTTGCAAAGCAGTGAAAAATCAGATGTTGCGAAAAACACAAAAATTAAATTCGCAAGGAATGTGCATGGAATTAAATTTAATTTAAACACTTTGGAAGAAATCAAACCCATAGAAGAAAAAATTCAGAATAATTTGTATAACATTGGCTATGGGCTAAGATTTTTTAAGCTAAGAGATATGGATAATGTTACAAAAATGAGCTTAGTAGAAAAAGGTCTAATTACAAAAGAATTTGTAAAAAATAAAAGTCAAATAGGCAGTATATTAATAAATGATGATGAAAATATATGCATAATGATAGGTAATGAAGACCATTTAGAAATACAAGTATTTAATTGTGGGCTAGACTTAGAAGCAATGCTAAACTTAGCAATCGAGTTAGACAAAAATATGGAAAAAGTGGTAGGCTATGCAGTTAGTAAAAAATATGGATATCTAACAGCTTGCCCAACTAATGTAGGCACAGGACTAAAAGCTTCAGTAGTAGTACATTTGCCTGGACTTACGAAAACAAGAAATACTAGAAAAATATTAAGTGCAATAAGCAATTTTGGTATTAATATAGTTAGTCTTTCAGGGGAAAATCAGGAAAATTATAGCTGTATGTACCAAATATCTAATAATCAAACATTAGGAATTTCTGAAAATGAAATCATACAAAATTTAAAAATCGTAGTAGAACAAATTATAGAAGAAGAGCGTAAAGCTAGAAGAATGTTAGCTAAAAATGAAATTGAATTAGAAGACATAATATATAGAAGCTATGGAATACTTAGCAATTGCAAAAAAATCTCTTCATCAGAGGCTGAAGCCTTATTGTCAGACATAAAACTAGGCACAGATCTAGGAATACTAAAAGAATTAAACGATTTACAAGTTCAGAAATTGTACTTATACACTAAGCCTGCAAACTTACAAAAATATTTGGGCGAAAAATGCGATAAAGCAAAGCGTGAAATAAAAAGAGCAGAAGTAATAAAACAAATAATTGCCAACGGGGACGTAGATTAATGGCAAAAAAAGGAGGAGAGTATTATGGTATATAAATTTACACAAAGAGCAAAAAAAGCGGTAGAAATTGCAAATGAAGTTGCGCTTGAGCTAGGACATAATTACATTGGAACAGAGCATCTTTTGTATGGCTTGGCTAAGGAAGGCAGCGGAGTTGCAGCAAAAGTTTTGGAAAATCAGAATATTAAACCAGAAGATATTATAGATAAAATTATAGAATTAATAGGCCAAGGTCAACCACTTGAAGGAACTCTAGGATTTACACCAAGGACTAAAAGAGTTATTGAGAATGCGTTTATAGAAGCTAGAAAACTAGGATATGACTACATTGGAACAGAGCACTTGCTAATTGGTATCCTAAGAGAAGGAGATAGTGTAGCTGCAAGGATTTTGCTTGAGTTAGATGCAAATATTCCAATGATTTATAATGAGATTGTAAAAGTTATAAATGAAGGTGAAGATTTGTCTGGAGAAGCTGGAAATTCAGATAAAGATGGAAAAATTGGAAGTTATAATCAAACTCCTACACTAAATCAGTTTGGCGATGATTTGACTAAAAAGGCTAAAGAAGGCAAGCTTGACCCAATTATAGGCAGAAAAGAGGAGACTGAAAGGGTTATTCAAATTTTGTCAAGAAGAACAAAGAACAATCCATGTTTAATTGGTGAGCCTGGTGTTGGTAAAACTGCAGTTGTTGAAGGATTAGCAGAAAAGATTGTTGCTGGTGATGTCCCAGAGATACTAAAAAATAAAAGAGTTGTAGCTGTTGATATTGCTAGTATGGTTGCTGGCGCAAAATATAGAGGAGACTTTGAGGAAAGAATTAAGAAGGCTTTAGATGAAGTAAAAAAAGCTGGAGATGTAATCTTGTTTATTGATGAAATCCACACAATTGTTGGTGCTGGTTCAGCAGAGGGAGCAGTTGATGCTGCAAATATTTTAAAGCCATTGCTTGCAAGAGGCGAAATTCAATTGGTTGGTGCAACTACTATAAATGAATATAGAAAATATATTGAAAAAGATGCAGCTTTGGAAAGAAGGTTCAGCCCTGTAATGGTTGATGAACCTAGCGAAAAAGATACAGTTAAGATTTTAAAGGGAATTCGTGATAAATATGAAGCTCATCATGGAGTAAAAATAAGCGATGAGGCTATTGAATCTGCTGTAAAATTGTCAGTAAGATATATAAATGATAGATTTTTACCAGACAAGGCAATTGACTTAATTGACGAAGCAGCTTCAAGAGCTAGACTAAAAACATATACAGAGCCAGATAGCTTAAGAGAATTGCAAGAGCAAATTGAAGATATACAAAAAGATAAGGAAGAAGCAGTAAGAGCACAAAAATTCGAAAGAGCTGCGAGCCTAAGAGATAAAGAAAGAGAGCTAAAAGCCAAATATGAAGAAGAAAAGAAAAACTGGAAAAATAAAAATACAAAAGAAGTTGTAAATATTACAGAAGAAAATATTGCCGAAGTTATATCTAGTTGGACAGGAATTCCAGCAAGCAGAATAACCCAAGACGAGAACAAAAGATTGAGAAATCTTGAAAAAGAATTACACAAAAGGGTTATTGGCCAGGATGAGGCTGTCGAAGCAGTTGCAAAGGCAATTCGTAGAGGTAGAGTTGGATTGAAAGATCCAAACAGACCAATTGGTTCATTCCTATTTTTAGGCCCAACTGGTGTTGGTAAAACAGAATTGTCAAAAGCTTTGGCAGAGTGTTTATTTGGCGATGAGAGCGCTATGATAAGAATTGATATGTCTGAATATATGGAGCCACATTCAGTTTCTAAATTGATAGGTTCACCTCCAGGATATGTAGGATTTGATGAAGGCGGTCAGTTGACAGAAAAAATAAGAAGAAAACCATATTCTGTAATCCTATTTGACGAAATCGAAAAAGCTCATCCAGATGTAATGAATATGTTGTTGCAAATATTGGATGACGGTAGATTAACTGATAGTCAAGGTAGAACTGTAAATTTCAAAAATACTGTAGTTATTATGACTTCAAATGTTGGGGCAAGGCTTATTACAGATAAAAAGGCTTTAGGATTTGTAAAAGAAGAAGACAGCGATAAAAAAGAGAAGGAAAACAAAGACTATGAAGAAACTAAAAAAGAAGTTATGGAAGCTTTGAAAAAAGAGTTTAGGCCAGAGTTCCTAAACCGTATTGATGAAATTATCGTGTTCCATAAATTGACTGATAAAGAGATTGGCAAAATTATAGATATAATGCTTAAAGAAGTTATAGACAGACTAGATGCTCAAAAAATTAAAATTGAGTTAGAGCCAAGTGTTAAAAAATTAATTGCAAGTAAAGGAATAGACAAAAACTTTGGCGCACGTCCTTTAAGAAGGACAATTCAAAATATATTAGAAGATAGCCTAGCAGAAGATATATTAGATGGCAAACTAAAGAAAAACAAAGTTAATAAAATAGGAGCAAAAGATGGAAAAATTATTGTTGAAAAGTAAAAAATATAAATAGCCACTTAGGTTAAAAAACTAGTGGCTATTTTGCCATTGCTAAAAGCTAAAAAATGTGTTATAGTATAGCATAAAGGTGATAAAAATGCTAGAAAAAATAAACTCGCCAGAGGATGTAAAAAAATTATCAATAGATGAACAAAAAAAATTGGCAGAAGAAATAAGAAAATATATATTAGAGGTAGTGTCCGAAAATGGAGGGCATCTTGCCTCTAATTTGGGCGTTGTGGAGCTAACAATTGCATTACACAGCGTATTTGACGTCCCAAAAGATAAGATTGTTTGGGATGTTGGACACCAAAGTTACACACATAAAATTATTACTGGAAGAAAAGAAGAACTAAAAACTTTGAGAAAGCTAGGCGGAATTGCCGGTTTTCCAAAGACAAATGAGTCAGAATCAGACTGCTTTAACACTGGCCATAGTGGAACTTCAATTTCAGCAGCATTAGGAATGGCTAGGGCTAGAGACATTGAAGGCAAAGATAATTCAGTAATTGCAGTAATAGGAGATGGTGCACTAACAGGTGGTATCGCTCTTGAAGCGTTAAATGACGCAGGCTATAGTAATACGCAGCTTACTGTTATTTTAAATGATAATGAAATGAGCATTTCTAAAAACATTGGTGGCTTAAATATGTTTTTGAGTAAATTAAGAACTAAAAAAGCATATACAACGACTAATATATCTGTTAAGAAATTTTTATATAAAGTGCCAGTTGTAGGAAAACCAATAGTTAAAATTGTACAAAAAGTAAAGAGAAGTATTAAGCAGCTTATAATACCAAAAATGTTTTTTGAGGACATTGGCTTTAAATATTTGGGACCTGTTGACGGCCATGATTTAGAAAAACTCGAAAGCCTGCTTAGAGTGAGCAAGCAGATAAAAGAACCAGTTTTAATACATGTTTTGACAAAAAAGGGCAAAGGCTACGAGATTGCGGAGCAGAATCCGGACAAATTCCACGCAACTTCTCCATTTGATATAGAAACAGGAAAGCCTAAGAAACCAAAGTCAAAAGATTATTCAAAGGTATTTGGAGAAAAGTTAGTAAGTTTAGCAAAAGAAAATCCAAAAATAGTTGCAATAACAGCCTCTATGAAAGATGGCACAGGACTTACAGAATTCGCAAAAGAATTCCCAAAAAGATTTTTCGATGTAGGTATTGCAGAGCAACATGCCGTATGCCTGGCTGCAGGCATGGCTAAGGAAGGACTAATTCCAGTGGTACCAATATATTCGACATTTTACCAAAGGGCCTTTGACCAAGTTATACATGACATAGCCTTGCAGAATTTGCCAGTTATTATGTGTGTTGACAGAGCAGGAATAGTTGGCGCAGATGGCGAAACTCACCAAGGAACGCTGGATATGGCATTTTTTAGGCTTGTACCTAATTTGACCATTATGGCGCCAAAGAATTTTAAAGAACTAGAAGATATGTTAGATTTCGCTGTGGGATATGGAAAGCCAGTAGTTATAAGGTACCCTAGAGGTGGTGAAGATGCTATACAATTTCCTAAAGAAGATAAAATAACTTTGGGCAAAGCAGAAATACTAAAAGAAGGAAAAGATTTGACCATTATTGCAATTGGCAAAACTGTGGCAAGAGCCATGAAAGTCGCAGAAAAATTAGAAAAACAGATGTCTGAAAAGACTGATGCCAAGCAGCCTGGCAGGTCTGAAACGTCTGGAACGTTTGAAGAAAATCAGCAAGCAAATAAAAAGATTGGCGAAAAGTATAGTGTAGAAGTAATAAATGCTAGATTTCTAAAGCCATTAGATAAAGAGACTATAAAAAAATCAATAGAAAAAACTAAAAATGTAATTACAATAGAAGATGGTACTATAATTAATGGACTAGCAACTGCAATAAAAGAGCTTATAGTAGACGAAAAACTAGAGGATATTAATGTTAAATCTTATGCATATCCAGATAAATTTATACAACATGGAACGGTTGAGGAGCTAGAAAGATTATACAAACAAGATGAAGATTCAATAATTTCAGCGGTTGAAAAATAATTGCACAATTCACAGTTAACTAATTTTAATTTCGTACAAAAAATTATCTATCATAATATTTTTGATGTTTATTGATATAGACTGTAAATTGTAACAAATAATTATAATTCTTTTCTAACCCAGAAAGATGAAAGAAAGGAAAAAAAGAGATGAAAAAGCAAGAAATGTTAAAAGATTATAAAAGGCAAGAGGACAAAATGTGTCTAGCACAAGTTTTAGATAAAGTTGAGTTTGCAGAGAAACGTAAAACTCAAGAGCACACAGATTTTTTAGATATGTACCAAGTTGCTCTTGTAGAGAATTTTTTTAGAAAAAATAATTTTAAAAATTACAAATTATATGGTGGATACGAAGAGGCAGAAAGAAAAGTGGCAATTATAAATCCACAAGACGATTATTTAAACATCTTTAAAGTAGTAAGAGTGACTTTGCCGGAGGAGGATTATGGTAAATATGCACATAGAAATTATTTAGGCGGAATTATCAAATTGGGCTTTACTAGAGAAAAAGTTGGAGACATTATAGTTTCACACGAAGGTGCAGACATTATAGTCGTTGCAGATTTTGCAGAAATTCTCGCAAGCCAGCTTCCTAGCTTAACGCGATTTGCCAATAGCAAAATAACAATCGAAGCGATAGAAAACCTTCATAAAAGAGAAGTCAGGATGGAAGAGGTAAAAATTATAGTTCCATCATTAAGGCTAGATAATATTGTTTCAGATTTGGCAAGAACTTCAAGAAATAAGGCGGCGCAGATTATCAATCAAGAGAGAGTTTTTGTAAATGGTCAAAGTGAAACAAAGCTTTCTAAGCAAATAAAATTAAATGATATTATTACAATAAGAGGAAAAGGAAGGTTTGTGGTCAAAAAGTTTGAAGGAACCACAAGAAGCGGAAGGACGGTACTTGTAATTGAAAAATATGTATAAGCATTATTTGGAAAAATTGGAATTTAATAAAGTAGTAGAAAAATTAAGTAATTATTGCGCAACTTACAAGGGAAGGAAAATGGCACTAAGCTTGTTGCCTTCAAATGACAAAGATGAAGTAAAAGAAATTTTAAATGAAACAGCAGAAGCGGTGAATTTAGCTTATAGAAATAGTTTCCCAGGCTTGTACGAAATTGCCGATATTACAGTTGAACTTAAGCTTTTACAGAGCAACTCACAGCTATCTGCTAAAGCTCTTTTAAACTTGGCTAACATTTTTAAATTAGCACAGGAGTTAAAAGATTATTTTAACCAAGATTTCTTAGATGTGGCAGATTATCCTACAATTTCAAATTTGTTTTCAGAGTTATACTCTAACAAAAATGTTTACTCAACAATTTTCGAGAAAATCATAGATGAAAACACAATAGATGACAAAGCCTCCAAAAATCTGCAATCCATCAGGAGGAAAAAAAGAAAACTTGATCAAGACATAAGAAGCAAGCTTCAGAGCCTTATCCATTCTGCCAGTTACTCAAAATATATCCAAGAAAATATAGTAACAATCAGAAATGACAGGTTTGTAATCCCTGTAAAAGAAGAATATCGCTCTCAGATTAAAGGCTTTGTACATGATGTTTCAAATGCTGGCTCAACAGTATTTATAGAACCAATTTCAGTGTTCGAAATGAACAACGAATTGGCAAGCTTAAAAGTTGAAGAAGAACTTGAAATTGAAAAAATCCTTTTAGAGCTTTCAAAACTATTTTTCCCTTATACTGCTGAGCTAGAGCACGATTGTGAGTTGATTGGTAAGTTGGATTTTATTTTTGCAAAAGCAAAATACTCACGTGCAATAAATGCCAATACGCCAGACATAAGCGAAAAAAAGGAAATATATCTAAAAAATGCAAGGCACCCATTAATAGATGCTGATAAAGTAGTGCCAATAACATTAAGCCTCGGAAAAGAATTCTCAAGCTTAGTAATTACAGGACCTAACACAGGTGGAAAAACAGTCACACTAAAAACCATCGGCTTGCTTTCTTGCATGGCATGTAGTGGCCTTAACATACCAGTTGATGCGCATTCATCAATATATGTATTTGACCAAATCTTTGCGGACATCGGTGATGACCAGAGCATCAGTGATTCTTTAAGTACATTTTCTTCACACCTTAAAAACATAGTGCAAATAACCAAAAATGCTACCGCAAACTCATTGATTTTATTGGACGAGCTTGGCTCTGGCACAGACCCGTTAGAAGGTGCAAACCTTGCAATCAGCATACTCGCATACTTCAAAGACCTAGGAGCTCTAACAGTAAGCACAACGCATTATCAAGAATTGAAACAATATGCGTTAGTTACAGATGGCTTCGAAAATGCTTCGGTCGAATTTGACATTGCAACACTAAGCCCAACATACAAGCTATTGGTCGGAATTCCTGGAAAAAGCAATGCATTTGAAATCAGCCAAAAGCTTGGGTTAAACACAAAAATAATAGAAAATGCAAAAAAAATGATGACCTCAAACCAAGTAGACATCGAAAATCTTCTAAAAAGCATCTATGATGACAAATCTGAAATCGAAAAAGAAAAAGAGCAGACACAAGAAGAATTGCGCAAAGTCACGGCCTTACGTGAATCTTTAGAGCGCGACAACTATGAACTAGACCGCAGAGAAAAAGAAATAATCAACAACGCAAAAATCCAGGCCAGAAACATCTTGCTTGACGCTAAAGATGAGGTAAAAATTCTTCAGTCACAAGACAAAGTAAACCTAGAAGAACTTAGAAATACACTAAACTCTAAAATAAAAGGCATAAAACTTAGCAATCTAAGTTTCAGTGCGGAAAACGATGCAGATAATTCACAACTTTCTGAGTTAAAACCAGAAGATATCAAGCCAAACCAGCAAGTCTTCGTACGCACATTAGGAAAACAAGGCACAATAATCTCTGCACATCCATCAAAATCAAATGAGGTACAAGTTCAAATAGGAAGCATGAAAATGAATGTAAACATCAAAGACCTAAGCCTTGTAAAACCAGAAAACTCAGTTGCTTCCAACAAAAACGCTAGCGGTGCAGGCACTAAACACGGTGCTGCAGGCGTCCATATTACAAGTAAAATAAATTCAAAAGCATCCACAGTAAAACCGGAAATAAACGTAATAGGCCTTACCGTTGACGACGCTTTGCCATTAATAGACAAATTCCTAGACGACTGCAGCCTCGCAAAATTAAACACCGTAAGAATTGTCCATGGCAAAGGCACAGGCAAACTAAGAGAAGGCATCCATAACTTCCTAAAACGCAACCCACACGTCAAATCTTATCGAATGGGCACTTACGGCGAAGGCGAAATGGGAGTAACAGTAGTAGAAATATAGATGTTTTTGGGGTGCTTTTGGGGACGGAGGAAAAAAACATCTTGAACTTTGGGGACGTTCCTTAAAGTTC
>ERZ1643246.4229-NODE-4229-length-11548-cov-19.316889_pt1 | contig 11548 bp, 6 predicted proteins | sample MGYA00579265_ERZ1643246 | MGnify/ENA primary metagenome ERZ1643246 (study PRJEB29033, sample SAMEA4952261) | chicken gut metagenome | biome: Broiler Chicken; feature: Gastrointestinal Tract; material: Caecum | place: Ireland | collected 2018 | study: Broiler...
TGTGAGATGACGGATTCAGGTCATCGGCAGGCTTCTTTTGTTTTGTGAAGGATTTTTGAGGGGAGAAAAATAAAAATATTGTCTAATTTATTGTATAAATACTATTTTCATTGAAAAAGATAGATATAGATGATACTATTTGTACAATAGATTATAAACTGAATGAAATGAGGAGGGGAAAATGGCACAGTACAAGCGTTTGCTTGTGTACTTTGCTGCTGTGAGCCTGATTTTTTGTCTGGCTGCCGGATGTTCAAGAAAAAGAGAGAAAAGCGAAAATGAGAGAAAATCAGCACAAAGCAATACAAGTGACAGAAGTGAGGCAGCATCAGAGGAATCAAAAATAACGGAAGAAAATTCTGCTGAAAAAACAACAGATGAGGAGAAAGATACTTTAATCAAAAAGAAAAAACAGGTTACGATTTATTTTATTGATGATGCAAGTGCAGAAGTAATAGGGGAAGGGTTTGAAATTGAAGATGAATATGATATATGGAATGTTTTGCAGAAACAAAAAGTTTTAACAGAAGGCTGTAAGTTGCTGAGTATAAAAGTCAATAAGGAAAAGAAACAAATAAATTTGGATTTTAATAAGGCAACCGGGGAATACATTCGTACTATGGGAACAGCGGGAGAGACAGCAGTTATAGGCTGTATTGTTAATACATATCTGGAGGCATATGATTGCACGGAAATAAAATTAACGGAAGGAGGAGAAGTATTTCAGACCGCTCATGGAGCGGATTTTGAAGGCTATATAGGCAGAATAAATGATCTGTAAATTTTTTAATCATGTAGTGGAGAGATATTAAATATTGGGGGAAAGAGTAATGAAGAAAAGATTAGTGAAGATAATGGCAGGCTTTTTGATTTTTGCAATGATATTAAGCATTGTATCTCCGGGGACCGCAGCTATAGTTGGAACAAATGTTGCAGCGGTGGAAGAGGAAAGTCAAGAAGTACAGGAGAACAGTACGGCGATTACACAGAAGGATATAGATCAAAAATCATCGGAAACAGCGACGGAAGAGAAGACAGATAACTTAGAGAAAAAGGGAACTGAGCAGGAGAAGACTGGCACAGCCAATATGCCAGAAGAAAAAAATGAAACAAACAACACTGCAGGTACGGAGAAAAGAGATTTAGAAGCATTAGAAGCAAATAAAGATTCTCAGCAGATGGAAGAAAAAGAGGAAGAGAAAACCTCATCTATCGCTGCAGGAAAAATTAATTTTGTGTACATAGAAAGTCCGTATTTAGAAACCCCAGGGACACAAAGAATCGTTATTGCTTTTGAAAAAGCGATAAGCGGGGTTAAAACACTTACTTTAACGGTAAAAGATGAGTCCGGAAAGAAAGAAAACTGGCTGCTTTCAAAACAGAAAGATGGCGTGTATCTCTTTGAAAAGAAATACAGCAGCGCAGCCTCTGGTATATATAAAGCAGAAAAGATTCATCTCATTGCAGAAGATAAGGAAGAAACTATCAGTCTATCTAATTTGAATGTCCAGGCAGAATTTGGCGTAAATAAAAAATATGAGGGAATTGATGAATTGCAGCCAATTACCAATGATGGAAGTGGAGAAGCTGGTGCTTCTGTGGCTGTAATTGATGAAAATGGTACTGCAAAGGCGCAGACAAGTATTGCCGCAGCTTTGAATGAAGCTCAGAATGAAACGACTGGCAGGAGAAGGATTGGGGCAGCGCGTTCTGGAAAAATAATGGTGGCATTAGATCCCGGACATGATGCGAACAGCATTGGAGCTCATGCGAATGGGCTGAAAGAGGAGGAACTTACATTAAAAATTGCAAAGTATTGCAAGGAAGAATTGGAGCAATATGCAGGAGTTGAAGTCTATATGACGAGAACGGGACCAGAGTGTCCGTTTAATAAAGCAAGTTCCGACTGCATTGAAGACAGAGTGAATGCAGCAGCAGATGCAGGTGCCCAGATTTTTGTCAGTTTTCATTTGAATTCTTTTACTTCATCCAGAGCGAAAGGAGCAGAAGTTATTGTTCAGAACAAAAATTGGAGACCGGCAGTTGCGTCAGAAGGTGAAAAACTGGCAGGTGCTGTTTTAGACGAATTAGAAAAAATCGGAATAACGAAACGGGCAACACCTATTTATTCAAAAAATGCCGTGAATAATAAGAAGTATGCAGATGGCAGTGCGGCGGATTATTATTCTGTACAGCGATACAGCAAGCTGAGAAATATTCCAGGTATTATTATTGAACATGCTTTTATTACGAATACAGAGGAAGTGAATACATATCTTAAGACGGAGGCAGGTCTTAAAAAGCTGGGTGTGGCGGATGCGTCAGGGATTGCCAAATATTTAGGGATCAGTAAAGGTGAATGGAGGACAGATAGCAAAGGAAATCGATATTATTATGAAAATGGACAAAAAGTAATTGGGGAGAAGAAAATTAATGGAAAATGGTATTATTTTGATAAAAAAGGAATTATGAAAACCGGGTGGCATAGTTTCACGAACAAGAAAGTATACTATGGAAGCGATGGAGCCATGGTTATAGGCGAGAAGAAGATCAACGGGAAATGGTATCTGTTCAAAGAATCCACAGGAGCGATGGTGACCGGCTGGTACGATTTTCCGAATAAGAGAGTATATTATGAAACAAACGGAGTCATGGTCAAAGGAGAAAAGAAGATCGATGGAAAATGGTATCTGTTTAAAGAGTCTACAGGAGCGATGGTAACGGGCTGGCATAATTTTCCTAATAAGAGAGTATATTACGGAAGTGATGGAGCCATGATCAAAGGAGAGAAGAAGATCAGCGGGAAATGGTATTTGTTCAAAGAATCCACAGGAGCGATGGTGACTGGCTGGTACAATTTTCCGAATAAACGGGTATATTACGGAAGTGATGGAGCCATGATCAAAGGAGAAAAGAAGATCAACGGGAAATGGTATCTGTTCAAAGACTCTACAGGAGCGATGGTGACCGGCTGGTACGATTTTCCGAATAAGAGAGTATATTATGAAACAAACGGAGTCATGGTCAAAGGAGAAAAGAAGATCGATGGAAAATGGTATCTGTTTAAAGAGTCTACAGGAGCGATGGTGACCGGCTGGTACGATTTTCCGAATAAGAGAGTATATTATGAAACAAACGGAGTCATGGTCAAAGGAGAAAAGAAGATCGATGGGAAATGGTATTTGTTCAAAGAGTCTACAGGAGCGATGGTGACCGGCTGGTATGATTTCCCTGATAAAAGAGTTTATTATGAAAGTAGCGGGGCTATGGCAAAAGGCGAGACAATGATAAATGGAAAATCTTATTACTTTTGGGAGAGTACCGGGGAATTATTAAAAGATGGTTTTGCTAATCACAAATATTATGGAACGAACGGAGTATTAATTCCAGTCAGTCAGTATGGAAATATTTTTTATAAAATTTCAGGAAATAGTTCTACGACAATTCAGCAGATGGTAAGATTTTACGAAAAGAATTCATCGATTGAGTATCCATCAGAAGTACTAAAAAAAGGTGGAGCAGCAACAATTGAGGACTTTGCACGTATATACTATGAGGAGGCCGAAAAAGAGGGAATAAAAGCAGAAGTAGCGTGGGCTCAGACGATGAAAGAAACAGGCTGGCTGAAATTTGGGGGACAAGTTAAAATTGAACAATATAATTTTGCAGGAATTGGAGCTACAGATGGTGGGGCTTGTGGTGCAAGTTTTGATGATATTCGTACAGGAGTACGTGCACAAATTCAGCATTTAAAAGCATATGCATCAACGGAAGCTCTGAAGCAAAATTGTGTAGATCCGAGGTTTGATCTTATAAAGAGAGGATGTGCACAATATGTAGAAATTCTGGGACAGAAAGAGAATCCGAATGGATACGGATGGGCAACATCCGAAAATTATGGGGTTTCTATTTTTAAGCTTATAACTAAATTGAAAAAAGCTTAGAAATGAAAATATTTTTTCACTTTTCATTGTTGGAGGAGCAGGAATTTTGACAAATTCCTGCTCTTCCTATATAATAACTACATTATATGTCTAAAGCGGGAGAAATATATGGAACGCAATTATTATTTAGATAATTATAAAGCAGTATTGATTGTACTTGTAGTGACAACTCATTTCTTGGGAGGAATGGCAGGAGAAGCCGGACTAATAAAAACTTATACGATTTTTACGAATTTGTTTTATATGCCAGCGTTTATTGCAATATCTGGGTATTTTTCTAAAAAGAATGATGCTTTAAAACTTATAAAGAATATTTTAATACCTTATTTATTTTTTCAAATATTAAATTTATTAGTGGATTACTTTCTATTACATCAAGATATAAGATTTTCACTTTTGATGCCGGAATTTACATTATGGTATTTATTGTCTCTGTTTTTCTGGCGGTTAATAATTGAATGCTTTATGAAATTGAAGTATCCATTATTATTTGCAGTAATTTTATCATTAATTATAGGCGCTGATTCCAATGTTGGAGGATTATTGTCTCTTTCAAGAACAATTTATTTCTTCCCTTTTTTTGTTTTGGGTTACCAATGTAATGTGGATAGAATATTAAAGTGCAGAACTAAAATAGTGCAAATAGTAGCTTTAGGGGTTATGTTTGCTACTGTAATTGTTATATTTTTTACGTGTAAAGGGTATTCCGAATTTTATTTTAGAGGAAGTACATCTTATGAAGGGTTAGGACAATCAACAATAACTGGTATACTATTTCGAATGTTGTGCTATTTGATTGCTACATTGCTTACTTTTTGTGTTGCAATGTGGGTTCCAAAGAGAAAAAATATATTTTCTGTTTTGGGAAGCAGGACTATGTCTATTTATATGTGGCATGGATTAATTTACAAAATAGTAAGGTATGGAACACCAATATATTCGGTTTTAATGATGTGGGGATTGGAAGGAAGATTAATTCTTCTTTTCGGAGTTGTGATTTTGGTAGCAATACTGGGTAGTAAGCCAATTTGTCAAGTAACGGCACTGATTTCTAAAATTCCAGTAGAGCGGTTAATTAAGACAAATTAAAACAATAAGAAAATGATAAGGAGAGTATATGAAAAAAATATTATATAGAATTGCGAATTCCACAGTTGTGTGGATTTCGGCACTTATATTCACGATGATAACTATCATGAGTTTATTTTCTACTACTTTTTTTATAAAAGACCGTGTAGAAAGTGTTATAATCTGTCAAGATTCTTTTCTGACCAATATTTTTTTGATATTAATACTTTGGGTTGCTTTATGCATAATATTTATGCAAATTGATCGGTGCAAACTAAATTTAGAATATTTGGAAAAATTAGTGCTTGTAGTTGTATTGGCTTGTTCTGTTTTATGGGTTATTATGGTGCAAGCAAATCCATTTGCAGATGGAAATGAAATTTGTAAAGCAGTTATCTCTTTTGCAAAAGGAAATTATGAGAGTTTGAATAAAGAGGGATATTTTGGTAAATTTCCGTTTCAGTTAGGCTTATTATTTGTGTTTGAAAAGTTATTATGGTTTGCTGGAAATAATAATTTTATATTTTTACAAATATTGAATGCTTTGGCACTAATTTGCGCATTTCACTTTATATTTAAAATTTTTATCCTGCTGTTTAAGAATGAAAGAGCAGCGGTTATTTTATTGATCTTATTTTCAACTTGTTTCCCTGCAATGTTATATTGCACATTTATTTATGGGACGATGTATGGATTTGCACTATCAACAGGTGCTGTTTATTTTATTGTTAAATATTATAAAGAAAAAAGAATTAGATATATAATATATGCGATTCCGCTATTACTATTGTCTGTTTTGCTAAAAAACAATTATTTAATTGTTTTTGTAGCGCTGGCGTGCTTAATGTGTGCTAAATGTCTGCAAAATAATAAAATCTATATTTTATTATTTATCCCTGTATTTTTGTGCCTGAATGCTATGATGAATGCAGGAATTAAAACCTACTATGAAACCAGATCAGGATTAGAAATACATACTGGTATACCAAGTATTGGATGGGTTGCAATGGGCTTGCAGGATGGGAATAAAGGCCATGGATGGTACAATCAAACTATGTTTAATACCTATAATGACAGCCGCCAGGATACAGAGCAGACGGCAGAAAAGAGCAAAAAAATAATAGAAAATACTATAGAATCTTATAGAGAACGGCCAGGGGAATTTTTAATATTTATTCTGAATAAGGTTGGGTCTCAATGGAATGAACCAACCTATGAATCGCTCTGGGTGAGCGAACATCCTAAAAACAGCAATATGCACAGGGTTCATTTATCCAGAATCAGTAGCAGTGTTTATCATGGAAAATTAAATGATGTATATTTGGGGTATTGTAATATTTATCATTTGCTGATATTTTTATCAGCTGCTGTGTGTTTTTGGGTTTACCGCAGAAAGTTAAATATAGAACATTGTATTTTTGCAATTATTATAATTGGAGGATTTTTGTTTCATATCCTGTGGGAAGCAAATTCAAAATATATATTGACGTACTTTATATATGTTTTGCCATATGCAGCAATAGGACTTGATTATAGCATAAAATATGGACAGACATTACTAAATAGAATAAAAAAATAAGGAGTGGTAGGATGAAAGAAATATTATATTTAGTAATTCCTTGTTATAATGAGGAAGCCGTTTTGCATGAAACAGCTAAACAATTGAAAGAGAAAATGCAGTCTATGATGAAGAATGAGATTATTTCGAGGAAGAGTCGTATTATGTTTGTAAATGATGGATCCAAAGATAATACATGGGAAATCATTCAAGAATTGCATGAACAGGATAAAATTTTCAGTGGTGTTACACTTAGTAGAAATCGTGGACATCAGAATGCCTTGTTAGCAGGGCTTATGACGGCAAAAAAATACGCAGATATGGTAATTTCTCTAGATGCGGATCTTCAGGATGATATACATGCCATTGACAGGTTTGTAGAAAAATATTACGAAGGATATGATATTGTTTATGGAGTGAGAAATAAAAGAGAAACAGATACATTTTTTAAGAGAACTACAGCGCTTGCGTTTTATAAATTCCAGGCGTTTATGGGAGTTGATGCAGTTTATAATCATGCAGATTATAGATTAATGAGCAAAAGGGCAATAGATGCTTTGCAGGAGTTTAAAGAAGTAAATCTTTTTCTGAGGGGGATAGTTCCTCTGATTGGCTATAAATATGCTATAGTAACATATGATCGAAATGAACGTTTTGCAGGAGAATCAAAATATCCGGTTAAGAAAATGCTGGCATTTGCTTTAGATGGGATAACTTCTTTTAGTGTTAAACCAATTAGGTTTGTAGCCATGGTAGGATTTTGCATCTTTTTGGGAAGCATTTTAGTTGTTTTATATTCTATGATAAGAAAGGTATTAGGTTTTACTGTTAGTGGATGGACCTTTTTGGCTTGTTCTATCTGGCTTTTAGGTGGTATTCAGCTACTGGGACTTGGAATAGTTGGCGAATATATTGGAAAAATATACAGTGAAGCAAAACAACGTCCTCGATATATCATCGCAGATATTATAAATGAAAGCTGAAAAGGTTTGAAAAATTAGAAATAAGAGCAGATTTAAAACTAAAAGCATCTGTAGAAGTACTTTTCTTCTGCGGGTGCTTTTAGTATAATAGATGAAAACGAATTCGAATAACGGAGAAAAAGCGTGAATTATGAAAGAGGAGGTTTTAATGAAATACGATATTAGTGTGATAATTCCCATTTATAATGTGGAAGAATTTTTGGAAGAATGTTTGGATTCAGTTGCAGGGCAGACAAAAGATAAATTAGAGGTATTGATGGTGGATGATGGATCTACTGATCGCAGCGGTGAAATTGCTCAGAAATACAGTAATATCTACGAAAATTTTAAATATTTACCGAAAAAAAATGGCGGATTAGGAAATGCAAGAAATTACGGAGTTCCTTATGCGAATGGTGAATATATTATTTTCCTGGATTCTGATGATATTGTCCCTCCGGATGCATATCAAAAAATGTATGATAAAGCAAAAAAATATGATTCAGATATGGTCATTGGACGTGTTTGGAGATTTAACTCTAAGAAAAAATGGACATCTTGGCTTCATGAGCGGGCATTTAGTGATTTTGAGGTTAAAACACACATATTAAAAAATCCCAATTTAATTTATGATACGACTTCCTGGAACAAGTTAATAAAGAGATCATTTTATTTAGAAAACAATTTCAAATTTCCAGAAAATATCTTGTATGAAGATATACCAGTCACGATACCGATGCATTTTTTGGCTAACAATGTTGCGATGGTGCCAGACGTTTGTTATTTGTGGAGAGTTCGTGACGGAGCATCAAAGTCCATTACCCAGCAGAGAGATGATTTAAAGAATTTATTAGATCGCTTGACTATTATGAGGATGTTAGACGATTTTTATACAAAAAATGTTACAAATGAGAGAGCGAATTTTGAAAAAAATTATAAATGGCTTTTTTTGGATTTAAAATTATATGTAAATCAGTGCCTATACGTCCCGGAAAAAAGAGCTGATGAAATAATAGATATTTTATATGACTATATTCATAATAATATTGATATTTCTGTAATCCGTCGGTTGCCGGCAATTGATAGGGCAAAATATAAGCTGATTCTCAAAAAAGATAGAGAAGGTCTGATTAAATTACTGGAATATGAGAAAGAAAGTTATCAGTATCTTCATGTAAGAAAAAAAGGAGAACATTATATTGGCGAATTTCCTCATAATATTATTCCAAAAGAAGAAGCAGATATGACAGAGGGACTGAGAAGGCAGTTCTTAAAGCAGTCATTATATAAAGAAATAGAAAATTCAGATGGAAAATTAGTATTGAGAGGTTTTATATATCTGCCAAAAGTGGCATCTAATCGTCCAGACAGCCAAAAATTGACAGCATATCTGTATAATGAAGAAACAGATGTAAGAAAACCATTAAAAATAAAAACAGTAAAAGACACACACCCAACGAGAAAAGATGGACGAAAAATTAATTTTAAAGATAAGAAGTATAAACACGTTAATTATAATTGGACAGGCTATGAATTAGAGATTGATTTTAATGAATTGGATTTTAGTGAGAGTATTTTAGGTCCAAATAAGATTGATATTATTTATGAAAGAGAAAATTATAAGAAGAGAACATTTTTAGGGAAACCTACAAAACATGTTAGACGTTCAGCTCAGAGCATATTAGAAAATGTAAAAGATCATCAGGTGAGTATAGACTTTGATGTTACAGGAGAAATAGTGATTAACATTTTCAAGGTAGCAGCAGATATTGTGGATGTTTATAATAAACAAGATAATTTGATTTTGAAAATGGGAAAAATCACAAAAGATATTTATCTGGATCAAAACGGAGAAAAAAATGTTCTTAAGAGAGAAAATCACGAATTAATTTTACCGACAGCTGATATTAGAAAGGAAGGATATTTAAGAATTGCGCCTGGAAAGCATGAGATTGTTGCTTTTACAAAGGCCCAAAATGTTTTCTTGGAGAAAAAGAATGAGCAGATTGAAGTCGGCTTGAATTTGCAAAAAGAATTAGTAGTGAGGAAAAAGGCACGTATTGAACCAGTAATGGAAAATATCAAAATGGCGGAAGATCATGTAGATATAGAGATCAGGATGAGCAAATTAGCTGAATTATCAGCAGATTTAGATAATAGAGCTTTGTTAGTAGTTCGTGATCCGTTGTTTGAAGATGTTATTTTAGATGCTTGCAATTTGGAGGAGAAAGATAAAGATTTTTATCTAAAATTCACAATTGATTTTAAAAATCAAGAAGCTATGCAGAATATGTATGAAAGTGAGAGAAAATTTGAAATTCTTTTTACACAGAGAGATAGCAGTAAGAAATATTATTCTATAGCAACAGCGGTACGGGAATATTACTTTGTTTATACGACAGAAACACGAAAGTTCATTTTGAGAAATCAGGAAGGATATTTTACATTTGCGACTAAAAAAGCATGGCCGGCAACTCAGGCAACGAAACAAAGAAGAGACTTGTTGTTTAATACATTTTATCCAGTGTTTAGGAAGCTCCCAATTAAAAAGAAATATGTAGTATTTGAATCCATGTGGGGAGACAAATTTAGCTGTAATCCCAGACATATTTATGAATACATGCAAAAATATTATCCGGATTATACCTGTATTTGGTCATTAAAAGATGAATGCACCCCAATATCCGGAAAAGGAATACGAGTTAGAAGATTATCATTAAAATATTATTATTATATGGCAGTTGCTAAATATTTAATAAATAATGCTAATTTTGATAATGCTTATCAAAAACGATCAGAACAGGTGGAAATCCAGACCATGCACGGAACGCCTTTAAAGACATTGGGTGTGGATGTACCGGGGGAATTAACTACGAAAAAAAGTTATAATGACTTTATCAAACGATGCAAGCGTTGGGATTATCTTGTTGTCCAGAGTGAAAGGGCAGGAAATATTGTATCAAAATGTTATCCGGTAGGGACTCCACTATTAAAGAGTGGATATCCTAGAACAGACATGCTTTTTTCAATGAACAATGAGCGAGATATACGAAAATTGAAAGAAAAAATGAAATTGCCTGTAGATAAAAAGGTGATTTTATATGCTCCTACATGGAGAGTGAGAAATAAATTTGAATTAATGCTGGATATAGAAAAAATGAAGGAAGAACTTGGAGATGAATATGTCCTTCTGTTAAGATTACATTATTTTTCAGCTGCAGGATTCCAGATGCCTCAGGAAGGAGAAGGCTTTGTATATAATTTTACAGAATATCAATGCGTTGAAGAATTGTATCTTATTTCTGATATTATGATTACAGATTATTCTTCAGTGATGTTTGATTATTCTATTTTGAATCGTCCAATTTTATTCTATGTGTATGATTTAGAAGAGTATAGGGATAATCTGAGAGGATTTAATCTCGATTTGGAAAAAGAAGCACCGGGACCGCTGATTAAAAATTCGGAGGAATTAATTAATGCAATAAAGAATATAAGAGACGTCGCAAAAGAATATGACGGAGCACTTCAAACATTTAGAGAAAGCTTTAATGGGTATGAGTGTGAAAATTCAGCACAAAAAGTGGTAGAGGCAATGTTAAAGAAATAAATTTGCTTTATGTCCTTTAAAAAGTGATATGAAACAGGGAGATTGTTTCATATCGCTTTTTTTCTGTATAAAAATAGTTGTTTCTGAAAGGAGAAATTTTATATTCACATATCACGAAAGATGAAATGATTGCAATAGTATTACGAATGTGTTAAAGTTATGTGAAGCAAGGGTAAAAATATTGCAATGAGAAGAAGAATATCCAAAGAGGGAGTAGCTCATAATGAAATAAAAAGAGTAAAGGGATATTTAAAATGAAAGAAAAGAGTCGAATAAAGTACATTGATTTATGCAAAGGCCTGGGAATATTGATGGTAACTTTGGGGCATGTGACAACTCTGGCGAATCCGATGGATCAGTGGATGTCATCCATGAAACTGAGTATTTTCTTTGTGGCTGCAGGTTA
>ERZ1643246.4231-NODE-4231-length-11546-cov-35.808981_pt1 | contig 11546 bp, 8 predicted proteins | sample MGYA00579265_ERZ1643246 | MGnify/ENA primary metagenome ERZ1643246 (study PRJEB29033, sample SAMEA4952261) | chicken gut metagenome | biome: Broiler Chicken; feature: Gastrointestinal Tract; material: Caecum | place: Ireland | collected 2018 | study: Broiler...
TAGATGAAAAACTAGCAATATTAGACATAAGAGCAGAAATAAATGAAGATACAATAATCGATATAGAAATGCAAGTTGCAAATCAATATAACATATCAGAAAGAAGTACAATATATACTGCGAAGATGATAACATCAGATGTTAAAGTAAGTGAAGAATATAGAAATATGAAAAAAACAATATCAATAAATATATTAGATTTCAATTACTTTAAAACAAATACATATCATAATGTAGCACATATGAAATTTGAAAAAATAAAAAAAGAAGAATATGTAGATATGGGCTATGAAGAAGAACAAGAGACAGTAACAGAAAAAGTAGAAATGCATTTTATTGAATTACCAAAATTTGTCAAGAAGAATTCAGGAACAAAAAGTAAGTTAGAACAATGGCTCTGGGTAATGGTAGGAGAGGAGGATAAAATGGAGAAAGCTGGAAAAGAAAATAAGGAAGTAGAAAAAACAATAGATGAATTAAATACAATGAACCTAAGTGAAGAAGAAAGAATAATGTATGAAGAAAGAGAAAAAGCTATAATAAATTATAATTTTGGTATGGCATCAGCAGAAAGACATGGTAAAGAGGAAGGATTAAAAGAAGGAAAGAGAGAAGGAAAGAGAGAAGGAGAAGAGAAAAAGAAAATTGAAATAATAGAAAACATGCTAAAATTAAAAATAGATGACGAAATAATAAAAAAATCAGTTAATATATCTGATGAAGAATTAGAAAAATACAAAAAGAAAATACGCGTATAGTTGATTATTTGTTATTACTGTATTTTTATATAAAATCTTGCATTTTTATATAATTTATAATAAAATAAAAAACATAAATTAAAGAAAAATAAAAAAAAATAAATTTATATATCACAAAATGTAAAAAACTTTTTTAAAACGGCTTACCAAAAAAGACAAAAAATACAATGGACAAGTAGTAAAATAAGCACGTAAATAAAAAAGTTTAAGAGGTGGTAAGGATGTTTCAAAATATAAACGAAAATGTAGTAGATGCAAAAGATTATAATATTACAAAAGATAATTCAAAAAATGTTAGAAAAACAGGTATTTTTTCTAATGTTTTTTCTGTGCAATATTTTATAATTTATGTCATAACATTTATGATTTCAATGGTAGGAATAAATGAAGGTTTTTCTCCATTTGGAATTAGTATGATAGCAGCAACTCTTGGTAACACAATACCAATTTTGGGAGTACTAATATCAGGAATAATAGGAAGTAGTATTAGTTTTGGAGTGGAAGGTGCTACTCAATTTATACTTATTTCGTTAGTTATGATAGTTTCTATATTTTTATTTAAACCAAGATATAATGATTTAGGCAAAAACGAAAAATTAAAACTTGCCAAAAATGTTTTTATATCAAGTTTAATAATACAATTGGCAAAAATAGGGATATCAGGATTTACATTATATGATATTTTATATGCAATTTCATTTTCAATGATTGCAGTTGTATTTTATAAAATATTTGTTAATTCAATAATAGTTTTTCAAGACTTAAAAGAAAAAAAGGCATTTTCAATAGAAGAAGTATTAGGAGCAAGTTTACTTTTGGCAATAGCAGTAAGTTCGTTTGGAGAATTTAGTGTATTTAATTTTTCAATAAGGAATATAATAAGCATTTTTATTGTACTATTATTAGGATGGAAAAATGGAGTTCTAGTAGGGACAACAGCTGGAGTGACAATTGGAGTTACATTAGGAGTTATAACATCTTCAGACCCAATGACAGTAGCTGCATTTGCAATATCTGGAATGGTTGCAGGAATATTAAATAAATTTGGAAAAATAGGAGTTATAGTTGGTTTCTGCTTAGGAAACATAGTGCTTGCATATGTGTCAAATGGATATACAATTGAACTAATACATTTTAAAGAAATACTAATAGCATCAATAGGATTACTAGCAGTGCCAAAAACAATAAGAATAGACATAGAGGAATTTATTGGAAAAAATAATTTACTGCCAGTAACACCAAATAGAGCATTAAATAGAAGCAAAGAAACAGCAGATAAATTAAATCAAGTTTCAGAAACTATTCAAGAAATGGCAAATGGATATGAAGAACAAAAAGATGATGAAATTCCAGAAGAAGAAAAAAATAAACAAATATTCATAACAGAACTTCTAGACAATATGCAAGGTTATGAAGAAAACATGTTATATGATGACATAACAGATGTAGATGGAAATATTATAGATAAAATATTTAAATTATTATTAGACAAACAAGAAATAAACCGAAAAGAATTACTAAAAATCTTTGCAGAATGTAATAGTTATATAGTAGGATTTGATGATAAAAATATAAGTAACTATCTAGAAGAAAATATATCTCAAATAATTAGAGTACTAAATATGTCATACAAAATAAGTAAATCAAAATTTGTATGGATGAAAAAACTCGAAGAGAACAAAAAGAATATGAAAATGCAACTAAATGGAGTATCAAAAGCAATTTCAGATTTAGCAGATGGAATACAAAAAGAAGAAGTACAAGAAGAAAAATATGATGCAGAAAAAAGACAAATAATAGAGTTACTAAAACAAAAAGAAATTCAAGTACAAGAAATATCATTAAAAAAAGAAGAAAGATATATTGCAGATATATATTTTGACAAATTAGACTCAACACAAATACCAAATGTAGAAAAAATATTAACAGAAGTACTAAAAGAAAAAATAGTATTTAATGATGAAGCAAGTGTAGGAAATAGACTTAAATTTTTATCAGACGACAAATTTGCAATGGCAATAGGAGTATCAGAAGCAACAAAAGGAAAAAATGATATATCAGGAGATAATGTACTAAAAATAAGATTAAAGGACGGAAAATATTTAGTAGCACTAAGTGATGGAATGGGTTCAGGAAAAGAAGCAAACCAGAGTAGTAGTCAAGCGCTAAAAATGCTAGAAAATTTATTACTATCAGGATTTGATAAAAGTGCTTCAATAGAACTTATAAATACAGCACTAATGAATAATGAAAAAGAAGGATTTGCAACACTAGACATAGCAATAATTGACTTATACAAAGGAAATATAGAATTTATAAAAAGTGGAGCTTGTCCAACATACATAAAAAACAAAAACAAAGTCCAAATACTAAAAGCAAGTTCTCTACCAACTGGAATAATCCATGAAACTAACTTACAAGTAATGGACAGAGACATAGAAAATGGAGACATAATGTTAATATGTTCAGATGGCATTTTAGACTCAAATATAGAATATAAAAATAAAGAATTATGGATTAGATATTTATTAGAAGACATAGAAACTACAAACACCAGAAAAATAGCAGACTTAGTGCTAAATGAGGCAATTGACAATAATTATGGTGTAGCAAAAGATGATATGAGTGTAATAGTATGCAAATTTTTAAAATCATAAATTTTCAAACCAAAAAGGGGTGAACGTTAGGGACACTCCTTTTCGTTCTTTTTTCCTATACAACAAGAAAAATGAACGTTAGGGACACTCTTTTTCGTTTTATTTTTATTGTATAGAAAAAATCGACTTTTATCTTGACCCTATATGGATTTTTTTGTACACAACAAGAAAGATATCTTAAAAAAGATTTTTGTATTACTTTTGAAACTCAAATTATGAAATTAGTGACTACAAATTAGTGGCTACAAATTAGATACTTGAATTTACACAAAAAATATGTTATAGTTGTTTACGAATAGGAGGACGTTATATGAGTAGAAGAGCTAGAGGAGCCAGAGGAAATAGAGGAAAAAGATATGACACAGAACCTAAATTAAATATGAAAAAAGTATTTGCTGTAATAATAGCAATTGTAGTTATAATAATGTTCATATTTGTTATAAGAGGAATTATTATAAATGCAGGGAATAGTGATAATATAAGCAGTTTAAGCTATTTTGTATCATTCCAAGATAATAAATGGGGTGTTATAGACTCAAATGGTAATGATATAATAGTACCATCATATCAAGAAATGATGATAATACCTAATGAGAAAAAAGACGTATTTTTATGTACATATGATGTAAATTATGAAACAGGTGAATATAAAACAAAAGTATTAAACAAAGAAAATAAAGAAATATTTACAGATTATGAACAAGTAGAAGCAATACAAAATATGGATTCAAACAATCAATTATGGTATGAAGAAAATGTCTTAAGAATAAAAAAAGATGGCAAATACGGAATAATGAATTTAGACGGTAAAGTAGTAGTAGAGCCACAATATGATGAAATTGTAGCAGTAAGTGGAATAAAAAATGCATACAAAGTAAAAAAAGATAATTTATATGGTATTGTAGATGTGGCAGGAACTCAAATATTAAATGTTAATTATAGTGATATAACCAATTTAGGAAAAGACAATAAATCAGGATATATAGTAAAAGATCAAAATGGTAAATTTGGAATAGTAGATTATTCTGCAAACCAAGTTTTAGAATGTAAATATGATAGTATAGAAAAAGTATATGGAAATGATTTATATGTTGTGACAGAAAACGGAGCTAAAAAATTAGTAGATAAATCAGGTAGTGACATTTTAACAACAGGATTTGATGATATAACATCAATATTAAAAAATAAAGATAATGGAGTTATATTCAAATTAAATCAAAAATATGGAGTAATGAATTTATCAGGAACAGTTGTAATATCACCAGACTATGATGACTTAACAGAAGCAAAAACAGGAATTTTAATTGCAAAAAAAGAAGGCAAATACGGAGTGATAGACATATCAAACGCGGAAAAAATACCATTTAATTATCAAAAAATTACATATAATGAAGGAGCAGATATATATATTGCAGACGATGAAAATTTCAATACTACAATATATAACAACAACTATGAAGCAAAAGTCACAGGAATATTAACAGACATAGACACAGAAAAAGGATATATAACAATTGTAGTAGGAGACCAAACAAGATATTATAACTTTAGATTTGAAGAAAAGACAGACAAAGAAGTATTAACAACAAACACATTATACTTAAGCAAAAAAGATGACAAATATGGATTTGTAGACAAAGATGGAAATGTAGTCGTAGACTACATATATGATGACGCAACAGAACAAAACGAATATGGATATGCAGGAATAAAAAAAGACGGAAAATGGGGAAGTATAGACAGCAAAGGAGCTGTTGTACAAGAACCTATCTATAATCTAGATGACTACTTATTAGTTGATTTCATAGGAAGATGGCATTTAGCAAAAGATTTAAATGCAAATTATTACAATAAAGATTAAGTGATTAATTAGAGATATATCTTAATGGACAATTTTGGTCGATTTTGTAGTTAATTTGTGACAGATAAAACTAGATCATTTAAATTATTTTATACAAATTCACATATATAAGAAATAAATAAAACAGAAAAAAATAATTAAAAACAAAAAATAGATAAAAAGGTGAGGATTTAATGGAACTAAAGACAAAGTATCAATACACATATTTTATATACCCATTTGTTGTAAAAGAAAACAAATATCAAAAATATTTACTAAAAATATTAAAAGATGAAAGATTTAACTTAAAAAAATTCGAAAAACAAAAAGACATAAAAATGTATCAATATTTTTCTCCAAAACTAGGACAGTTATTGTTTTCTGGATTTTCAGCATCTAGCAAAAATGACACAAAGCAAAATGATTTACCAATAGAAACACTAAGTGCGTTACTTGCAAAAAATCCATGTACAATTTTTGAATATAAATTAAAAAAAGACGTACAGGGTAAAACAGAAGAATCAGGAATATTTTTTAAAATAAGAAAAATTGAGTTGATATGTTTTAAAAATGGAATATGTTTTTTAACATTAAAAACAAATATAGAAGACAGTAATTTATTTTCAGATGTCTTAAATTTTAATTATAAATTTAGAGATATACAATTAAGCAAAGATTTATTAAATAATTTTGACAAGATACATATCCAAACAGATATATTCGAAGATATGAATAAATTAACCGAATTTATTGAAGATATTACAGGTTCAAAGTTTGAAAGTTTAAAATTAGATATTGACACAGAAAGATTTTTAACATATTCATATGTATGTATAGATCAACAAGCATGGGGAGAACAAAAAAAGTTTCATGACATAGAATATCAATTTATAAAATTTTCTAACTTTTTACCAGCAGATGATATAGTATCTTATGAAAATAAAAAAGCAATAACTTTTTCACAATGGAAATATGCAAGAATAGGAATCTCAAAACAAGGGATTACACTATTTACATCTGATGCAGAAATGAATAATTATACAATTTTACCAGATGAATTTGAAAATCAATATTTATATACATATATTTTAAATTTATATAAAATGTTATCACTAAAGAAATTATCAGCAAATTTTCAAAAATCAGAACAAGTAAAAAAAGTAAGAAAGCAATTTATAGAATTCACAAAAAAAGTATGGATACAAGATATTACAAATGATGAAATAGGGGCATATTTCAATTATAATATATCAAAAGTATTAAGATTAGATAGACTATATAATGAAGTAAAAAATCAATTTGATGTAATATATAAAGAATTCAACATAGAAAAAAATCATAAAATATTAAAATATATTTTAATATCAATGTTAATTTTAATAATATTTACAGTATTAAATTACATAGAGTTAATCAAATAAGATTTAATCTAAGTATATAAAATATAAGTATAGAATATAAAAATACAAAAAAACAAATGTAAATTAAATAAACATAAATTATAGAAATTATAAATTTTAGATATAATAAAATACTAGATTTTGACTATATTATATGAAGGGAATTGGTGGAAAGTGAAAATAAAATGTGGTACAGATATAATAGAAATAGACAGAATAAAAGATTCAATAGATAATATAGGAAATAGTTTTGTAAACAGAGTATACACAGAAAATGAAATAAAATATTGTGAAAGCAAAAAAAAGCAAAAATATCAACACTATGCAGCAAGATTTGCAGCAAAAGAAGCAGTATTTAAAGCAATATCAACACTATTACAAGATAAATATTCAATCTGTTGGAAAGACATAGAAGTATTAAATGATTCACAAGGAAAACCAATTGTAAATTTAAGCGGAGTAAACTCAAAAAACATAGAGCAAATTGACTTAAGTATATCACACTGTAAATCATATGCAACAGCAAATGTTGTAGTTGTTTTAAAATGATAGGGATTGAGGGACGGTCCTTAAAATCCCTTCTAGAAGGGATTTTAAGGACCGTCCCTCAATCCCTGTTTTTTGGAGGTAGTTATGGAATTTTTTGACAATCATGCTCATCTTGATGATGAACGTTTTGATACAGATAGAGAAGAAATTATAAAACAAATTTGTAATTCAGGGATAGCTGGTTTTATATCTGCCGGATATAGTTTAGAAGGTACCAAAAAGGCATTAGAACTTGCACACAAATATTCATTTATTTATACAACAGCAGGGATTTCTCCAAATGATATTCCACAATCAGAGGAAGAACTGTGGAAAAATATCCAGGAAATAGATGATATTATAAACAAAGAAGTTAATTTTAAAAAAATAAAAGAAGAAGAAAAAGAACTAAGTAAATTAAAACAAGCTATAATAGATGTAGAAAAATTAAAAATAAAACAAAATAATAATATTTCGAAAAATTCATCAAAAATAGTAGCAGTTGGAGAAATAGGATTAGATTATTACTGGGAAAAAGACGATAAAATGCGAGAATTACAACAAAAAGCCTTTATAAAGCAAATTGAAATAGCAAATAAATATAAATTGCCAATAGTTATACATACAAGAGATGCTATAATGGATACCCTAAAAATCTTAAAAGAACATGAAGTATTAAAAAAAGGTGTTTTTCATTGTTGCCCACAAAACAGAGAATTGATAAAAGAAGCACTAAAACTTGGATATTATATTTCATTTGCAGGACCAATAACTTTTAAAAACTCAAAAAATGCAGATGAAATGATAAATTTAGTTCCAAATGATAGGCTTTTAATAGAAACAGATAGTCCATATTTAGCACCAGAACCTGTTAGAGGAACAAGGAATACGCCAATAAATGTAAAATATATTGCACAGAAAATAGCTAAGGTAAAAAATATTTCAATAGAGGAAGTGGCTAATTTAACAAGAAATAATGTATTAAAAATTTATGGAATTTGATAAAAATCTATTTTCTTTTTAAGGACGGTCCCCAAAATCCCTCCTAGGAGGGATTTTAAGGACCGTCCCTTAATCCCTGTTTTAATATCTGATACTTCTTAAAGCAGCAATTCTATCTTCTGTACTAGGGTGTGTAGACCAGATACTAGATTTTTTTCTTTTACCTTTATCTCCATCTTTTCTAAATGGATTTACAATATACATATTAGCTGTTGCTGAATTGGCAGTTTCTAATTCATTAGGGTCACTTTCAAGTTTTTGTAGTGCAGAAATTAAGCCATCAGGATTACGAGTTAACTCTACAGCTGTTGAATCTGCTAAAAATTCCCTTTTTCTTGATAATGCAAGTTGCATTAAAGTTCCAAAGATAGGTGATAATATAAGTAAAACTAATCCAATAAGCATTAAAATTCCATTACCTTTATTATCACTATCATTATCTCTTAATCCACCCCAGAATACAATTCTAGAAATTGTATCAGCAAGCATAACTATAAATCCAACGAAAATTGAAACTACTGTACTTAAAAGAATATCATAATTTTTAATATGACTTACTTCATGAGCAAGAACACCTTCTAATTCATAATAATCTAATTTTTCAAGTAAACCAGTAGTAACACAAACTACAGCATGTTCAGGATTTCTACCTGTTGCAAAAGCATTTGCCTGAGGATCTTCTACAACATACAAATCAGGTTTTTTAGGAAGTCCAGCTGTAATCATAAGTGAATCTAAAATATTAACTAACTGTAAATTTTCTTCTTTTGTAGCAGGTCTAGCTCTGCAAGATGCTAGAACAATTTTATCACTATAATAATAAGAACCCCAAGCAGTTGCAATTGAAAATATAAGAGCAATAACAATAGAAAAACTGCCTAATCTAAATGCATGACAGATATAATAAACAATTAAAGTTATAGCAATAATAAAAATTCCAATGATAATTCCAGATTCTATTTTATTTTTTTTAGTATTTCTAAACATAATTTAATCCTTTCATATCTTTTATTATGCATTTTTCCCAAAATCTACTTTTACATTTTTTCTAGCCTCAGCATTTTCTGTTTCAAATAAATCACGAGGTGTAAAATGAAAAATATTTGCAATTATATTAGATGGAAATACTAATAATTTTTCATTATACATTGTTGCTGTATCATTGTAAAATTGTCTAGAAAAAGATATTTTATTTTCTGTATTTCTTAATTCTTCAGATAATTGCATAAAATTTTGGTTAGCCTTTAAATCTGGATAACTTTCAGAAACGGCCATAATAGTTTTTAAAGCATTAGATAATTCACCATCTAATGAAGCTTTTTCAGAAACACTCTTAGAATTTGCCCAAGAAGTTCTCAAAGAAGCAATTTTTTCAAAAGTTTCAGATTCATGTGTCATATATCCTTTTACAGTTTCTACAAAATTAGGAATTAAATCAAATCTTCTTTGTAATTGAACATCAATTTGACTCCAAGCATTATCTACTTTAATTTTGGCAGAAACTAAACTATTGTACATAAAAATTACAGCTAATATAATGACAACTATAATCCCTACAATAATCCAAACCATAATTATAATCCTCCTTTTAATTATATTATATACAAAAATATGATAACATATTAAAAATATTTATACAATGATTTTGTGAATTTTAAGTGAAAAAATTGTAATTATTTGTCATAATTTATTTAAGGTTAAAATAAACCTGGCTACAAACATTTTAAGCATACAAAAATAAAAAAACATAAAAAAATTTAAAATATGGAATAAATCAACATTTATAAGAATATACTATATTAAGAAGCCACATATTTCAAGGCTTGTCCAAAATTTGACAAAATGTGAAAAATATAGTATAATGAAAAAGTGTTACCAAAGGAGGTAAGAAATTTTTATGAAAAGAGAAGAAAAAGCTTCATTTTCAATAATAAAAATTATATGTGTGAGCATTATCTTAGTTTTGATATCAGGAATAGGTGTAATGGCAGTAAGTGACAATTTAAAAGATATCACAATAGTTTTACAAAACGGATATGAAATGACAGCATTTACATCAAAATCAACTGTATCAGAAATCTTAGATGAAAATAATATAGTATTAAACGAAAATCAAAAGACAATACCAGATTTAACATCACAAGTTGAAGCTGGGGATGTTATAAAGATTACAGATAAATCATATAATGAAGTGCAAATAGCAAAAGTATCAGAAGAAGGAGTACAAACATCACTAGAACAATTATTACAAAGCTATGCACCAATCACAGAAAAAATAATAACAGAACAAGTTTCAATACCATTTGAAACAATTACAAAAAATACAGCAGGAACAACAACAGACACGACAAGTAAAGTATTACAAGAAGGAAAAGAAGGTATTAAAGAGGTAACATATAAAGTAAAATACCAAAATGATGTAGAAATAGAAAGAATTACATTATCAGAAACTGTTATTCAAGAACCAGTTAACAAAATAGTTCAAGTTAATAAAAAGGTAACATCAAGAGGATCATCAACATCAAGAACATCATTACCAAGCACAACAGCAAGTACAAGTGGACAAATTTATAAAATAACAGCATATTGTCCATGTAGCAAATGTTGTGGTAAATCTAATGGTATAACAGCATCAGGAACAAAAGCCACAGCAGGAAGAACAGTTGCAGCATCAAGTAATTTTGCATTAGGAACAAAATTAAATATAAATGGTCACATATATACAGTAGAAGATAGAGGCGGAGCAATTAACGGTAATAAAATAGATATCTTTGTAAACTCACATTCAGAAGCATTAGCATGGGGAGTAAGATATTTACCAGTTAGTGTAGCAAATTAGTAAAAAGAGGGATTTTGGGATTAACCCAAACCCTCTTTTAGTCGTTTTAGTAAAGTTTAGTTTAAAATTATTATAAAATAATTCTAATTATAATAATTATTATTGAATGTACTTTTATTATAATTATAATAAAAGTACATTCAATATTGTTACAGGCTCAATACGTCTTTTGTTTGCACTTACTTGAAAACAAAAAACATCTATGCTAAAATAAAAACATAACCTGAGTTACAATTAAAATGAATATAACAATAAAAAAATGAAAAAGTAAGGAAGGAGAAATGGCAAAAGATTATTTAAGCCATAAATAAAGAATGAAAAAAATAGGAATAGGAGAAAGTGATTTTAAAGGGTTAAGAGTAAGAGATAATTATTATATAGATAAAACCATGTATATAAAAGACATAATGGACAATGAATCAAGAGTAATACTAGTAACACGTCCAAGAAGATTTGGAAAAACGCTAAACATGAGTATGTTAAAATATTATTTTGATTGCACAAAAAAAGACAGCAAAGAAT
>ERZ1643246.4232-NODE-4232-length-11545-cov-20.362837_pt1 | contig 11545 bp, 17 predicted proteins | sample MGYA00579265_ERZ1643246 | MGnify/ENA primary metagenome ERZ1643246 (study PRJEB29033, sample SAMEA4952261) | chicken gut metagenome | biome: Broiler Chicken; feature: Gastrointestinal Tract; material: Caecum | place: Ireland | collected 2018 | study: Broiler...
TTCAGTATCAAATCCACTATCTTTTTGCGTATAGCTATGCTATACAATTTTTAGTATAGCACTATCATATAATTAAAGTCAATATATTTTCTAAAATTTGTCACATTTTTTTCTAAAATTTGTCATTTTAAAAGTAAATAAATTTTTTATAAAGGTTGCCATTTTCTTTACAATTAATTATATCAAATAGTCATATAAACATTTAAAACTTGCAACTGTTTTTCTCTCGTATGCTCATATTTGCTTAGATATTGACATATAATACTAATTTTTTTATGCAAAGTTTTTTATGCAATTATAATTAATAAAAGTATCTTCAGTTATCTTTGTTCTTATTTTTTCCATCGTACATTAATGTTACAAAGTACATACCTTGAAGAAATCCACTTTTATAATACAATTTATTTTCTCTGAAAAAATAATTAGAAGTTGTCTCATTTCTTCTTTCTAGTATTCTCAACAATTGTCTTCTACATTTTGGATGAACTCTGTTTTGTATAAAGTTGTATAACTGTGCTGAAACATTTACATTTTCTTTGCGGTATTGTTCTAGCTTTTTATCTTTAATGTCCAATTTGTTTGACTCCAGCATTTTATCAAATATTAAGTCGAAAAATTCGTCTTTCATAAATTTCATAACCATTCCTCCTTTCAATTTCATTTTATAAAATAAGTTTCTGTATTGGAATGCTGAAAAGTTGAATTTTTTTCTCACTTAAATTCATTGATATAACTACATTAGAGAATGTTTTTCAAAAAATAATTCTTAAAATCCCTATTAAAAATCCAAAAAAATATTGATATTTCAATAAAAAATATTTTTATTTTGTGTTTATTGAAATAAGTAAAAAAACTATGTAAAATATAAGTGTGTAATAAGATTTATGTTATAGTTATTATTTAACTGTAACTATCTATAAAGATTTTATCTTTATAGCATAACTACTAAGTTTTATAGTTAGTAGTAGTTTTTCTACATTGTAAAATAATGTAGCATAAAATGGGTATTTAGTGTAACAATTATATAGATTCTTTGTTATGCTTAAATATAAAAAAGAAAGTAATTATTCTAAAAGTTTTATCCCCCAACTCACTTTTGGAAAGTACTTTCTCTTTTTTTGCCCAAATTAAAAGAAAGGAGGATTTATCAAAAAAATCTTTTTTACACAAAAATACAGGAAGGAGATTTAGTTATTATGAAGCATGGATTTAGTTTTGAACTATATGGAACTATATTTACAAATTGTTTTTTACATAGTTCAAGATATTCTAATGGTAATATTCAATTCAGCTTATTTGGCACGGACCCAATAATAAATGAAACTGCTCATTTTGCAGATATTACATTAGAGCAAAACAAAAAACTCCTAGGAGAAGACGAAATAGTTGTTGATTGTAAGTTTAAGCCCACATTAATACCTCAGCTATTAAAACTTGGTATTATTAAAAATCAAACTGGAATATGTGTTGTAAATAATAGCATATATCCAATCTACACTATAAATTCAGACAAAATACAAAAAAATTACTGCTATGTAGAAGAACTAATTGCTGCATAGTAAAATGAAAGGATGAAATATTATGGAACAAGTAAGCTATGTAAATTTACCGATTATCGGAAGAATACAGCATGGAGAACAAGTACCAATTGGAAATGGTAAAAAAAGAGCAAAAGAGTTAGGCCATTTTATAGCAAAAGTACAAGACCAATATATGCAAGGCTATTTACAAAAATTTGACCAAATGTATAAAGGAAAAACAAGTATTGAAATTGAATTTATTACAGAAGAACCTTTTTCTTCAAAGTATTCAAGAAGTAATCAATCCCGGGCAAGTATGTTATTGTATGTTTGGAACAGATGAAGCAAATCAAAAAACACAGAATGGTTGGCAAAAAATTAAATGCTTAGGTTCTAATTGTCAATATAGACAGAAAAAACAAGTTGGACCACCTGATTGTAGAAAAGTGGGTTGGTTAAAGTTTTTAATACCTAAGGTCTCAACAGACAGAATATGGCTTATGAGAATCACAAGTAGTCAATCAATAGACTCATTAAACCAATATTTTTCTTTACAAAAAGAGCACAGACAAAGTGTTAAAGGAAAATATATTTTATTTCTAAGAAAGGTTGAAAACTCTAAAAATGGAAAGACTTTTAGTAATTATATCGTTGATATTATGAAAAAAGAAGATTTTATTTCTAATACTCTCCCACAAAATAATAAAAATTCACAACCACAATCCACAACAAATGAGCAAATTGTGAATAACACTGTAGTAAATAGTATTAAAAAAGAAAATGAAGAACTCAAAACTAAGGTTTCAAACCAAAATACTAAAAAAATAGCAAAAATTGAAATATCAGAAAACCCTGATATTGATAAGTGCTACTATTTTACAAATCACCATACTGAAACATTTATGAAAGACGGTAAACCTAAAGAATATTTTATAGGTGAATTTTATGATATGTCCGATAAGCCTGTTAATCTTATTGTTAAGCCTGAATTAATTGATGGAATACTTAAATGTGGTATAGGCTCAGTATTTGAAACAGAAATACAGGAGTTTAATGATAAAAAAATACTAACAGATTTTAAATTCGTACAAAACAATGAAAAGGATGCACAAAAAAATATAGCAGCATAAGAAAAAGGGGTTCTTATACTACTTTTGGTGTTATTTATAAATGTCATTTGTAATAATACACAAAAATCAAAAATAAGTCAATGGTCAAAAAATAATTTAATAGTAAAGGAGAATGTACAAAAATGCATAATAAATTTAAAAATCACGAGAAGGTTTTTGTATATGGTCCTGGTGAAAATACTGGCACTTTTTATAGAAATGTTCCAGCTTTTATTATTGAGAGAGACCCATATTATTTGGATTATTTAGTAAAATTTAAAGATGGAACAGAAGACTGGATAGAACCACAATACTTACGAAAACCTTTTGAACGTAGACACAAAAAATATAGAAAAAATCAAAAAAGGAGTTAAATTTTATGAAGATTGATTATATCAAAACCATTCGGTTTCAGAAAATTCAAAGGGGTATTTGAAACAAAATTGTATGACACTACCTCTATTAGTGGCAAAAATCGCTCTGGAAAAAGTAATATTCTTTATGCTATTGTAAATATACTTTTAGGAACTAATCTGTCAGGAGATGAAAAATCTTGCCTTATAAATCAAAATGTTGATAGTTCTTATGGAGAATTACATTTTACAGATAATCAAGGAATTAAACACATATTAGTTCGTATAAAAAATAGAGTTGGAACAAAAAATAATTCTATTACACTCGATGGAAAATCTATAACTCAAAATGAATTAATTAGCTTTTATAAAGATAAAAAATTATTTTTATCTATTATAAATCCACTTTATTTCTTATCTAAAAAGCCAGCAGAACAAAAAGAAATGCTAGATAAGTATTTATCCGATATAAAACCTATTGAAATTTTTAAAACTCTAAGTGATTTTCAACAGCAAAAATTGCTTAATAGATATTTTAGAATATCTGTAAGAGAAATGTACGATAGATTAAGTGAAAATGAGCTTAAAGAGCTTTATATTTCTAACAAATTACAAGAAAATACTAATAAACAATTTGAGGAACTATCACGAAAAGAATTGTTTATTAGCTTTAAAGATGTAGTTTTAAAAGATATAAAGTATTACTACAAACTTTCTCAAAAAGAGCAAGAAGATTTTATAAATACTCATATTCTAAATATTTTTATGGATATTGCTTATGATAATTTAGAGAAAGAAGAGCAAAAAAAATTAGAGGCGATTCCAAGAGATATCCCTACATATATATCAGAATTGAATCAAGATATAAAAAAAGCAGAAACTTATATTTCTACTTTAAGTGGAAAGATTGAATATGCACAAAATATAGCAGATGAAAATTTACCTAAAATTAAAAAGTTTGAAAAAGAAGTAGAACTTTCACTTGCATATCAAGAATTAGATTCTTTATCCAATGATAAACAAATAAAGGAAAAAGAAAATCAAAAACAAAAAGTAGAGAGTTTAGAAAATGAAATTTTAAATATATCAACTGAAATTACAGAGCTTTCAAAAAACATGAAAGCAGGTAAACAAAAATATTTAGCGATAAAAAGTGGCACGGATTGCCTTTGTCCTACATGTGAACAGCATATACAAGATGAGGCAAAAGAAAAAACTATTGCTAATATGAAAAAGAATTTGACAGATGCTTTTAACAAGAAAAATACATTAGAGACAAAAGAAAAGGACTTAAGGTTTAAACTTGCAATGGAAAGATGTCAGTATCACGCATTAGGTGGAGATACCAGTATAGATAATAATAAGAAAATCGCTAATATAAAAGAAAATATAGATAAATTAGAATTAGAGAAAAAAGAAATTGAAAAATTTAATAATGAAATTTTTATTAAAGAAAAAAATATACAAAATGCTAAAAATGATATATCTAATTTTAATAATCAAATTTCTGTTCAAAACAAATTAATTAGTGATTTAAAAGAATCAAAGAAAGTAGCCCAAAAGTTATATATTTCTTTTATTGAAGAAAAGATGAAACTTGCTAAGCATTATTTAAAAGATGTTACGGTAAAATTCTACTCTGTTTTAAAGACTACTGGAGAAATAAAAGATGATTTTGTTATTACTTATAAAGGTAATTTATTATCTGATTTGTCTAGGTCTGAAACTATTGCAACAGCTTTAGAATTTGCTAATATGTTTAATAATATTGCAAGGACTAATTTTCCTATTTTTATTGATGATTACGAAAGTTGCGCTGATTATGATTTTATAAAGAAATATACTAACAACACTCAAATAATTGTATCTAATGTAGTCAAAGGCGAAAATTTAAAAATTACAGATTATTATAATAGTGAAGATTGTACTATTATAAAACCTGTAATCACTAACGCAAAAACTATCAAAGTTTATAACAAGAATACTACTGCTATTTCAAAAGCAGCATAAAATTATAGGAAAGGCAGATATATTCTGTCTTTTTCTATTCTAAAAAAGAAAGGAAGATATACATATGAAAATAAAATGTTTATTAATAATGCCTAATAAGGAAGTACAAAAGGTTAAAATACCTGGAAATATAAAATTTATAAAATCATTAATAGGAGACAATTTGCTTAGAATAAGGACAAATAAAAATAATCTAATTATTGCTAATCAAAATGCTGAAAACGATGAATTTAATAGACTTTTTCAGGGTTGCATATTATATGGAACTTTTTTAGTTGTTTCAATAAAAAATAAAAAACTAACTTCTATGAAAAAGAAGGATATCAGAAAGTTCTACAATATGTTTAAGTTAGTAAAACACCAAAAGAAAATTTCAAAATACAAAGAAGAATTTTTGGAAGAGTACTATTACAGACAAAGAGAAATGAAAGAAAAAAATAGAGAGCATAATAAAGAGTTTATCTTTAAAAATGCTGCTTAAGAAAGGAAGGATTTATATGAATAATTATGAAACAGTTTTTTTAATAAAGGATAACATTACAGATGAACAAAGGAATTCTGTTGTTGAAGAAATTAAGAATTTTCTTGTAAAAAAAGGAAAAATCTCAAAAGTTGATGATTTAGGTAAAAGGATGCTAGCATATAAAATTCAAAATCATCAATATGCGTATTATATTGTAATTTATTTTTCAGGAACTCCTGACATTATTCCTGAATTAGAAAGAAAATATCGTATTAATGAAAATATACTTAAATTTATAATTGTTAAACAAGATAATTAGAAAGGAAGGAAAATATGAATAAAACAATTTTATTAGGGAGATTAACAAAATCTCCAGAAATTAAATTTTCACAAGCGAATAATGTAAAAATTGCTACATTTAGTTTAGCTGTAAATAGGAAATATACTAAAAAAGGTGAAGAAAGTCAAGCTGACTTTTTCAATATAATTACCTTTTCTAAACTTGCCGACTTCGTAGAGAAGTTTTTAAATCAAGGTACACAAGTTTGTATTAGTGGTAGACTTCAAACACGAAACTATGAGGATAAGAATGGTATTAGAAGATATGTAACAGAAGTTATTGCTGAAGAAATTGATTTTGCTGATAGTTATACAAAACTTGAAGGAAATACTGATAATACACAAGAGACTGTTAGCAATAATCTAAATGAAAAAAATACACAAGAAGATTTTATTTCTAATGGTGATGATTTACCATTTTAAAGGAGGTTTAAGCTATGCAAAAATTAATCAATAAATATTTTAATGAATTATGCAAAGAAAAATTTTTCAAAGAGGATGATGAAGAAATTATTGGAAAAGCAAAAGATGTTATTGATAACTTAAATAGTCAAATAGAATATGCTAAAGACCCAGCAAATGCACTTAATGAATGCGATATAGAATTTGTTGTGAATGAAGCGACTGATTTGATACAAGAAATCAATAAACATTATCAAGATAAAGACGATGTCATTGAAATAGCTCTTCATCCAATGTCAGGTTTTTATGTGCTACAAGATAAAGAAAAACTACTAGAAGAATTACAAGATTATTATGAAGAATTGGAGGAAAAATAGTATGGTAACAAATATAGTAAGTGTAAAATATGAAGATAAATACAAGCCTAAAACATTTAGTGGGAAAGCATATTCTTATTTCACTGCAATTCCTTTAGCTGTGGGCGATTTAGTCGTTGCTCCAACAGCTTACGGCGAAAAAATCGCAAGAGTATCAGTTATAGATATTCCAGAATTTCAAGTTGAATTTATGCAAGCCAGTTTAAAATTGATTACAGAAAAAATCGACAAGCAAAAATATTTAGAAGAAAATAAAATAATATCTCAAGAGGCTGCATAATATGAACGGTAAGGAAATAGCAGATATTCTAGTTCAAAAATTAATTTCTAATGGATTTATTGTTCACAAATATAATTCACATACTACAAGTTCAATTTATCTAAAATTAGATTATGGACTTTCTTGTGGAATTAGAATAGCAGACCATCCCGGCAAAAAGAAATATAGTTACAGATTTAATGTAATAAAAGACTATCTTGGAGATAAGGTCATCATAAAAGATGGCCTTATTTGCCGTTTTTATGACTTTACTGAACTAGAAAATGTAATAATTGCAGTGCAAAAAGAAAGACAGGAAAAAATTAATAAATATGGCTTACAAAACTACAAAAAATATATGGAAAGAGAATCCAAAGATGATTTATATACAAGATTTAAAAAAATGGAGGTAAAAAAGAAATGACTGGTTTTGAAAGGTTAAAAGAACAAGTAAAAGACCAAGAAGACAAAGCTTTAGTACAAACAGTAGAATACTTATTAACTCGTGAAGACATAGAAGAAGATTATCTAAAAGAAGAAAAAACACTTGAAGGAATGGCAAAATTTATAAAAGATAAAGCAAGAAAGTATATGAAAAACGGCTGGAATTATATTACTAATGAAGTGGTATATGCGTGGGCAGTCATGTATTTTTCATTGCCTAATTCCTTTCTAAAAATAGAAAAGAAAGATACTAATAACAGTAAAACCAAAACATCTTCTAAAAAAGAAATTTCTAAAAATAATGTTGTTTCATTAGAAAAGGCAAGAGAAAATTTAGAAAAGAAAAAAGAAACAGCACAAATCTCTTTGTTTGGAGGTGTTGCATAATGACAAAAGAAAAATTACAAATACTTATGAAAAAAATTGATAATCGAAATACACCAAAACATTGGATTTCATTTGTCAAAGAAAACTTAGCAGACCACAATGTTATTTTAAAATATGGAAATAAAGCATTTTGCACTCATTGTCAAAAATATTTCGATAAAAAAATAACAGTATATAAGTGGGAAAAATGTCCGTATTGCAATAATAAATACTTTACTAGAAACAGTAATATACGCAATATAACTTATAAAAAAGATATTGCTTTTTATAGCAAAGTAGATGGTAATATTGTTCTAAGAGTTTTTGAAATAGAATCTAAGTTTAATCACGCAACAAGATCTTTTGAACACGATTTACAAGAGTTTGCAAGATTTATTCCTAATATTGGAATAATTATAAATGATAGTGTTTCTTTTTATATGTGGTATCAAAAAGTATGGCATAATTATCCTGTAACAAATTGGCATGTATATACAGGTAATAAAGTATTAAATGATATGCCGATATATCCTTATAATAAAGATATATTATTCAAAAATACAACTCTACAATATGCTCCGATGGAAGAATTTAAAAAGGAATATCACTTGTATACAGATTTTGAGGTAATGCAACTCGCATCATATCAGAGTTTTGAAATATTATGGAAAATGGGACTTCACAAACTATCACAATATCCAAAACGATTTAACAAAAAAGGTGGATTTCTTAAACGATTTGGAGTTCCTAAAAAATTTTTGAAATTTATGGTTGAAAATAATATTGATTATGGAGATTATTCTTTGCTTAAACTGTTACAAATCCCGGATATGAAATTGATACAAAAATATCGACATTTTAACTATAATTACTTATCTTTTATGAAAAAACAAGGATTTCTATACGATTATAAAACAGTTGAACAATTTAGTGGTAATTTTTATACTCTAAAAAATATATGTAAATATACTTCCCTTAAAAAATTTTTGCAATATAAGAAAGGAATAAAAAATATACATATATATTTAGATTATTTAGAAATGGCAAGTAAATTGGGAATAAGTTTAAAGAGTAAAAAAAGATTATTTCCATATCAATTAATAGCATGGCACGATAAATTTGCTAAGAAAATTAAAATAAATGAAGATATGGATACACAGTTTAAAGCATATTTACGATATTTAGATTTATCAAAATATACTTATAAAGATGATAAATATATTATTTTTCCTGCACCTAGTATAGATGATTTAAAAGATGAAGGAACACAACAAGAAAATTGTGTCGTCACATATTTACATCGTTATATAAATAATGAAACAGAAATATACTTAATTCGAGAATTATTAAATCCTAATAAATCTTTCATTACTCTTGAATATAAAAATAATCATGTTGTTCAAAAGGAATTACCTCATCATAGTATAGATTTTACAGATGAACAAAATAATTTTATAGACAAATGGTTAGGTTTTAGAAGTTTCATAGAACAAAAAGAAAAATATAAGAAAAAACAAAAAATTAAAGTCATCAAATATAATTTTAAAAAGATGGCTGCCTAAAAGGAGGTAAAATGAATACTAAATACAATAGAAGATTAAAAGCTAAAGAAATATATGATAAGGTTGTTAATAATGTACTAACAATAATAAAAAATGGAGAATATGAAAAGTTTTTGAAATTTCAAAGTCAATTTACTAAATACAGTTTTAATAATACTGTGCTTATATTTAGTCAGTTTCCAGATGCTACAAATGTTGCAGGAAAAGCTAAATGGAAAAGATTAGGTCGAGAATTAATAGACGGCGCAAAGCGAATACAAATAACTGCAGGTATGCCAGCTCAAGGTAAAACTACTGTGAAAAGAATTATAGATGGTAAAGAAATTGAAGAGACGCAAACTTACAACTATACTGCTTATAAATCAGTTTATGTATATGATATATCTCAAACAATAGGAGAATCAATGCCACTAGAAGTTAAAATGCTTGATAGTAAAAATATGGGTTCTTTTTTTGAAAAATTAAAACAATTTAGTAAATTCCCTATTTATGAAAAAGAACTTGAACAGGGTGTAAAAGGTTATTATAGCCCTAAGTATAAGGAAATATCAATAGAAAAAAGAATGTCTATTGATGCTAAAACAGCTGTGTTATTACATGAGCTGACGCATGGTCTATATGATGATTTTGATTATAAAGTAGATAGAAACTTATCAGAAATTTTTGTTGAATCTGTTGCTTACATAGTAGCAGATTACTTTGGTCTTGATAATTCTATGTGCAGTTTTAATTACATAACGCAATATGCAAAAGGAAATCCGAAAATCATAATTGATTTAGGTTCAAAAATAAAAAAATGTGCAACCGATTTTATAAAAGAACTTGAAGAGTTTGAAATTAAAGAAAACCAACTTGTTGCATAGAGGAGGAAATATGTTTAAATTATATAAGAATGAAAAATTACTGTTAGTCGCTCCTTATTGGGAGGACTTGGTTAGTTTCGTTGAAATTCTTAAAAAATACAATAAAAAGTTTATTAATAGGAAAGAGTTTATTGTTAAATGCAATGATGAGCTCTTTTATTATTGGAAAAGAAAATAAGTAGGAAAGGATACCTAAAATTATGAATTATTTAGATGAACAGGAAGTAAAAAAGCATATAAATATTTTGAATGTAGCATACCACTTATGCTTAGAAATTGTAGAACATGCTGGATATGAGTATAAAGCAATATGCCCATTTTGTGGGTATAATAAAAACAGTAAAATCCCCACACTATCGTTAAATGCTGAAACTAATAAATATTGTTGTAGCCGCTGTGGTGCTGGAGGATATTCAATAGGTTTATATGCTAGAATGAGGAAATTAAGTAATCAAGAAGCTTATAGAGAACTTTTAGACAGAGAATGCTATTCTCAAAATAGAGTTGAAGTTAAAATTAATCCAATCAATTTATTAGCGGATATACAATTAAGAGATAAAGTATATAGAGATTTGTTAAATATGTTAAAATTAGAAGGACAGCATAGAAATTATTTAAGAAGTTTAGGGCTATTGAATAGTTCTATTGAAGGTAATTTATACAAAACTACACCTAAAAATTATGTGAAAAGAAGGTTAATATCTCATATTTTATCTAAAAAGTATAATCTTGCAGGAATACCGGGCTTTTTTCAAGAAGAGGATTTTAAATGGTGCTTTAGTAAATATCGTGGCTTTTTTGTACCAGTACTTAGTGATGATGGACTCATACAAGGTCTTTCTATACATTTAGATAAACCATTTAATAATACTGAAGATATCTGGTTTTCAAGTAGTAATAAAATAAATGGAACATCTTCTAAAAATTATATAATGAAAAGTAATATTACACCTAATACATCAAGCGTAATTTTGACTGATAATTTCATTTTAGGTCATCTTATAAAAGATGCGCTAAATTTACCAGTTATAAGTTTTCAAAATATATCTAATTCATATATGATTTTAAATTCAATACAAAATACTAATATTAGAAATATTACTTTTATTGTAAGAATACCTAATTGTAACAATAATTTAGATTATATTATAAATCGCGTATTTCGAGATTTATTGCCATTAGGTTATAACTTAGACTGTAAGAGTATTACTGATTATAACGAAATTTTTAATTTAGATTTTTTTGATGAAAATTTTAATGTTAATAATACATTAAAAAAAGTTGCTTAAAACAAATATAGCCTGTCTTATTAAAAATCAGGCTATATTTATAATAATTTATTTCTAATTCTTATTATATTTTTATTATCAACAATTTTCAAAAGTTCCTAAAAGCAATCCTAATACATCATATTTTTAATTAATTTTATTTATTCCCATATTTAATAAATTTTTCACAGTCTAGGGTGTAGCCCAGTT
>ERZ1643246.4234-NODE-4234-length-11544-cov-4.050831_pt1 | contig 11544 bp, 7 predicted proteins | sample MGYA00579265_ERZ1643246 | MGnify/ENA primary metagenome ERZ1643246 (study PRJEB29033, sample SAMEA4952261) | chicken gut metagenome | biome: Broiler Chicken; feature: Gastrointestinal Tract; material: Caecum | place: Ireland | collected 2018 | study: Broiler...
ATAAAGAGCGGCTGGGTAAACGCCGACGGCACGCTTGCAATAGGCTATAAGGTAGCAAGCGACATAACCGCCAACATATCGGTCAACTTCACCGGCAACGACGCAAACAGCAGAGTTTCGCTCCGCCTTATCGTTAAGGGTGCAGACGGCAGATTAAGAATTCCCGTGCAGTTCAATATGACGGATAACACCGCTTCGCTGAACAATACCGTAAGTTTAAAGGCGGGCGACGAGGTATACGTCATAGCAAATAAGGAAAACGCCGAAGGAATTACAACCAACGGTATGGGCTCGTTGAAAATAACGCTCACGCCCGCGCAGACGGTGGCAGATTTCGGCGCAGACTTCTCGTTTGAAAATCAAGGCGGCGATTGGAGCTACGGCAAGGCCGACTATAAATGGTCATCGGAAGATAACCCCGGGGAAGATTTTACGTTTGTTAAAGCCGAAGGTAAAAACGAAGGCGGCGACGGCTGGGTTTCGGGCGGCGTTGAAATCAAGAAAGATTTTATAAGTTTCGGCGATATGGCCGCCGTGGGCTACACAAACAACACGCAGGGCGAGCTTACGTTCAAGGCCGTGATAACCGTCTGCGGCGGCACGGCAGATACTCGCGCCGACCTGCGCATAGGCGTCAAGAACGCGGAAGGAACCTTAAAAAACGGACCTTCGTTCCACAACAACACGGCAGGCAATATATTGTACGTAACGGTGGATATAACGCTCGCCGCGGGCGATACGGTCTACTTCCTGTTCTCGAACAGCGCGGGAGGTAACGAAGGAGCATGGCCTAACGGCAACCTGTATATAAGCCTCGTCGGCGCGCAGGCATAAATTATTGAATAAGTTGCGGCGCGGCGGCGCACACTCTGCGCTGCCGCGCTCCGCTATCGGGGAAAATTTATGAAAATTTCTAAAACGAGATGCATGGTTGCGGCCGTGCTGGCGGGGGTGGCGGCATGCGCCTCCGTTTCGGCGCTTGCGTGGGCTTCCGCGCCCGCCTTTGCCGAACAAAGCGCAAATTATTCCGAACCATACCGCAATCAGCTGGCGTATTCGGCGCTCAGGGGCTGGAACAACGACCCCAACGGGCTGCTGTATGCCGACGGCGTCTATCATATGTATTACCAGTACAATTACGACGCGCGCACGGGCGAAACTTTCAACGTCTGGGGCAATATGAGCTGGGGCCACGCCACGAGCACCGACCTCGTCCATTGGCAGGAACAGCCCGTCGCCATTCCCGCCTATCAGACGGTGGACGGCGTATTCTACGAGATGATGTTTTCGGGCAGCGCCGTATACGACGAATACAACTCTTCGGGACTGTTCGAAACCGTCCCCGACGGAAGAGTGGCGGAAGGCCAGGGCATAGTGGCGCTTTTAACCCAGCCGCAGGGCGGCGTTCAGCGCCAGATACTGGCGTACAGCAAGGACGGCGGCAACAGCTTTGTTATCTATGGCGAGGTCATAGGGCAGAACAACCCCGGCGACATAGGCGACAACGAATTCCGTGACCCCAAGGTGTTTTGGAGCGAGGAACGTTCCTGCTGGCTCATGGCCGTCGGCGGCGGTTCGGTGCGCATGTATTCCTCAAAGAACCTCATAAACTGGGAATACATAGGCGCCACGGGGCTGTGGGGCGAATGTCCCGATATATCGCGCTACGAAACGGACGACGGCGTGAAGTATGCGCTGATTATCTCGCCCGAAGACAAGGCGAAAAGCCACGAATATAACGGAACCAACCGCGGCGAAACGTTCTATCCCGCCGAATATTACGCGGTTGGCGAACTCAACAGCCGCGGGCTGTTCGTCCCCGACGACGGCGGAATAAAGAGGCTGAGTTACGGAATGGACAGCTATGCCATGCAGACCTTCAACGGCACGCCCGACGGCAACGTATACGGCATAAGCTGGGCGTCGAGCTGGAAGAACGTAGGCCAGATGGAGGCCCTGCGCGAAAATTATAACGGCGGCATGACCATCGCCTGCAAACTCGACCTCGTGCCCGACGGTTCGGGCGGGTATATGCTCGAACGAACGCCTGTTTCGGGGTATGAAAACCTTCGCGGAGGACTTATAGGCGAATACAGCGGAAAGCTTGAAATGGGCGTAAATGCGCTTTCGGGAGTGCATGCGGACGTGTTCGACATGCAGGCGGAGCTCGACCTCTCTTCGGGCGGCGCAAGTTTTGTGCAGCTAAACCTCCGCACTTCGGCTGCAGAGCGCATTCAGATGCGTTACGACGTGGCGGAGGGCGTGTTCACGTTCGACCGTTCGCAAAGCTCGCTGATAACGGAAACCGCGGGCGTGCTCGTGCAGGGCGGCTCGCAGAAAAGTGCGGTGCGCGCCGACTATCTTAACATTCCCGAAAGTTTCGAAGTGCCTCTCGAAGAGGGAAAGCTCAATTTCAGGATAATAAGCGACCGCGCGTTTATAAGCGTGTTCGTGAACGGGCGCAGCCTGTTCGCGGCGGTGTTCCCCTCGGCAATATCCGACGGAATGATGCTGTATGCCGACGCCGATATCGGCGCCGACGTAAAGGTGTGGGAGATGAACGGAATATTCGGCGACGTCGCCCCCGCGCAGACGCTCATCGTTTCGGCAAGCAAGCTCGATTTGTCCGTCGGTGAAAACAAGGCGGTAATCACCTCTTCGTTCTCCTCGTTCTGCGGCGCGGAAGAGGTGGAGTATGCCGTAGTGAGCGGCGGACAATTCGTCTCGCTCGAACAGTTTGGGCAGACGGCGTTCGTCACGGGTACGGCAAAGGGCAGCGCGGTTATCGAGGCGCGCACGCCTCAGGGTGCGCAGCGCATAGAGGTGTACGTCTATGAGGACGGCTACGACGGTGATTTGAACTTCACTCTGCCGCTGTTTGCCTATACCCGTCCCGACGACGGAGGCGTGGCGATAAGCGCGGGTACCGACGGCTTTATGTTCTCGCGCGAGAGCGCCGAAGAATTTTCGTATTCCGCGGAAATTTCGGTGAACGGGCAGGCGTGCGGGCTTATGTTCGGCGTCAGCGACAACTTCTTCGATTACTTCGTGGCGACCGCCGACTTTAAAGAAAACCTCGTAAAGGTATGGCGCGCGGGCGTGGGCGACGTGGCGAGCGTCGCTTACGATTTCGGTGGCGCGGCTTCGTGCACCCTTACCGTGGTGGTCAATTCCGGGTCGGCAAAGGTGCAGATAGACGGCAACACCGCACTCATGTGCCCGCTCGAAGGCTACGAAGGCGGCAAGCTCGGCATAAACGTATACAACGGCGAGGCGCGCTTCAACAACGTTTCGCTCGAACATATAAACGCGGCGGTATTCGGCGGGGAAGACGTCTCGTTCAATGTGCCAGGCATAACCGTGCAGAAGGTGGTAAATCTCACCGACGGCGGAGCCGTGCTCGCGGAGGGGCAGTACTCTTCGGCCGACGGCGTGCTCACCGTAAGTTCGGCATACCTCTCCACGCTCACGGACGGCGAAGTTTATTCGCTCCGCGCAATAGGCGCCGAGGGCGAACTCGACTTGAAACTGCACACCGATTTCGGCGGAATGACTCTTTCCGCCGCCGCAAGCGAATACGCTCCCGGTTCGGCCGTTACGGTAAACATCGGCGGCGAGGGGCAAATACTTTCGCTCTTCGTCGACGGAGCGGCCGTAGGCTCCTCGGAATACTCGGTGGAAAACGGCGTGCTCAGCCTCTCGGCGGAATTTTGCGCTTCGCTCGGCGAAGGCAGACATACGGTCACGGCGTACACTTCGTGCGGCAGGCCGCAGGCAGATTTCCTCATCGCCCGCCCCTACGACGACGGCGCGCAGGAACCGCAGTCAAGCCACGTGTTTTTCTGGGTGGATATAGCCATATTCGCCGTGTTCATTCTGGGATATGCGGGCGTAAACGTATATGCCCGCCGCAAACGCAGGGCAAAATAATTTTTTCCAAATGTAAAAAATTGAAGTGCGCAATATTGTGCATTTGCACTAATAGTCGGCTATTTGTTGACTGTTTGCCGCAGTTGAAGTATGATTGATAAAAAGCAACAAAATATGTAACTGATTTTCTGAGTGGTTATACGGAGGGAAAGATGACAGATATTCAGAATATCGCGGCCGAACCTCTCGACGGGGCGACCGACGAAGAGCTCGTCGAACAGGCCTACGATATGATGGCGGGCGGACAGGCCGCCGAAAAGCCGCAGCAACCTAAGGGCGGAAAGTGGCAGAAGTGGAAGGCGAATTTCAAACGCAGGGGCTGGATACTTCTGTTTATCCTGCCCGCGCTCGTATACGTAATAATATTCTGCTACGTGCCGATGTACGGCATACTCGTGGCGTTCCAGGACTATATGCCCGGCGACCCGATTGTGGGGGAAGGAACGGCATGGGTGGGCTGGGAAAATTTTAAAACGTTCTTTTCCAATCCCAACTTTTTAGACTATTTCCTGAACACCTTCCTGCTCTGCATTCTCGGGTTCATAGTGGGCTTCCCCCTTCCCATAATAGTGGCGTTGCTCCTCAACTCGGTGCGCTCGCGGAAGACCAAAAAGGGCTTGCAGATTCTGTATTACGCGCCCCACTTCATATCGCTCGTAGTAATGGTCGGCATGCTCGAACTCATATTCGGTTCCGACGGACTTTTAGACCAGCTCAGCATAAAGCTCGGCGGCGACGTGAACGGGTTGCAGCTCTTCCTCGACGCCGACGCCTTCCGCCCGCTGTTCATCTTTTCGGGCAACTGGCAGGACTTCGGCTGGTCGGCAATAATATACCTCGCGGCCCTATCCGGTGTGGACCCCGCTCTGCACGAGGCGGCAAAGGTGGACGGCGCTTCGCGTTTCAGGCGCATATTCAGCGTAGACCTCCCCGCGATTGCTCCCACGATAGTAATGCTTATGATTCTTTCGGTGGGCAACCTGATGAACTGCGGATACGAAAAGGTCCTGCTTATGCAGACGGGCGGCAACCTCGAAACGAGCGAGATACTCTCTACCTACGTATACAAGTTCGGCCTGCTCGGCGGGCAGTACGGCGTGGGTACCGCGGCGGGACTTTTCAACTCGGTGATAAACGTCGTGCTGCTCATAATAGCCAACTATACGTCTAAGCGCATATCTAACCAGAGTATGTGGTAAGGGGTGAAAAATGGACGCGCATCAGCTTAAAACGTTAAAGCGCAAAAACAGAATAAAGGAGAGCAAGACGGACTACGTCTATTACGTCATATGCGGCCTCATACTGTTTTTGCTGGCGGTTATAGTAATATATCCGCTCTACTACATAGTGATAGCTTCCGTCTCCGACCCCGACGCCGTAATGACGGGCGACGTGTGGCTATATCCGATAGACATCACCTTTTCGGGCTTCGCGCAGCTGTTCAACCGCGACGATATCTGGCGCGGATACTTCAACACGCTCGCATACACGGTGCTCACCATTCCCGCGGGCTGGGCGCTCTCGCGCGATTATCTTCCTTTCCGCAAGATTATAATGCCCATACTCATCGTCACGATGTTCTTCGGCGGCGGGCTGGTGCCCTACGTAATTCTGTGCCGCTCGCTCGGGCTCTATCAGAACCCGCTCATTCTCATAATAGGCGGCGGCGTCAGCGTGTACAACGTGTTTATGTGCAAATCGTTCTTCCAGTCGAACGTGCCCAAAGAGGTGCTCGAAGCGGGAATGATAGACGGCGCCGGCGAAATAAGGACGTTCTTCGACCTCGTCCTTCCCGTGGCGAAATCCATAATCTCGGTAATGATACTTTTCTACGCCGTGGGCCACTGGAACAACTATATCGACGCATACATATTCAGCATCGATGAAGAGTTTTACCCCTTGCAGACGGTGCTCAACGGACTGCTCGACGCCAACACGGGCGGCGAAGGCGAAGTCGTGCTCGAACAGATGAGGGCGGCCACGCAGATAAAGTTCACGTCGATAATAATTGCCACGCTCCCCATACTGGTTATTTACCCTATGGTTGAAAAACATTTCGGGCAAGGCGTGCTCGTGGGGTCGTTCAAGTAACGCAAAAAGGTCAAAACGATGAAAAAGATAATAATATGCATAGTTGCCGCGATAGTGTGGGTTGCGTGCGTGATACCCTTTGCAATGGGCGCTTCGCAAAACACGGAGAGCGGGCACGACTTCACCGTCCTCGCCATAAAGGAAGACAACGTGAAGGATTACAACTCAATGCCGGTATTTTTAGACCTTGCCGAGGATACGGGCACCGACGTTTACTGGACGTTCAACACGTCCACCCAGTATGCCAACAATCCCGACCCCGTGGGCATAAACGGCATAGACGCCATATATCATTCGGGTTTTTCCAATTTAAGGCTGTACAATTACGGCAGAAGGGGCAGCATTCTGGCGATAGACGAATACCTTTCGTCGATGCCGAATTTTTCGGCGATACTCGAATCCCGCCCCGACATTGCCGAGGCGCTCAAATCTCCCGACGGGCACATCTATTCGCTGCCGCGCGTAGAGGAGATGGGGCTCAAAGCCTATCCCAACATACTTTTTCTCAATAAAAAGTGGATGGAGAAGCTGATAGACATGAACGAGCTCCCCGCAGGGCTCGAACTGGAAAAGAGCGACCTCGTGGACGGGCTCGACCTCTCGCGCAACCAATTCAAGGCTGTTTTGCAGAAGTTCAACGACCTTGACATGGACGGCGACGGTGACAATACCAACGAAGTTCCCCTAACATTTGTAAGCGGCAACTGGCAGGGGAACGAATCCGACCTGATAGCTTCGTTCGGCGTTCCCGAAAACAGGGAGCACAAGACCATAGTCAACGGCGAAGTGGTGTTCACCATAGAGGACGAAAACTGGTACAACGCCATCGTGGAACTCAACGACTGGTACAGCCGCGGTTTAATCCGTTCGGCGTCCTTCACCCAGACCCAGGATAATTTCCTTGCGCGCGGGCAGGACGGCAGATACGGCGCATTCTACTGGTGGGAAAAGGAGACGGTGGTTTCCGAACCCGACGACTATATCATAGTTCTGCCCCTCAGCGACGACGACGGCAACCGCTACGTGGGCGTGAGCAACGAGCTGGAAGTGGAAAAGGGCGAGTGCGTAATACTCTCCTCATGCGAAGATCCGGAAGAGCTTCTTGCCTACTTCGATAAATTTTTCGAACCCGAATATTCGGCGCAGCTCAACTACGGCTCCGTCGAGTCGGGCGCGTTTTTGAGGGAGCGCGACGAAAAGGGCAGGCTCGTGCCCAACGACGACCACGGCGAACAGTCGGCTGACGACTTCCGTATGCGCAACGCGCCCTACGGGGTGGTGTATCTCACCGAAGAGCAGTGGGAGAACGACGTGCAGATGGAATCGCGCGCGGTACTCAGGCTCGAAAGGCTTGAAAATTATGTAAAGCCCTACACGTACGAGGGCGCGCAGAGCATCCCCAACCTCAACTACACCGCGGAGGAGCTCAACGAGCTGAACACATACGAATCGTCCCTCACCAACAACATACTCAACTGGATGACTACCGCCATAATAAGCGTCGACGCCCCGTCGTACGAATCGTGGCAGAGCTTTCTTAGCGAAAACAGAACATCGATAGACGCGGTAAAGCGCGTGAACCAGGCGGCTTACGACAGGTATGCCGAGGCGGTGGACTCCGCCGCCTCGGATTGAGCGCCTGCCGCGCGCCGGAGGGTGCGGAATGAAAGGACTTGCAAGATTCGGCGAGTATTTTTGGGAATTTCTGGTGGTAACGCTCATAGCGGCGGTATCGGCGGTCACCGTGTTGCCATTCGTTCCGGTGACCGTGGGCCTGTGCGCCTTTTTCAGGCGCGGCATAGACGAGCGCAGGTTCAAAGATATTTTCACCACAATCGGCGCGAACTGGAAAATACTCATATTTTACACGCTGTTTCAGCTGGTTATAATAGTTTTTCCCGTGCTCAACATATACTTTTTCAATACCCATCCCGAAAGGCTCAACGGCTTCGTTCTGGCCGTCAGCGTAATCGCGCTCGTGTTCGGCGTTTTTTACCTTGCGACGGCGCCCACGCTGATTGTCAACATGAACCTCACCTTCCGCCAGCTTCTGCGCAACGGAATAATGCTGCTGTTCGGCGGCCTGCTGCGCAGCATCTGCGCCGTGGCGTGCATAGCGGGCGTGGTGGCGCTTATACTGTGGTTTCCGTATGCGGTGGTGCTCACGCTGTATGCCGTGCCGTATATAAACTGCAAACTGATGGGCGAAAATTTTTATAAACTCAAAGCGAAAGCTCTGGGCACTACCGTTGAAAAACTCAAAGCCGAAGAGCACGCCGACGACTATCTCGACGAATACGGCAGGGTAAAACGCGCCGTAAACGCCGACGTGGAGCAAAAAGATGAAGAAAAGAGCAATTAAAATAATTTCGGCGGCGGTCGCCGCGGCTACGCTCGCCTCAACCGCGGCGGGTTGCGCGGGGCAGACCAATTCGCTGCCCGAAGTCGACGGGGCGCACGATATCGACTGCATCGTGAACACCACCGTCGACCTTCTCGAAGGCGTCGCCGCGCTCGACTATGAAGACGGCGACATAACTCCCGACATATCGATTACCGTCACGCCCGAAGCGCGGGTGGAGAACGGCTACGCCGTTTTCCCCGAAGAGGGTGAATATACGGTTACCTATTCCGTGGAGGACAGCGCGGGCGGCTCGTCGGAAGAGACCGTGCTCGTAAACGCGATAGAGCGCGAAACCTACGCCGACTTTAAAACGGTGGGCGGCTTCCGCGGCACGGTAAGCGGCGGGGCGACCCTGACCCGCAACGGAATGTACGACGGCGTTTATATCGTCGAGGCGGACGGAGGCGTAGTCGCCGAAGATATAGCGCTTACCCGCACGTATACCCTCGACAACGGGTATAATTATACCTTTACGTATAACTACAACAGCAGCGCGGCCGGCAGGGCGTACGTGCTTGCGGACGGCGCGCGGGCGGCCGAAGCGTATATTTCGGAGGGCGACGGAAGCCTTACGTTTACTTATATCCCGCGCGGAGAGGGTTCGACTTCCGAGGTGGAAATTTCTCTGCTTTTAGGCAATCTCGGCAGCGTGCGGTTCAATTTAAAGGGTGCGACATTCATGCGCCCCCGCGGCACGGAAACGGAGGACCTTACGGAGAATTTCACGTTCAACGGCAGGGTGGAGCCGCGTTTCGACGGAACTTCGGGCAACGCGTTTGCCGGCGAGGGCGGCTCGGCAGCCGTGCTTGAAATGCGCTCGGTATCGGAGGAGGACCCGAACGGAATATGGCGCGGCGGCATGTTCATAAATACCGGCATTGTCGCCGAGGCGGGGCAGCAGTATGAACTCTCGTTCGATATTTCGGCAATAAACGATTCGCCCTTCGAAGTGGTCGTTCAGCGCGATAAATTTAACGAAATAAAGTATCACACCGAAAGCATAAGCGGCGCAACGACGGCGCAGCACAAGGTTGTATCCTTTACCCCCACGGCGGAAAACGCGGGCGATCTGTATCTTTACGTACAGTCGGGCAACGCCGTAAACGATATAACAATGCGCAACCTCGCAATCACAGTCGTTCGTACCGGCGACAAGGCGGAAAATATAGAGCTGAAGGATTTCGTCCTCTCCGACAGCGAGGGAAGGGGCAGCACGATGACGACGGCGGGCGGCGGGTTTACGCTCAATATTCCGTCGTTTGCAGATACCGACTGGGAACAGCAGGTGACCAGTCCCGAGTTTTACTTGAGCGGCAGCGGCGAAAATTATATCATAACCTTCCGCGCAAAGGCTACGGCGTCTGTAACCTGCGTATTCGCCGCTCCCCTGTACGGCGGCTGGGATCCCACTCTCGCATGGCAGCGCATAACCATAACCGAAGAGGAGCAGGTATTTTCGATATGGTGCTCCGACGCGGGCGGAAACCGTTACAACAACTTCGTGTGGCAGTTCGGCGCGGTGTCCAACCAGCGTTTGTCCGACGTTACGATAGAGATAACCGACATTGAAGTCTGCTATAAAAATAATACTTTGGATTGATTTTTTATGTTAGAGACAGCATCCGGAATAAACAGGCAAATTGCTGAAAGTTGCGGCGCGGTTAAGCGCGATTTCAGACAAAAATATCACATGATTCCCCCCGTGGGCTGGATGAACGACCCCAACGGACTTATAAAATTTAACGGCAGATATCATCTGTTCTATCAGTTCAATCCGTACGCCGCGCACCCCGGCGTAATGCTGTGGGGGCACTTTATATCGGACGACCTCATCGGCTATTCCGATAAGGGCGCCGCAATTGTTCCCGACAAAGAGCACGTGAGCATATTTTCGGGCGGGGCGACGGAGTACGGCGAAAAGCTTGCCGCCGTGTATACCGAACATTACGAGTGCGGCGGCGACCGCAGGGAAGAGGTATATATGGCGCTCTCTTCCGACGGAATGAACTTCTCCAGGGGTGTCAGAATATTCGATAACGACGATCTTCCCGAAGGCATCAGCCGCAGCGACTTCCGCGACCCCTTTCCCGTAAAGACGGACGACGGCTATTATGTGTTCGTGGGCGGAAAGCTGGTTAAGGAAAATAAGGGAATAATTGTAGTGCTCGGCGGCAGTGGGCTCGAAAAGCTCGAATATAAGTTTACGATAGGCCCCTTCTATGAACTGGGCGATATGGGCGAATGCCCCTGTTACAGAAGAATAGACGGCAAAGACGTGATAATAGCCTCGGGCTGCAACGTGCCCGCGCGCGGCAACGATTTCAAAAACGTAAATTCAAGCGTGTTTATCGTGGGCACGATTGACTTTGCGGGCAAAACGTTCGTCGCGGAGAGCATAAGGGAGATTGATAAGGGCGACGCCTTTTATGCTCCCCAGCTAATCAACGGCGACGACCGTCCCGTGATGGTCGGCTGGCACGAAATGTGGGGCAAGCCCTATCCCACGGAGCATATGAACCACGGCTGGGCAGGCTGTTTCACCGTACCGCGCGTGCTCTCCGTAAGGGACGGCGTCGTTTGCCAGACGCCCGTCGACGAGCTCGACGGCTATCTCGTCCCTTATGAGGGCGAAGGGGTGCCGCAGTGCGCCGACGTGCGCTTTGAATTCGAAGGCGACGGCGAAGTCAGGTTTTGCGGGCGGGACGGAAGCGTCGCCGTGGGTTGCCGCGGCGGCAGGGTGTATCTCGACACCCGCGATTCCAACAATATGAACGGCTGTGTGCGTACGACTGGCGGTTCGTCCGCAAAAAACGGCGTGCGGGTGCTCCTCGACGTCTCGGGCATAGAAGTGTTTATAAACGGCGGAACCGAGGCGATAAGCAGCAGGATATACATAAAGGGCGACCTCTCGCTTGCGGTTTCGGGCAAAGCCGGTAAATTTGAAATAAAAAAGGTGCAGGTATGAAAGCAAAGAAGATAGTGGCCGCCGCCCTGTTGGCGGCGCTCGCCATAGGCGCCTCGGGCTGTGCGTCGCCCGGGCAGGGAGACGGGGACGGAGATTTGCAGACGACCGCCTTCCCCATATCCTCATACGACGAAACGCTTGCCGTAACCATGGG
>ERZ1643246.4237-NODE-4237-length-11530-cov-8.625447_pt1 | contig 11530 bp, 9 predicted proteins | sample MGYA00579265_ERZ1643246 | MGnify/ENA primary metagenome ERZ1643246 (study PRJEB29033, sample SAMEA4952261) | chicken gut metagenome | biome: Broiler Chicken; feature: Gastrointestinal Tract; material: Caecum | place: Ireland | collected 2018 | study: Broiler...
CCTGCATAGGTTGTCTTTGACGGTTTCTGGAGATTCTCAACAACCGCGCTGTAAGCTTCTTTCTGCTCCTCTGTCACTTTATCAGAAGCAAGGAGATATTTCGCCTTGCATGCGTCGCGCACACCCTGCTTGAACATCTCGTAGCGCGGTGTGCTGTACACAGTGCTCTCCGCCGTATCTTCTGTGCCTCTTTCCACCGGATACATATACCATCCGTCTCCCGGCTCCCAGTAGCGGTATGTAGCATCTCCGAACATATCATACAGATAGTTGTCCCATGCCCATCTCATAAATCCGTCTGTTCCGAGTGTCAGGGCGTACCATGCTGTCCAGTAGTTATCTCCCGGGTCACTGATCATGAAGTTGCCCGGATAATTGCCTGTACATGTATAGTATGTTGTCTTTAATCCGAGTTCCCTGCGCTCTGCCGACACTTCGTTCATCAGTTCCACATCGCCTGCATTGTCCAGATTGATGGAAATGTCATCCACTCTCTTTAAGAACTCTCTCTCATGCAGGGATTCCGCATTCATAGCGGAGGAAATCTTAAAGCTCTCCCCCTCCTCATTTGTCACAGATTCGATCACATCAACCGCCGGTTTGAGCAGGTCAAGCCCACGCTCATCCATGGAAATGTATGTAATATCAAACCATCCCATCTCCTCGGAATGTTTCATGAAATCTGTAAGGAATATCGTCCATATCTCCTTGAACGCATCTGTTCCCGGGGTAAAGACTTCTTTCTTTTCAGTACCTGACGCCTCATCATAGTAAGCGATCTGGTTATTCCAGGGCACGATACTGTAACATTTGATCTGTCCTTCTCCGCTTGCCGGATCCAGGATTCCCATCTCGATCTGGAAGTTGATCCACTTGTCATACCAGTCATAATCAAACTCCCATGTCCCGTCAGATTTCTTTGTCCACTGGACCATAGACGGATCTCCGTAGAAGGACTGGTGGTTCCAAGCCTCCTCCACGATATTAGCGACGACATCGCGGCCGCCCAGCTCTTTGTACTCCTGCATGGAGTCTTCCATCAGGGCAAAATGCTCTTCTGTAAAGTAGAAATCATCCGCACTTTCATTGCAGATCCCGCCTCCCGGTGAGATCTCATCGCCAAGGCCGAGATAATAGTTCGCCACTGAGAACGGATGCTGCCAGATCTGCACTTCATACCCGACATCCTGCGCCGTCGGCTGTACCAGGTTAATGACCTCTACTGTATATGTCAGCTCAAACGCCTGATCCAGTTCATCCGCTGTCACGCTGACCGTTCCGGTGTATGTGCCTGCCGCGGTATCCTCCGGGACAGCGATCTGCACCCATGCGAACTGCACGTCATTTGCCTCGATATCTTTTGCTCCGCCTTTATAAATGATATCCGGGTACTGCTTTCTTTCGCCCGCAGCATTTCTTCCTTCCTTCGCGGTGACTTCTTTCAGCCATTTGATATCAACATTGTCTTTGGAGAGCGTCTTTCCGTCCTCTGTCTTAAGGTCAGACGCCGTCACCTGCACGTTGTGCACGTCCTTATTTGCTGCGACCACGATCTTGGAGTTGAGCTCATCCGCCTTCCAAGCGGTCCCGGTAAATGTGCTTCCGCTGCCGCCTTTGAGCGAATCATAATCCTCTCCCATATCCAGGAGCTTCTCATCTCCCACATATGCGTTCATCACTGCCAGCGCAGGATCCACTGTGATCTCTGCTGACGCGGATGCTGTCTCATCGACCGCTGACTTTACAGTCACTGTCACAGTTGTTTTCTCTGTGATATCTTCTGAAGCTGTGAGCAGTCCATCCTCCACAGATACCATATCGGGATCGCTGCTCTCCCAGACCAGCTCGTCTGACGCATTCCACGGTGTGAGCGCTGCTGTCAGCTGCACTGTGCCTCCCGGGATCAAAAGCGCCTCTGTCTGATCCAGCGTGATCGATTCCGGAGCAAGCTCATCGTGGTATACACGGATCTTGTCCAACTGGAGAGCTGCTGTATCCCCGCTCTGCTTTACGACTTTTAATGTATGCTCCGTATTCTCGAGATCCGTTATCTCAAACAATTTCTGCTGATGCACCGCGCTGCCGGACTCAAGCTTTGCCTCCCCTGATCCGACATTCACATCATCAATAAACACGTCAAAGTTGGCGTGTACAGGGTTTTTGCTTGCCCAGATCTCAATCCCGGTCCCTGTAAATGTCATTGTATAGTAATCTGTGTCTGCGCCATTGTCACTGTAGTGGTCCGTTCCGTCAAAAAAGAGGTTCGGATATCCGGATTCCGCGTGCCAGCGCCCCGAAGGCTCATACTGGATCTTAAACGCCTCGCCGGACGTTGTCACGACACTGTCGTCCACGTCCGTGTATCCCGGGAACTCCGGTTCTTCCGGCTCTTCCGCCGTATCCCCGCCATATACTTTCGCATACGCGAGATTCATGCCGAGCACATTTGAAGCAGACGCATTTGCCTTGTCAAGGATCGTCACTCTCGCCGTATGGCTTCCCGCCTCCAGCTCGATGCCCGCATCCTCAGTCGAATAAAGCAGGGCGTTATTATCCGTGCTCACTGCTGCATACGCGTCGCACTCAACAACCGCTCCCCCATCGATCTGCACGGAAAACATCCTGTGGTTAGGAGCCTTCTTCCCGTATATCTCGAGTTTTGTGCCTTCAAACTCGATCTCAGCCCAGGCTCCCACTGTATTTGACCAGTGTTCGCTCGCCGCGGCATCCGCCCCGGCCGCGCTGTCCCAGCCTCCGTCGTTCGCATTTTTCCCTGCGGAGTATGCAAACTCCGTGTCATCGATGACAACCGCTTCATCAGCAGCACGCACGGCCGATGCCATCGCCGGCGCCGCTGTAAGCACCGTGCACACTGACAAAAGTCCTGCCAGCGCACATTTTCCCAATTTCGTAAGCATTTGTTTTCCTCCTGGTATAAGACATATTCCAATTTATTTAGCATATAGCATTTATTCTTTTTTAGGAATCGACTATTTTACAATGCTTATACTTTCTTCATATTATTTTTCGCTTCTCTCACCTTTTCCGCATCTGTCTGCCAGATTTCAAATTCACTGAAACCGGGGATCCCCATCGGCACGCCTTCCCGCCGGAATCCCATCCGGCTGTCCACGACCTTTTTCCCAGACATATGGAAGGATCTCACTCCGGTATACTCCGCCAGTTTCCCGATCACTCCCGGTCCGATCCCTGCACCTGCCAGTATATCCAGGCGTCCTCCGGCCCGGTCTGCAAGCTGCCTGAGCAGTTCCCTTCCCTCCCAGGCGGAACTCTTCTGCCCGCTCGTAAGGATAGTATCGATCCCGAGGGAAACACACTGCTCCAGCGCCTCAAAAGGATCCCTGCACACATCAAATGCCCGGTGCATGGTAACGCCGATCCCGCCGGCAGCCTTCACCAACTCTTCCATCCGCTCCATGTCCAACGTCCCGTCCGGCTTCAGGATGCCGATGACCACACCGTCGGCCCCCAGGTCACGGAACATCTCCACCTCGTCCCTGAGCACCCGGGATTCATATCCGTCATAACAAAAATCGCCGAAACGCGGGCGCAGCAGCACCCTCACCTTTATATCCGTATTCCGCTTAACCTCGCGGAACAAAGCCGGTGACGGAGAAAGCCCGCCGATGACCAGCCCCGAACAAAGTTCGATCCTGTCCGCACCGCCCTCCTGGGCAGCGATCGCAGACTGGACACTGTCTGCACAGACTTCAAGTAAATAAGACATAACTGCTCCTTTCAGAATATTCTGACGATATCAGCAAAAGGGGTCAGACCCCTCTTAAGAGGGGTCTGACCCCTTTTGCCGCCATTTTCAGACTACTCGCCAAATTATCTCGGAATCTTAGACAACGCTGCGCTGTCACCAACAATTACAACATCATTGTGCAGCTGGAGGATCGACGCCGGCACCTCCGGTGTTACCGGGCCGAAGAATGCTTTTGCCACGATATCTGCTTTTGCCTCGCCGTTTACGATGAGAAGGATCTTCTTTGCTTTCATGATCGTTCCGATCCCCATTGTATACGCCTGTCTCGGCACATCATCCGCAGAAGCGAAGAATCTCTTATTCGCCTCGATGGTACTCTCTGTCAGGTCTACGCAGTGTGTTGTCTGCGCAAAGGAGCTGTCCGGCTCGTTGAACCCGATATGCCCGTTGTGTCCCAGTCCCAGAAGCTGGATATCCACACCGCCCATGGATGCGATCAGCTCTTCATATCTTGCGCACTCCTTGTCCGCATCCGGCTCTGTGCCGTCCGGCACATTGGTATTCTCCGGTTTGATATTCACACGGTCAAACAGATGCTCATGCATGAAATAATAGTAACTCTGGTCATTGTCGCGTGTCAGCCCTCTGTACTCGTCCAGATTGACTGTCTTCACCTCCGAAAAATCAAGATCTCCTTTTTCGTACCATTCTACAAGCTGATCATATGTCCCGATCGGCGTGGAACCCGTAGCCAGCCCAAGCACACAATCCGGCTTCAGGATCACCTGCGCGGAAAGGATATTTGCCGCTTTCCTGCTCATTTCCTGGTAGTCTTTTGCTTCATAGATCTTCATATTCTCTTCCTCCTCAAATCATATATTCGCCGCGGAAGGCACTCAGGACAGATAAAAAAACCAGATTTCCGAAGCATAAAGTCAGACCTTATTACTTGAAAATCTGGTTTTGTCTTCCCTCGTAACATCCCAGTGATATTATTAAAATTATAGTATCAATCCATTGGATAAATGTCAAGAAGAACAGCACTTCCCCTGATCATTTCCCTTGTTGTTGCAGCCCCCGTCCTGCGCAGTATCCTCATACTCTATCCCCACCAGTGTCAGTCCCTGCGGCGGGGCCGTCACCCCCGCCTTCGTCCGGTCCTTCTCTGCCAGCATCCTCTCTACATCTTCCGGTTCAAAATATCCCCTTCCCACGCCCGCCAGAGTGCCTGCGATAATGCGGACCATATTGTAAAGGAATCCGTTCCCCCGGACCCGGATCGTAAAGAGATCCCCGTCCCTGTCCACATCCAGGCTGTATATCGTCCTCACGGTATCTTCCACTGTGGTCTGCGCGCTGCAAAAGCTCTTAAAATCATGCGTGCCCTTCAGATAGCCCGCAGCCCCGCGCATCCGGTCCAGATCCAGCGGAAAGGACACGAAATAAGTGTCCCTGCGCCTCACCGGATCCGGGAACTCACGGTTCAGGATCCGGTACTCATAAGTCTTCACGGACACACATTTCCTCGGGTGCCATCCCGCCGGGACCTCCTCAGACCGCACCACCACCACATCTTCCGGGAGTAGTGCATTTACCGCATACGCGATCCTCTCTGCCGGTATCCTGGTATCCGTGTCAAACACAGCTACATTTCCCCGGGCATGAACGCCCGCGTCCGTACGGCTCGCCCCGGTCACAGTGATCTTCTCTCCGGTCAGCCGGGACAGCGCCCGGTTGAGCACCTCTTCCACTGTCACGCCGTTTTTCTGTATCTGCCATCCGCAGTAATCCGTTCCGTCATAGGCAACTGTCAGTTTGATCCTCTTCATGATCCCCTTCTTGATATCCTTCATAGCACTCTCCATTTTCTCTGTGTATAAAACATGAGATGCGATAGCTCCGCAGACCCGGATCACGCATCTCAGACAACGCTCTGACTGTCCATCAGAATATCCATAATTTAAAATCTATAAATCTTCCTGCCGCAAAAACCGCAGCCACATAAACTACTGTGATAATATAAGCCATCCTGTCCGGGGTCTTATATTTCAGCGGCTTCATCTTCGTACGCCCCTCTCCGCCGTGGTAGCACCTCGCCTCCATAGCCATCGCCAGGTCATTCGCCCGGCGGAATGCGGAGACAAACAGCGGCACAAGGATCGGGATCATCGCCTTCGCCCTCTGGATGATATTCCCGCTCTCAAAATCCGCTCCCCTCGCCATCTGCGCCTTCATGATCTTGTCCGTCTCCTCCAGGAGGATCGGGATGAACCGCAGGGCAATGGACATCATCATCGCCACCTCATGCACCGGGACATTTACTTTATTCAGCGGATGGAGAAGTTTTTCCATGCCGTCCGTCAGCCCGTTCGGCGAAGTCGTAAACGTCATGATCGAAGAACCTGCCACCAGGTACATCAGCCTCACAGCCATGAAAACCGAAGTCCGCAGCCCGTTTTCCGTGATCGTAAAGATCCAGAAATGCACCAGCCTTTCCCCACCCTGCGTGAGGAACAGGTTCATCACCACAGTGAACAGCAAAAGGATCACTATGGGCTTTAAGCCTTTTACTATGTATTTGAGCGGTACTTTCGACAGCTTTATGACCGCCCCGAGGAATACCGTCGCGATCACATATCCGAGCAGGCTGCTCTGGACGAATAAAGACACAAGAAAAAGAAGAGTGCATACGATCTTCACCCTTGGGTCCAGTCTGTGTATCCTGCTCTCTGCCGGGTAATACTGCCCGATCGTGATATCTCTTATCATGATAAGCTCCTCATTATCTCATCCGCCGCTTCTTCGATCGTCGTGGCATCCGGTGAGAGGTCAAATCCCTTCTCCTTTAAGTCATGCATCACATAAGTCACCTGCGGCGCCGCCAGCCCTACCTTTTCCAGTTCTTTACAGTGGCGGAACACTTCCCGGGGCGTGCCGTCCAGCATCTTCTCCCCCCGGTTCATCACAATGATACGCTCCACATATCTCGCCACATCCTCCATACTGTGGGATACAAGGATGACCGTCATCCCAGTCTCCTTATGGAGCCTCTCAACCTGGTCCAGGATCTCGTCCCGTCCCTTCGGGTCCAGCCCTGCCGTAGGCTCGTCCAGCACGAGCACCTTCGGGCGCATCGCCAGGACTCCCGCGATCGCCACGCGGCGTTTCTGTCCGCCTGACAGCTCAAAAGGCGACTGCCTGTAATACTTCTCCGGGAATCCCACCAGCTCCAACGCCTCTTTTGCCCGTACTTCGCAATCTTCCTGAGACAATCCCTGGTTCTTCGGCCCGAAACAAACATCGCTCAATACATCCACCTCAAAGAGCTGATGCTCCGGGTACTGGAAAACCAGACCGACCTGGCTGCGCAGCCAGCGCATATCATAACCTTCTTCGTAAATATTCTTCCCTTCGTACAGGATCCTGCCCGAAGTCGCCCTGGTCAGCCCGTTCAGGTGCTGGATCAGCGTGGACTTCCCGGAGCCGGTATGCCCGATGATGCCCACGAACTGTCCCTGGGGAATCTCAAGGCTCACATCCTTAAGCGCCTGTTTCTCATATGCTGTACCCGGGCTGTATACGTAATTTATATGTTCTAACGCAATCGACATAATGCCTCCACCAATTCTTCTCTCCTCAGGACGCCCCTCGGGATATCCAGTCCCCGTCTCCGCAGCTCCTCCGCCAGCATCGTCACCTGGGGCACATCCATCCGGTACGACTTCAGCTCTTCCACCCTGCTGAAGATCTCCCGGGGCGTGCCGTGCATGACGATATGCCCGCCGTCCATGACGAACACCTGGTCCGCGTCAATGACTTCTTCCATATAATGTGTGATCAGGATCACTGTGACCTTTTTCTCTTTCCTCAGCTTCTCCACCGCGCGGATGACCTCTTTCCTTCCGTTGGGGTCCAGCATCGCCGTGGGCTCGTCCAGCACGATGCACTTCGGCTCCATGGCAATCACTCCCGCGATAGCCACGCGCTGCTTCTGCCCGCCGGAGAGTTTGTTCGGGGACGCCTTGCGGTACTCGATCATTCCCACAGAGCGCAGGCTGTCCTCCACCCGCTTCCAGATCTCATCCGTGGGCACACCCAGATTTTCCGGGCCGAATCCCACGTCCTCTTCCACCACAGTGCCGATGATCTGATTGTCCGGATTCTGAAAGACCATGCCCGCGGTCTGGCGCACATTCCACAGTTCAGCCGGATCTTTCGTATCCCGGCCGTCCACCCACATTGTCCCGCCCGTGGGCACGAGGATGGCGTTCATATGCTTTGCCAGCGTAGACTTCCCGGAGCCGTTATGGCCCAGCACGGCGACAAAGGATCCCTGTGGGATGTCTATGTCCACGCCGTCGATGGCGCGGTTCGTCCCGATCACATTGCCTTCCTCGTCCCGCTTGTCATATTCATAGATCAGTTTCTCTGCATGGATCATTTCCATCGGCTTCCTGCCCTCCAATAAATATCTGCGGCTGCCGGCATATCCGTTCTTATCATCCGGCAGCCGGATTTCCGGCTCATATGGTCTTTATTTTACGGCATGAAAGTGTATTTTGCAAGTCCCGCTATCTCTTAAATCCCTCCCCGTATACCTCGCTGATCTCCGTAAACATGAAAAACGCTTTCTCATCCGCTTCCTGCACTGCTTCTTTTACCAGATATGCCTCAGCTTTGGAGCAGGCGCACAGGAGGACCTCCCTGTCTTTCCCCGTATAAGCGCCGACCGCCCTCAGGGACGTAACGCCCCGCGCCGCCCGCTCCCCGATCCGTTCCGCCACCGCTTTTCCATTCCCGGTAATGATGACAGCCAGCGTTCCCGCGCCCACGCCATAGAGGATCTTGTCAATGACCACCGTTGATACGAATGTGGCGAGCACACCGTACAGCACAGCGTCCACATCCCCGAACACGGGCCAGCCGAGCAGGATCACCGCCAGGTCGATCAGCATGGTGATCACCCCGATCGTCATGTGCGGCTTCTTTTTCTTGATCGCAAATGCCAGGAAATCAATGCCGCCCGATGATGAACCGCGTATATAAAACAAAGCCATTCCCGCCCCGAGGAATGCTCCCGAACACACTGACGCGATCAGTCGGTCGCCGCTGTACATAGGAAAGAGCGGGAACACAAGATCCAGAAATACGGACGAGATCACCATCGTGACCGCGCTTTTGACCAACAGCCTTTTCCCTACTGCACGGTAACTGATGATGACCAGGGGGATATTGAGCAGGAGCGTCACCGTTCCCACAGGCAGTCCCCACAGATAGTCCATGATCAGCGCGAGTCCGGACACTCCGCCCGGGGCGAAGCCCGCATTTCCCGCAAAAGTATAAATGCCGGCAGCATACAGGATGCTGCCGGCAATGTTGTAGAGGAAATCCCACAGGAGACTCCCCATTTTTGTTTCTTCTCTTCTTTTCATTCTGCTGCTCCTGATGTTTAATATAGTCAGGATATGCAGTTTTTTCTAAAGTATCCGCGTTTCACATGATCGGATAAAGAGCTCAGCTCTCCGCATACTGGACGATCGTCGAGAGAGCCGTGCTGCGGGAAAGCATCCCCGCCACTTCAAGGCTGAACTGCGCAAACATAGGTCTTCACTTCCTTTACACTTGCAATATCTATTGTTGTTTATTTCTCCAGCAGAAATTTCAGAGCATTCAGATGTATGATCCCCTCTCTTGAAAAATCTATCTTATCCATGGATATCACATATTTCGGATAATTATCTGGTATGCTTGCATATGCTCCGAATTCCCGGTCGATCACCTTCTGGTCATACAGATAATATGCCACCTGATAATACTCTTTTTTTCCGTTTTTAAGCGCCACAAAATCCACTTCGCCGCCCGGAATCTTCCCGACATACACCTCATATCCCCTGGAGAGCAGCTCGTTATAGACGACATTTTCCAGAAGTGCTCCCATTTCCAGTTTATACCCGCTGTTATGGATCCTCCCAAGCCCAAGATCCGTAAGATAGTACTTATCCAGCGTAGTAAGGAGCTTCCTGCCTCTGATATCATACCGCCGCGCTTTCGACACGATCAGGGACGTCTGGATGTGATCCAGATAATTGTACAGCGTCTGCGTACTTACATCTCTGTCCATACTCTTGAAATATTTCAGTATCCCCTGAGAGGAAAAAGTCTGCGAAGGATTTGCCATCAGATACTCCATAATGCGGTTCAGAAGATCAACATCCCGGGCGCCGGTCCGCTGTACAATATCCCGCAGTACAACCGAGTTATACAGATCCTGCAGAAATGTACGGACCTCGCTCTCCCCATGCATGGAAAACCGCTGCGGCATACCGCCCCAGTTCATATATTCTGTAAGATCATTTTCATCCGGCGTCTTAATTTTTCTCATCTCACATGCTTCCTGAAAAGAGAATGGCATTACCCTGAATGTAATATATCTCCCGGAAAGAACAGTAGCCAGCTCCCCTGACAAAAGTTTACTGTTGGAACCTGTGATAAAAATGCTTACATCCCAAGTCGCCCGGAAAGAATTGATCAACCTTTCAAATTCCGAGACCATCTGGATCTCATCAAAAAAGAGATAATATTTTTCTTCATTCTGCCTTTTATCACAAATATGATCATACAGCTGCTGCGCATTTGTAATCGAGGAATATTGAAAATCCTCAAAGTTCATATAAATAATCTGTTCCTTTTTCACGCCCGCCTGCAGCAGCTCATCCATAATCTGATGCAAAAGCACAGATTTTCCGGAACGCCTTAAACCGATCAGCACCTTGATCAATTCATTCTCGTAAAATGGCCGGATCTTTTTTAATATATTTTCACGCTTGATCATAAAACCACCTCGTTTACCCTAGTATCCCCTCCTTTATTTTAGAATAAACGCATAAAAAAGTAAAGTTGTTTTGATATATCAAAATAACTTTACTTTTTATGTGCATATTTTGATTTAAAAACATCCTATAATAATTCTTATAAAATAATACATATGTCAGATTCCGATAATCTGTTGCCTAATAAGCCAAACATACTAATTCATCGGGCGGAAATACATTAACATAACTAAAATGATCAGACCAAGCAATGACAGTATCCTGCACAAAAAAACATATACCGATGAAGGCTCATCCTTTTTTCCATCCTTATACTTCCACGCATCAATATACCAAAAGATCCTGGGATTTATAATATTAATGATGAGGACAACCGCAATAATAATATATATGATCATACTACATCATCTCCTCTTTACTCATTCTAATCTGTTTGCGGTCAATGCCGCACAATGTAATTTTTTCCATCAAACGCCCTCCAAAATCCAGGATCTGTTATTCCATCAATTCTAAGAATGAACTTTTCTTAATAATAGTTCTGAAATGCAACCAAGTCAACCTTCTATTTTCACACTTGTGCGCAGTTCGATTCCGCGCTTTGCGCTCCATCACACTCGCGGGCTGGCGCCCTATGACGAAATAAAAGAAGAGCCACAGGAAAATGCAAGCACTTTCGAATGATTTACTCCGCCGTGCGTAGCTCGATTCCGCTTCGCTACATCCCCTCTGTGTACCTTCACACTAGGCTCGAAAATACCTCGCCAAGTGTTCAGGCATCGCTCGCGGGCTGGCGCCCTATGCTAAAATAGAAGAAAAGCCCAGGGAAAATGCAAGCACTTTCCCTGGGCTTTTCTTCTATTTTAGCGCACGGCTTGTAGCCTTACGCGTACTTACTCGATGATGGAAGCTACTGTACCTGATCCTACTGTACGTCCACCCTCACGGATAGCGAATCTCAGACCTTCCTCCA
>ERZ1643246.4239-NODE-4239-length-11528-cov-8.568988_pt1 | contig 11528 bp, 13 predicted proteins | sample MGYA00579265_ERZ1643246 | MGnify/ENA primary metagenome ERZ1643246 (study PRJEB29033, sample SAMEA4952261) | chicken gut metagenome | biome: Broiler Chicken; feature: Gastrointestinal Tract; material: Caecum | place: Ireland | collected 2018 | study: Broiler...
CGAGCGCATTGCCGCCGGATACAAAAACACCTGCGGTGCGCGGCGGGCCGGGCCCGCTCCCAGGCTGCGGGGAAACTGAGGGGGAACCTCCCGCTTTCTTCCCGCGTAACGGACCCGCTATAAGCGCGTACGGCATGATAAAAGAAAAGTATGAACTCGCCCTCATCGCGGGCGCATTACTACCGGATAAAAAAACACCTGCGGTGCGCGAATCGCCCACCGCAGGTGTGGTGCCGCTAACCGGGGTCGAACCGGTACGGAATTTCTTCCGAGAGATTTTAAGTCTCTTGTGTCTGCCTATTCCACCATAGCGGCATTCCTATGTCCAAACACCCTCCAAATAGGTGCAAAGGTAGTATACCACATCCTGTGAAAAAATGCAAATGCAGTTTTCACGCCCCGCTGGAAAAAAACTGCACGTTCTGCCTTCCGGCAGACTTATCCGCCCGCCTCTTTTTCTTCAAAGGCAAACCGGCGGGTGTGCTCCTTGGTTTCCGGATTTCGTACAGTCTCGCTGGTGTGCCGGGAAAGGAACTGGGTCAAGGCGTACACGTCCACCCAGATTTCATTGTCGCTTTCCTTTTGGGATTCCTCAAAAATCAGTTCCAACCCCAAATGCAGATGGGGAATCTGAATGTTGTTGACGTTTTCTTCGGTGCTGTAGCCCGTGTGGCCCACATAGCCAATCACCTGCCCGGCCTGCACCTGCTGGCCTTCCTCCAACCCCTGGGCAAAGGGCCGGTCCTGACGAAGATGGGCGTAATAATAATACCGCCGCCCCTCGCCGCTGCGAATGCCAATGCGCCAGCCCCCGTATTGATTCCAGCCCATAGCCTCCACCACGCCGCTTTCAATGGCCACCACCGGGGTACCGGTAGCCGCCATCATGTCGTGGCCCAGATGGGGCCGGGTATAGCCATAGGTGCGCCGGGCTCCAAAGTCATTGTAGTGTTCATAAGCGAAATTTTTGGCCAAAGGAAAAAACGCTTTCAGGCCATAGCAGTCCTGCCAGACGGTTTGGCCGTCCTGCTCTTTTTCTTCCCGGTACTCCCCCACCAGGCCGTCTAACACTGCGCCATAGGCTTCCCGATAATAGTCATAGTGCTCCATTTTTTCGGTGAGAGCCTCCATGGTCTCCCCCTCGTCCAACGCCTGAAACAGGGCGTCCATGTCCTTGGCCTGGTAACGGCTGAAATCCCCGCCGTATTTGGCCCCCAGATAGCTGAGAGTGTCAATCCATTCCCGTTCTTCGCCATCTTCGTGGGCACGGATGTCCTCCGCCAGGGCCCGGTCCAGGGCCGCGTAAGTGGGATTGAACTCCACATATTGAATCACCTTTTGCCCGGAGGCTGGAAGCCCCTCTTCCGGCAGGCAAAGAAAACAGCACAGGGCCGCGGCAATCACCGCTGCCAGCCCTGCGCTGCACCCGATTACCAGATTCCGCGTTTTCACAGGCATCTCCTCCCTTTGGGCGTCTTGTCTATGATATGCGGAAATGCCGGCCCTTTATGCCTTACAAATCATCGGCGTCCTGTTGGGGACGGCTGCCATCCCGGGCCTGGCCGGTGTAGCTGCCGGTGACGTCCGAAGGGATTTCTTCCCGGTTCTGCTCGTGCAAAGCCCGGGCCACTGCCATGGCCTTTTGCTGGACCGCCGTTTTACTTTCCGGATGATGGAGTTTCTGTTTCATAAAAAATCACCTCCGGGATAGGTTTCCCCTCCCGAAGGCAATCCATTCTCGTTGATTTTATTTCAGCACGGCCGCCGCAGTTTGGAACATCACGGCAATATCCCGGCAAACGGAGATATTTTTCAGGTATTCCAGATTCAACCGGCATTTTTCCGGCAGAATCTGCTGGATGTAAATTTCTTCCGGGTCGCCGCCAGCGCCCAAAATTTCGTCTTCATTCCGGAAGGCGATGCTGGAAGGCGCCGTAATTCCCGGACGCACCAGCAAAGTGGCCCAGTATTCCGGGGCGTAGGCCTCTACATACCGGCGCACCTCTGGCCGGGGGCCCACCAAGCTCATCTCCCCTTTGAGGACATTGAGGAGCTGGGAGAATTCGTCCAAGCGGATTTTGCGGATAAAGCGGCCCACCCGGGTAATGCGGGGGTCGTGGCCGGTAGTCAGGGAGAGGCCCTTTTTATCCGCGTCCTGAACCATGGTGCGGAACTTGAAAATGCGGAAATCTTTCCCGTACCGCCCCACCCGCACCTGCCGGTAAAACACCGGGCCAGGGGAGTCCAGCTTAATGGCAAGGGCCAGCAGCAGCAGAAAAGGGGAAGCAATCAGCAAAATCATCAGGGAAGCCCCGATGTCAAAAAGCCGTTTGCGCACCAGGCGGCCCCGCTGCCGGCCAAGGCACTCCACCCATGGGCGGACCTCCGGGGTATTCATCTCTTCCGGAAGCTTTCCTTCCGTCATAGGGTTCCACGTCCTTTCCTGCGGCCGCAGCCGCCTGCCGTCTTTTACAGATGTTCCTATTATACGGCAAAGGAGAGGAAAAATCCAGTCCCGGAGAAATCTCCGAACGCTATCCCAGCACCTTCATGACATTTTCCATTTCCGCCTGGGTCTGCTGGGTATCGAGATAGTCCCAGGAGTAGAACAGAAATCCGCTGCAATCCAGCTCCCTTCCCGCCGACACCTGCCGGGCCAAAATATCATCGGCATTTTTCCAGGTGCCGTCATCCACATCCGAGCCCGCTTTATACACCGCCAAACCCACATACAGTTCGATGGAATCCTCCTGAATCAAGTTTTTCCAGGTTTCCAGGGTAGCGGTGAAAGGCAGAGCGTCGTTTTCAAAATTCACATACATTTGGGGACAGATATAATCCAGATAGCCTTTGGCCGCGCACCAGGTGGCAACATCCGCCCCCATTTTCTCGTCATTGGACAGGTTTCCCTGGGGGGAGATCCCAAAAACCACTTCCGGATTTTCCGCCTTAATTTTTTGATACACTAGGGATACCAAGGCGTTGATATTGGCCTTGCGCCAATCTGCCAAGGGCAGGATGGCATCTCCGGCCTTCTTCGACGCGGCGGTGTAGGCTTCATAGGCCGCCTGATCAAAAGAAGCGTCCTGGGTGGGGTAAAAGTAATCATCGAATTGCACGCCGTCCACATCGTAATTCCGGACAATCTCCGCCACCCCTTCCGCAATATAGCTGCGCACCCCTTCATAGGCCGGATTATAATAGATGCCGCTGTCCGTCTCCACGGTCCATCCCTTTTTGGCCTCATCCCCCTTCCACTGTTGATAGGGATTGTCCTGGGAAAGGATGGAGGGCGCGTCGCCGCTCTGGATGCGCAGGGGATTTACCCAGGCGTGAAACTCCATGCCGGCCTTATGAGTGGCCTCCACCATATAGGCCAAGGGGTCAAAGCCCGGGTCCACCCCCTGGGTACCGCTGACAATGTGGGACCAGGGAAAATACTCCGAGGGATAGAGGGCGTCCCCGTAGGGGCGCACATGGACAATAAGGGCGTTCATCCCCTTCTCCTGGGCCACCTGAATAATGTTGTCGAACTTCTTTTGAAAGGCCTCTTCCCCCGGCTCCTCCATTTGCAGGGACATCATGGGAACCCAGACCCCCCGCATTTCCTCTGCCGCACTGGTTTCTACCACTGCCGGCGCTTCCCCTGAAGAACTGCTTTTGCTGCTGGCTTCTCCGGTTCCCTGGGCCGTTTCCGCTGGCCCGGAGAAAGCCCCCGCAACCATAGTCACCACTACGGCTGCCGCCAGCAGCCCTACCGCCAACAGCCTGTGATACCGCAGCCGAAAGCTCCGAAACCGTCTCCTTCCACGCATTTGCACCCGTCCTTTCCACTTTTCCGTGCATTGACAGCCGAAAAAAATTCCTGTACCATAAATGGGTACTGTTGTCCTATTTCTATGACGGAATCACAAAAGATAGCACTGGCCTATCCCAGCATGGCGCCTTCCTGATGGAAATGAGACATGAATGGGAAAGGGATTTTCCTATCATACAATAACCGTTCAGAAGATAGGATTCGATTTTTAGGGAGAAAGGGGGAATCCAGATGTTTCTTTGGGAAATTCGTTGGTGGCTGCTGGCTGGATGGCTGGTGCTTCTCAACCTGATTGCCGTGATCATCACGATTCATGATAAAAAGCAAGCGCAAAGAGAGGGCTGGCGGGTGCGGGAAAGCACCCTGCTGTTGATTGGGGCTTTGGGCGGCTCTCCCGCCATGCTGCTGACCATGCGGAAAATCCGCCACAAGACCCGACATGCCAAATTTATGGTAGGGCTGCCGGTCATTCTGGTATTGCAGGCCGCTTTATTGGGGTTGGCTATATGGAAATGGGGGTTCTAAGGCATGAAAAATATCCGTTATCCGATTTTGCTGCTGGACGCCGACCGGACGCTGTTTGACTTTGAAAAATCCAAGGCCGCCGCTTTAAAGGCCGCTTACCGGGGAGCCGGTCTGGAAACAAAGCAGCCCTATTCCCCGGAAATTCTGGCCCGATACAGCGACATCAATGAAAGCTGGTGGCGCCGGCTGGAAAGAGGGGAATGCACCAAGCCCCAATTACAGATCGGGCGGTTCCGGGAATTCTTTGCCGCTTTGGAGGTGCAGGCCGACCCCGCCGCCTTTAACCAGATGTATATGAACGAACTGGGCAACGGCTCTTACCTATTACCCCACGCCCTGGAGGTTTGCCGGGAATTGGCCAAAGACTGCCGCCTGTATATCGTTACCAACGGGGTTTCTGAAACCCAGCGGCGGCGCATCGCCGCTTCCCCTTTGGCGGAGCTGCTCTCCGGCATTTTCATCTCGGAAGAAGCGGGTTTTCCCAAGCCGGACGTCCGCTATTTTGATTATGTGTTTTCCCGGCTGCCTGGGGTGGAACAGCGGGAAATCCTGCTGGTGGGGGACTCCCTGACCTCCGATATGCAGGGAGCCGAAAATGCTGGGCTGGATTCCTGCTGGTTTAACCCCGCTGGCCAAAAACGGCCCTTTCAGCCCGCTATTACGTATGAGATACAAGATCTGCGGCAGCTTCCGGCCCTGGTGCGCACCGGATGCCTTTCGGAAGAGAAACCCCTCTAAAAATGCCCGCAAAAAAGAGCCCGCTGCCCTTGTAACAACTTTTGCCCCTTTGCCATACACTGTAGTGTAATTCGAAAGGAGGCAACACAATATGTGCAACAACTTTGGTGGCGGATGCTCCTGGATTATCATCATTCTCCTGATCCTGTGCTGCTGCGGCGGCTGCGGCAACGGCTTTGGCGGGAATAACGACTGCGGCTGCAACAACTGCGGCTGCTAAGGTCTCCCCTAAGACCTGACACAAAAAACGAAGGCGGGCGCTTTTGCGTCCGCCTTCGGGCTTTTACAATAAAAACAAAGCGCTCTTTTGAAAATCTCCGAAAAGAGCCGCTTCCTTCTTATTTCTTTTTCTCCTCTCCCGTCTTTCTCCCATTTCCCACCTTACACACGGTATTTGCCAGCACGATAATCGCCGCAATCACCAGCAGGAATCCCCAGGGAACAATCCAATCCAGGCCATAGGGGAGCTGGAAATCCCACAGAATTGCCACGGCCAGCATGATGGCCAGCAGCAGGAACCCTCCCCCGGCCACCCGGCACAAGCGTTTTTCATTGTATTGGGCTTTTTCTTTCGGGGAAGCCGTGTTATATCCCGCCAAAAGAAAAGCGCCCTTTCCCGCTAAAAACACTGCCGCCAAAACGGCCAGCAGCGCTGCCACCATCCACAGGGTTGCTTCCATCTTTTCTTCCTCCTTCACCGGCAAGAAGTTTATGGGCTATTTGTGATATTTCCCGTGGTTCTGAATCTGAAAGGCTCGATAAATCTGTTCGCAGAGCATGACCCGGGCCAACTGATGGGGAAAGGTCATGGGCGACATGGAGAGGCGCAGCGCCCCGGCTTTCTTTACTTTTGGGGACAAGCCAAAGGAGCTGCCAATGACGAAGCTCACAGAAGAGGTTCCCTGGGAGGCCAGCTCCCCCATTTTTCGGGCCAGGCTGGGGGAATCCAGCTCTTTGCCCTCGATGCACAGAGGAATTAACGCGCTGCCCTTGGCTGCCGCCAGGAGCTTCTCCCCCTCTTCCTCCAGGGCCTTGTCAATAAGGGCCTGAGAGGGGTTGTCCGGCAACCGGCTTTCCGGCAGCTCTGTGATGGTAAAATTGCAGAAAGCCCGGAGCCGTTTAGCGTATTCGGCACAGGCCTCCCGCCAATAGGCTTCCTTCAGCTTCCCGATACAGAGAATCTGCACATTCATCATGGGAAACTTCTCCTTTGCTATAAAAACAGCGGCCGCATAGGACCGCGTATTTTTAAAACACCGATACCAGCACCCCAGCTTCTATGAAGACCAAGGCGCTCAGAACAAAATGGTCTGGCCGGCGGTATTCTCCCGAGGAGCAACCGACAGGGAAAAATCCCGGTCCAGGTGCAGGCCCGCCATCTGCAAAGAACACAGGGCGGTCTGATAGGCCAGCTCCGGGGTATTATTTTCCTGGCTCAAATGGGCCAACAGAAACCGGGTAGTGCCCTTTCCGGCCAAGTGGGGCAGAAAATCGGCACAGGTCTCGTTGGAAAGATGCCCTTTGGCAGAGAGAATCCGGCGCTTCAGGGGATAGGGATAAGGCCCGCTTTGGAGCATTCCCACATCGTGGTTGGACTCCACCACCACAAAATCAGCGCCCTCCATGGATTCCGCCACTTCCGGGGTGACGACTCCCAAATCCGTGGAAAAGCTCACCCGATGGTCGTCGGCAGTTTTCACCAGGTAGCCGTAGCCTTCAGCGCAGTCGTGGGAGGTGTGAAAGGGCACAATCTCCATGCCAGCGCAAACCATCCCCTCCAGGCCAATGGCCGTGCAGGGAAACTTGCCATCTAAAATCTGGGCGTCATTGAGGGCTTCCAGGGTGCCCAAAGAAGCATAAACCGGAATTTTATTCCGGCCGGCAAACACCCGCAGGCCCTTCACATGGTCGCTGTGTTCGTGGGTAACAAAGATTCCCTCAATGGCAGACAGAGGAATCCCGCATTTTTGCAGCATTTCCGTGGTCTGCTTGGCGCTCCGGCCCACATCAATCAGAATACCCCGATCCCGGGAACCAATATAATAGCTGTTTCCGCTGCTGCCGCTGAAAAGGGGACAAAGCCGTGCCAAAATCTATGTACCTCCTGCTGAATCACATCATGAAAAGCAGCCAAAAAGGCCGCAGGAAATCAGCCTACCAGAACCGCCGAAGCCTCCGGTACGCTGACGCGGCGGATATCCGCCCCCAAAGAACAGAGCTTCTCCACGATGTGGTCATAGCCCCGCTCAATATACTTAATATCTTCGATTTGGGTCGTGCCCTGGGCGCAGAGAGCCGCAATCACCATTGCCGCGCCGCCCCGCAAATCCATGGCCTTTACCGGAGCGGCCACCAGATGGTCCACCCCTTCGACTACTGCCATGCGGCCGTCTACGGAAACCTGAGCGCCCATCCGGCGCAGCTCTTCCACATAGCGGAAACGGTTATCCCACACGCCTTCGGTGATGATGCTGGTTCCCTTGGCAATGGACAGCAGCACCGCAATCTGCGGCTGCATATCCGTGGGGAAGCCGGGGTGGGGCATGGTCTTTACATTGCACTTATTCAATCCGCCGGAACGGCAAACCCGGACGGAATCATCGTATTCCTCAATCTGCACACCCATTTCCTCCAGCTTGGCGGTAATGGATTCCAGATGTTTGGGAATCACATTCTTTACGAGAACATCGCCGCTGGTAGCCGCAGCCGCCACCATATAGGTGCCCGCCTCAATCTGGTCGGGGATAATGGAATAGGTGGTGCCGTGAAGATGCTGCACGCCGCGGATTTTGATGACGTCGGTGCCGGCGCCGCGGATATCCGCGCCCATGCTGTTGAGGAAGTTGGCGAGATCTACAATATGAGGCTCCTTGGCGGCGTTTTCAATCACCGTAAGGCCCTTTGCCTTTACAGCTGCCAGCATAATGTTCATGGTAGCGCCTACCGTCACCACGTCCATATACACATGGCTGCCCACCAACTCGTCCGCCACTACGTCCACCATACCGCCGTCCAGGCTGTAGGTAGCGCCCAGGGAGACAAAGCCCTTCAAATGCTGGTCAATGGGGCGCACCCCAAAATTGCAGCCGCCAGGCATACCCACCACTGCGTGGTGATAACGGCCCAGCAGGGCGCCCAACAGGTAATAAGAGGCGCGCATCTGGCGCACCAGCTCATAGGGAGCTACATAAGTCCCCACCGTACGGGGGTCAATTTCCAGGGTAGTGTTGTTGATAAACCGAACGCCGGCCCCCATCTCCTGGAGAATATGGGCCATGGTGTTGACGTCGGTAATATTGGGAATATTTTCAATCCGGCACACATCGTCGGACAGAATCACTGCAGGAAGGATGGCGACAGCGGCATTCTTTGCACCGCTGATGGTCACTTCGCCAGACAGCCGATTGCCGCCTGTAATTACAAACTTATCCAAAATGACACACTCCTACTATCGAAGATCTGACGGCAGAAAAACCACCGCCGAAATAATATGCAACGGGCCTAGGCCCAAAATACACGCTTGTTTATCAAAAGGCTTGCGCCAAAAGAAAGAGCATCTGCGTTGAAAACCTTTACTTATTCTCTTCCCAGATGCTCCGTTCTATTTTATGTCTCTTTAAATCATAATACACGAAAATTTAAAAGTCAATATCTAACAAAAAAAACCCGAGTCTCTTGTCTATTTGCTTTCTCATTTTCTGCCTAAATCGCAAAAAATTAGGAAACATCGGCATTTTTCTGACAAAAATACCCGGCCCAACAGAAAAGCCAGGCCGGGTATCAGGCGGGATTAACCCTGCAAATAAGGCAGGGGGTCCACTTTCGTGCCGTTCTTGATGATCTCGAAGTGGAGGTGCGCGCCGGTAGAATCGCCGGTATTGCCAATTTGGGCGATGGGCTGGCCTTTGGCCACCTTTTGCCCGGCGCTTACCAATATTTTACTGGCGTGGGCATACATGGTCTGATAGCCGTTGCCGTGGTCGATGACCAGATGATAGCCGTAGCCGTAGTTTTGCAGCTTTACATAAGAAACCGTGCCGCCATCCGCTGCCACGATGGTCTGGCCGTAGGAATTGCCGTTGGAGAAGTCCAAGCCCTGGTGGGTGGTGCCCCAGCGGGAACCGTAATAAGAGGAAATATTCCGCACCACCGGGGAGGGCCAGGTAAAGGTGCCGCTGGCTTCTCCGGGCGTCTTGCCGGTGGGACGCTTTTTGGTGCCCACTACCACTACCCGGTCCACCGCCTCTTTGGTCACCGTTCGGGATACCTCTTCCCGGCCTACCTCTTCCTCACCCACATAGGAAACCTGGTCCACACAGGTGCGCACGCCGTTTTCCCCTTCCTGGGTGACTTTGGAATAATCGGTATATTGGGAGCTGTCCTTTTGGGTGACCGTGCGGTAGGGAATCTCTTCCTCATAGGTCTCCTCCCGCACCACCTGAATATGCAGGCGGTTTTTCAGCTGACTCTGCAGGGTTTGCACCGAAACGATTCTATCAGTTGGGAACAGGCCGTTGACAATCTCCAGGCTTTCCAGATATTCTGCGGAATCCGCTTCCTGGGCCTTTTGTTCCGCATTGAGCATATTGCGAAGCACATAGCGCAGGTCGGTACTGCTGCGCACCACGCCCCCCAGCTCGCCGTTAATATAGAGGCCCGCTCCATCGCTGATAATATCTCCGGAGCTTTCAATCAGGGTATCGCAGATCACCCCGGCATCCTCATACAGGGAAGTATCCACAATCCCCAGCCGGTAGGAGGCCATGGGGGCCACATTGGTCTCTGCCGCCGTATCATAGGCCATGCGCTGCTTCATCATCTCCGCAGCATCGTCAAAGACCCCTTCGTCCTCCACCACAGCGGAGTCGCTGCTGCCATATTCCACATACAGTCCATAGCTCTGCTGGTTCCAGAACCAGATGCTCCCGGCCAAGAACAGCAGGGCTCCGGCCGGCAGCACTACCTGCATCACCGTAGCCAGCACCGCCCGGTGCCGCTGGGAATCCTTCATCCGGGAAAGGGCCGATTTCAATCCGTCCTCCCGATGGGCTTTCCGAATATGCCGGGCCTCGCCCTGGAGGTCCTTCTTCACCCGAAAAGAAGCAAACCGGAAAAACCGCACCCGCCGGCGCAGAAACCGGGCATACAGCCGCCGGAACAGATCGCCCAGAGGCGCCAGAAATCGCTCTACCCGGGTCTCCATCCGTTTCAAAATCCGGAGGGTTTGGATGCCGGTGATATAAATCAGGTTATAGAGAAATTGCAGAAAGCGTACCGCGCCTCTGCGAATCCCCTTCCCTATTTTTTGCATCATTGGCCCCACGGGATTCCCGTCCTTTCAGAAAAGTTACAATTTGTAATCATTTGCTCCTATCATACTCCAGGAACGGGAATTTTGCAAGCGGTTGGGCATAAAAACCGGAACTTTCCAAATATCCCAGGGATTCCCCCTTTCGCTTTTTGTGCAGTTTTAAAAGAATTTTCCTTGAGCTAAGGCTTTCGGCTCTCCGTCCGGGAAATTCTTCACTAAGAACCGGGCGTCCTCCACCGCCTGGTCAAAGAGCTGGAAGAAATCCTCTGTGCGGGCCGCCCCCTCCCGGTCATTCCAGGAAGCATGGTTGACGTTGGCATAGTCCCAGTCCCCGCCTTCCAACATTCCGCGCAAATGGCAGGAAATATTCCGGCGGCCCTTTTTCTCGATTTTCTCCATGAGCTGCTTTTTCAGGCTGGTACGGTCATCCAGAGCCCGGAACACCAGCCGGGCGTCCTTTTCCGCCTGAAGCACCTGGTGCCCTTTTCCGGGAAGGCCCCACAGCTCCCGGAGCAGGGCGTCATACAGGCTGGCGATGGCCTCCTGGACTTCCTGATTTTTCGGCAAGGTTTTTGGCAGGCGGAATTCCGTCACCAATTTCCCCGTCTTCCAGCGGAACAGGATGACGTCCAAGGCGGATTCTATCTCATTGTGGAAAATGCCCTCGGTCTGGGAGGGGTCAGCTTCCAGCATCTCCCGGGAGAGGAACTCAATATAGGGGTGGCAGGTGCGGTCCAGGCTGTAGTGGCACAGAAACCCCAGGATATACGAGCGGGCCGTTGCTCCCGGCTGTTCCCGCCAAAGCTGCTGCAGCACCCGCAGGGTATTTTCCGGAGGCTCTTCATGCAGCCGGTTTCCCAGCTCCTGCAAGCTCTCCCCCTTCTGCCAGGGAAAGAACCGGTGACAAAACAGGAAGTCCGGCCCCTGTTTTCCCCAATCAAAGGCATCTTTGATAAGCTTTTCTTTTTGTACGCGGCCTGTCTTTTCCAGTTCACTCCAAATTTTTTCTCCGTGTAAATAATGTGCAATGGCAGCCGGCATATCTATCCCCCGTTTCCCAATCATTCAAAATAAAAAAGCCGGCCGCCCCGAAACCAGGGCCGCCGGCCTTGCGGATATTACTATCATACACAAAAA
>ERZ1643246.4240-NODE-4240-length-11523-cov-3.787583_pt1 | contig 11523 bp, 8 predicted proteins | sample MGYA00579265_ERZ1643246 | MGnify/ENA primary metagenome ERZ1643246 (study PRJEB29033, sample SAMEA4952261) | chicken gut metagenome | biome: Broiler Chicken; feature: Gastrointestinal Tract; material: Caecum | place: Ireland | collected 2018 | study: Broiler...
AATTCCGGCCGAGGGCGCCTCCAATGAGTGGCTGGAGCCTGTGGATGATGCGCAGTACAACAGCCTTTCGTAAAGCAAAAGGACAATACGCCTCATGCTTTGACACACAGGGAACGCCCCGGTGCGGGTTTTTGCGCGCCGGGGCGTTCCCTGTGAAAAGAGTTCGATGGAAAGCCGGGCGGCTGTCCGACTTTCACACATGAATTTGAAATTCTCCGAAGTCAAACAGCCCGCTGCCCTGTTTCAGGCAGCCCTTGTCCGCCAGCTCGGAAAAGGCGCGGTCCACGCGGCCGATCAGGCCGGGATCTGCCGGGAACCGGTGATGTGCCGGGAGCAGGCGTTCCACCTCAAGCGGCAGGAGACGCCGCACCGATTGCCGGAACAGAAGGGGATCGGTTGTCGGATAAAAGGCATCCAGGCAGCCGGCATAAATCAGGTCGCCGGTGTAGAGCGTCTTCCGCGCCGGCTCATAAAAGCAGCAGTGCCCCGGGGAGTGGCCCGGCGTGTGCAGAACGATCAGGGTCCGGTTTCCCAGGTCGATTTGGTCGCCGTCGTGCAGAAGTCCGGCTGGCTTTCCCTGAAAAATCCGGTATTCCTCCGGGCGGAACCCCTCCGGGAACACGCAGGGCCTGCAGGTGAGGGCATTTTTCATCGCCTGCAGCGGGAGCGGAAAATGGCCGTCCAGCCATTGCTCCTCCGATTCGTGGACGGCAATGTCGCTGAAATGAGCGTGGCCCCCGATGTGGTCCCAGTGCACGTGCGTTGTCACAACCTGAATCGGGAGCGAGGTCAGGGAATCCACCACCTGCTTGATGTCGGAAACACCCAGACCCGTGTCGATCAAAAGGGCCCGGTCAGAGCCGCAGAGCAGATAGCAGTGCGTTTCCTCCCAATGCTTCCACTCGCTGATGGCAAAGGTATCCCTGTCGATGGGTTCCACGGTGAACCAGTTTTTGTCCTGCATTTCCCTGCCTCCTTTCGGCATGTATATGCAGTATACCACATGTCGAACAAACATACCATCTCCAACACTTCTTTGCTGGGAGAAAAAGCAAAAAAATTGCCGTTCGGCTTAAACAGGACTATAATAGAATACTGCAGGGAGAATCACTGCGGAAGGGGCGCTTATTATGTGGATGATCTTTGCGGTCGGTTCGGCGTTTTTTGCCGGCATCACGGCAATTTTGGCGAAGTGCGGGATTCGGGAAACGGATTCCGATGTGGCGACAGCCATCCGCACGATTGTCGTGCTTGCTTTTTCCTGGATCATGGTGTTTCTAGCCGGGTCATTCCCGCAGATAACAGGCATCACGCCTTACACCTGGTGCTTTTTGATTTTGTCGGGCCTGGCCACCGGCGGGTCGTGGCTGTGCTATTTCCGTGCGCTGCAGCTCGGAAACGTCAACAGGGTGGTGCCGATTGACAAATGCAGCATTGTGCTCACGGTGCTGCTGGCCTTCCTCCTGCTGGGGGAACCGATCAGCGTGTGGAAGCTCATCGGCCTGGCTGCCATTGCGGGCGGCACGCTGCTGATGATTCAGAAAAAGGAGGACACAGGGGCGGCAAAAGGGCGCTCCTGGCTGATCTACGCCGTTCTGTCCGCCGTGTTTGCCAGCCTCACATCCATTTTCGGAAAGATCGGCATCACCGGCGTGGAATCCAATCTCGGCACCGCTCTGCGCACCATTGTAGTGCTGTGCATGGCGTGGCTGGTTGTCTTTGTCAAGGGCAAACGGAAGCTTGTCAGGCGAATCCCGCGCCGGGAGCTGGGCTTCATTGCTCTTTCCGGCATTGCCACGGGGGCTTCCTGGCTCTGCTATTACAGGGCCCTGCAGGATGGCCCTACCAGCGTGGTGGTGCCCATTGACAAGCTGAGCATTCTCGTGACGATCGCATTTTCCTATGTGGTGTTCCGGGAAAAGCTTTCCCGGAAAGCGGCCATCGGCTTGCTGTGCCTTGTGGCCGGCACGCTGCTCATGATCTGAGCAAAATGATGCCTTTCCGCGTTTTCCGCTCTGTGCTGTCTTTGCCGGCACGATCGGCGGCGCTGACTGCTCACGCAGCGCGCGGTGTCTGCTCTTTGCCGCGGCTTGCGCGGCGAATGCACGATCGTTTCCCGCGCTTGCGGCGGGGCAGGCTTGGGAAAGGCATTTGGTTTCAAACAGAAAGGAGATAAAAACATGAAGGTTTTGCTGTGCAATGGCAGCCCGCGTGCAAAGGGCTGCACGTTCCGGGCTCTTTCTGAAATTGCAAAGGTTCTGGAACAGGAGGGAATCGAGACAGAGATTCTTCAGGTGGGCGCGCAGCCGATCCGCGACTGCATCGGCTGCGGCCGCTGCCGGGAAACGGGCTGCTGCGCGTTTGAGGGCGATGTCGTGAACGAGTGGCTTGAGAAGGCTGCAAATGCAGACGGCTTTGTCTTTGGATCTCCGGTCTACTATGCGCATCCCTCCGGCCAGCTTCTCTCCGCTATGGACCGCCTGTTCATGGCGTCAAACGGTGTGTTCGCACACAAACCGGCCGCGGCTGTGGTCACGGCGCGCCGGGCGGGAACCTCCGCTTCGCTCGATGCCATCCAAAAGCATTTCCTCGATAACGAGATGCCGGTGGTATCCTCCACATACTGGAATATGGTGTTCCGCCCCGGCGAGAAGGAGGAGGACGAGGAAGGACTGCAGACGATGCGCAATGTCGGCCGCAACATGGCCTGGCTGCTCCGCTGCCTGCAGGCGGGGAAGGAGAAGGGCATCGAGCCTCCCGTCGCCGAACACACGAACTGGACCAATTTTAATCGCTGAATTGACACACTGACGACAAAAACACTCCGTTTGCAGGGCAATGCATGCTGCTCTGCAGGCGGAGTGTTTTTCTGTTGCTCTTTGATTTGCGCACAGTCAGGCGATCCGTTTTTCTTTCTTCTCTTTCCCGGTGAGCTTGTTGAGAAGGAAGTTGTAAAGCTTGATGATGCTGCCCACCAGAATGGCCGCGAGAATGCTGCCTTCGCGCACGCCTTCCAGTCTGCCGAAGAACAGGAAGCCGATGACGGCCGACGTCACGATGTACAGGACGTCAAACAGAATCTTGACGTTTTCATATTTCTTGCCGCTGACCTGGCTGATGGCACGGTTCATGGCTTCGCCGGGCAGCATAGCCACGCCGCCCTTGAACTGAATCCAGATGCCGAGAGCCAGCACAAGGCAGCTCAGGATCATCAGAGAGAATTGTGTGAGATATGTGTTCACCGGAATATTCTGAATCAAGATGCACGAAAAATCTGTCAGATAGCCGTAAACGAACGCGAGCACGGTCTGAATCAGAATCTCAACAGGCTTGCACTTGCTGCGGAGCAGCAAAACCTGCACAGCAATCTGAATCACACTGCACACGTTCAGCCACCAGCCGAATGTCAGCGCATGATTGATGAGTGAAATGGAATACGGGATGGAAGCAACAGGAGACGTCCCAAGCCCTGCTTTCGTGGACAGGGCAACGCCCATGGAGGCAATGAAAAGCCCGATGAGGAACATGATGTACTGTTTGATTGTTTGTTTCAATAAACGCACCCTCTTTTCTTTATACCATTTCTTATTATATCACGACAAAAAGGGCTGTGAAATGAGCAAGATTGTATCAAAACGTCTCTCATACGCAGGAACATATCTGTGAAATAAAGAAAAAACAGGAATGAAAATTGGAAAGAAAAAGGAAATGTAACCAAATAACACTAAATTGAGACGTGGGGCAGAAACGTGTTTCTGTCCCACAGGGGACAGAATTTGGATATTTTCAGAACGGGCAAACCGGCTTTGGTGTCTTTGCAGAAGGCTTGTTCGCTGAAGCTCTTTCCTGCATCCTGCGGAAACTCAAAAGACGCTGGGACAGGTGCGGCGGATTTGTCTGCGCCGGGGCAGGTTTCGGGCGGAAACATCTTTTTCCGTTGCTTTTTTCCCCGCATCGCGTATAATGAGAAAAAATGCCGGCAGAACAGGCCGGAGAAAACGACATCGTCAGGGAGGAATCGAGATGCAGGAATACATTGATGCACTGCGCGCCTACATGCGCAAAGATTTCAGAGAGATGTACCGCGAAAAGGGCGGGATTTTCCCCTATGCCTTTTTAACCCCGGGTTCTGCTTCCTACAGCGATGCGCTGTGGGATTGGGATTCCTATTTTTCGAACGTAGCCCTCAAGCAGATTCTGATCGACGCGGGCGCGCAGAAGGACGAGGCGCAGGCCTATGAGCGGGGCTGCATCCTGAATTTTCTCTCCTTTGCAGGGTCGGACGGCTATATTCCGATCACGGTGTCCAGAGATTCCGATCCGGCCAGCCTGCGCCCGAAGGATATCTATCATGAGAACATGCACAAGCCCATTCTGGCCCAGCATGCCGCCTTTCTCGTGCGGGCGGATCAGGGCGACGCCGAATGGCTCAGAAACGATTTCCAAAAGCTGCAGTACCACATCAACAACTATCTCAACCATCACAGACACCGCGCCACCGGCCTGTTTTACTGGCAGACGGACAAGATGATCGGGGTGGACAACGATCCCTGCACGTTTTACCGGCCGGATGGTTCCTCCGCCTCCATTTTCCTGAACTGCCTCATGGTCAAAGAGTTGGAGGCCATGCAGTATCTGAGCGAATGCCTCGGCGTGAAGGATGTGGCCCGCTTGTATGGTGCGGAGCGGGAAGCGCTGATCACGGCCATCCGCACACATTGCTACGATGGGCGCGACGGCTTCTTCTACAACGTGGATTTGAATTGGCGGGAAGTCGAATTTGAGGAAGGGGAAACCATTCACAGGGGCATGCCGCGCCACTGGGACTGCCTGATCCAGCGCATCGACGTCTGGAGCGGCTTCCTGGCCCTGTGGGCCGGTGTGGCCACGAAAGAGCAGGCGGCGCGGGTGGCGGAGCGCTATCGGGATGACAAATCTTTTCGCTGTGAGGCCGGTGTGCGCACGCTTTCCCCGCAGGAAAAAATGTACCGCGTCATGGCGTCCAACAACCCGTCGTGCTGGCTCGGGCCGGTGTGGGGCATTTCCAATTACCTCACCTTCCGCGGCCTGCTGAAATACGGCTTTGAGGCGGAAGCACGGGAACTTTGCGAAAAGACGATCCGCCTGTTGGGGCGCGATGTGCTTCGCTTCGGCACCATGCACGAATACTACGCCCCGGATGACGGGGAGCCGATCCTCAACCCCGGTTTTCAGAACTGGAACATGCTCGTGCTGAACATGATTTGCTGGTATGAGGGAAAACCCTTCGTGGAAGAATTCTGACGATCCCCTGCAGCGGGGAACAGAAAAGCGGCCGGAAACGGCCGCTTTTTTGATGCCTGTGTGCTTCCTTTTTCTTGCAGAAGTCCGCAAAAGAACCACTCTACGTTTCATAGGTTGTATTCTCACCGGAAATCCGCTACCATAGAGACAGAAAGGAGGGGGAAAAGATGGACCCGGCTGCAACAGGCAGCTTCATTGCAAAGCTGCGCAAGGAAAAAGGATACACGCAAAAGGAGTTGGCGGAAAAGCTTATGGTGACGGATAAAGCCGTCTCCCGCTGGGAAACGGGAAAAGGCCTGCCGGAAACCTCCCTGCTCGGGCCGCTCGGCAAGATTCTGGACGTTTCCGTGGGGGAACTGCTGGCGGGCGAGCGGATCCCTGAGACGGAGGTGAAGGAGCAGACGGATCGGATTCTGCTGGAAGCGCTGCGGTATTCCGGGCGTACCCTTTCGGGTGCGGGGAATCTGCTCCTCCTGCTTGCGGGCCTCGCCCTGCTGATGCTGCCGCTCTTCCTGGCGGTTGAAAAAGGGGAGTGGGCTTTGGGGCTCGTGCCCCTCGCCCTTGCCGCCCTGCGTATTGGAATCGGAAGGAGGGGAACCCTTGTGAAACAGGTCGATCGCAGTCGTTATTTGTTTGCTGTCGTGCTGCAGGGAGGCGCGCTGTTGGCGGAGCTGCTTCCGGCGTCCGTCATTCTTGTGCGCGCGACCTCTCCCACGGACCGGATTCTGGAACCGCACTCGTTCTTTTCTCTCACAGCGGCGGGCAATGCGCTTTTCACCCCTCTGCTGGCGGGCGTCCTCACGATTGTTTCCCTGCTGCTCGGCGTGTATGCCCTGGTTCGGTTCAGTACTTCCGCCGGCTGCCGGAAAGCGGTGTTCGTCTGCACGCTTCTGGCGCTTGTGCTCTCGCTGGTGCCGCTGCTCCTGTTTGGCACGCTGGCCCTGACGGCCGCGTCCGCTGCCGTCCCCGTTTTCCTGCTCTGCTCCGTCTGCCTGCAGGCGGCGGCAAACAGGAAAACACTCTGAAAGCATGATCGGCCTGCCAAAACAAGAAAAAAGCAAGGGTTTGGATGGGACACGGGAGGATGTTTTGTGATACGATAGGGGCAGAGATTGGAAAATAAAACGGAGGTGAGGCCGGTGAAGGGAAACCAGGCTGTCCATCGGCGCGTGCTCGAGTACGCTTACCGGGACACAGACGCACTGGCGCGTGCGTTCCATCTCTCGGATCAGGGCTATGACGACGATCAGGTGGAGGCGAGCCGCGCACAATATGGGGAGAATGTCCTGTCCGGCCGTGCGTCCGACACGGTGTGGTATCGCCTGCGCCGCGCTTTCATCAACCCGTTCTCCATTGTCCTGCTTGTGCTGGCGATTCTGTCCTTTTTCACAGACGTGGTGTTTGCGTCCAATTTCAGCCGCGACGGCACCACGGTGATCCTGATCCTCTGCATGCTGCTGCTCAGCGGGGCGGTGCGTTTCCTGCAGGAGCTGCGGGCCAAACGCATCGCGGATCGCCTCACGGGGATGATTTCCACCGAAGTCACGGTGCGCCGCGGCGGCAAATGGGTGGGCATGCCTTCCTCTGCGCTTGTGGTGGGCGATCGGGTGCGCCTTTCCGCCGGGGACCGTGTGCCGGCAGACATTCGGCTGACGCGCGCGGAGGATTTGTTCGTCTCGCAGTCGGTCATCACGGGCGAGAGTGTCCTGCTGGAAAAGACGGCCGATGTCCTGCCGCAGGGCAAAGCGCTTTCCTATGCGGAATACGGCAACATCGTGTTCATGGGTTCCTCGATCACGGGAGGACACGGAGAGGGTATTGTGCTGGCTGTCGGCGCAGATACGGTGTACGGCGGCTTTTCCCCGGCGGAAGGGCCTCTGAAGAACCGGTTTGACCAGGGCGCCAATTCCATTGCGTGGGTGCTCATCCGCTTCATGGCTATTTTGATTCCCCTTGTCTTTGTGGCCTGCGGATTGGTGCAGGGCAACTGGGTGGAGGCGTTTCTGTTCGCGCTCTCTGTGGCCGTCGGTCTGACGCCGGAGCTGCTGCCCATGGTGATCAATGCGTGCCTGGCCAAGGGCGGCGCGGCCATGGGGAAAAAGCAAACGGTGGTGAAAAACATCAACGCCATGCAGGGCTTTGGCAGCATGGATATCCTTTGCGTCGACAAAACCGGCACGCTGACAGGCGATCAAATTTCCCTGGAATATTACATGGATATCCTGGGAAACGAGAGCGGGGAGGTGCTGGATCTCGCCTATCTGAACAGCCTCTGTCACACCGGGGTCAGAAACCACCTCGACGATGCCGTCCTCAAGGCGCGGGATATGCCGGGGCGTGCTGCGCATTTTCGGGAATTGGAGGAGAGCTGCCGCAAGCTGGACGAGCTTCCGTTTGACTATGAACGGCGGTGCGTCAGCGTCCTTGTGCAGAGAGAAGCGGAAAACCTGCTGATTGTGAAGGGCAGCGTGGAGGAGGTGTGCAGCCGGTGCAGCCGCGTCTCTTACAGGGGAGAGCTGCACCCCATGGAAGACGGCGGGGATGAAGCCGTGCACGCGATTGTGGATGAAATGCTGGAGGACGGCATGAAAGTCCTGGCGGTGGCCTGCAAACCGCTGCCGCAGAATCGGGTCACCCGGAAGGACGAGCGCGATCTCATCCTTCTGGGCTATCTTGCCTTTTTTGATGCGCCCAAAAAGACGGCAGCCGCGGCCATCTCGAAGCTGCACGATCTCCACGTCGGCGTGCGCGTGCTCACGGGGGACAACAGGGATGTGGCAGCCTCCGTCTGCCGGAGAATCGGCATCGATACCTCGCAGATCCTGACGGGAAAAAAGCTGGAGCAGCTCTCCGAGGACGCGCTCCCCGTCCAAATCGAATACACCACCGTGTTTGCGGAGGTCTCGCCCAGGCAAAAGGTGGAGATCCTGCAGACGCTGCAGGCAAACGGCCACAGCGTCGGTTTCCTGGGGGACGGCATGAACGACCTGCCCGCCATGGTCGAAGCGGACGTGGGCATCTCGGTGGACACTGCCGCGGAGGCGGTGCGGGAGAGCGCAGACGTCGTGCTGCTGAAAAAAGATCTGAATGTGCTCGAAGCGGGCATCCAGGAGGGCTGCAGGGCGTTTGCCAACATGTCGAAATACATTCGGATCACGGCTTCCTCCAATTTCGGAAACATCCTCTCCATCGTGATCGCCAGCGTCCTTCTCCCCTTTTTCCCGATCACCTCGGTGCAGCTTTTGATGCTGAATCTGCTCTATGATATTTTGTGTCTTGTTCTGCCGTGGGACCGGGTGGATGAAGAGCTCTGCGCCCGGCCGCTGGAGTGGTCCGGCAGGACATTGGGGCGATTCATGCGCTTTTTCGGGCCCATCAGTTCGCTTTTTGATCTGCTCACCTTTGCGTTCCTGTTCTTTGTGCTGTGTCCTGCCGTCTGCGGGGGCAGCTTTGATGCGCTGACAGGCGGCGGGCAGGAGCGGTTCATTGCACTGTTCCAAACGGGATGGTTTCTGGAATCCATGTGGACGCAGGTTCTGATTCTCCATCTCCTGCGCACGCCGAGGGTGCCTCTGCTCCAGAGCAGGCCGTCCTGGCCCATGATGCTCGTCACGCTTCTGGGCACGCTGTTTTTCACGGTTCTCACCTGCACGCCGGTGGGGGCGCTGCTGGGGCTCACCACCTTGCCGCCCGTCTATTTCGGTTTCCTGGCCGCTGTCGCGCTGTGCTATCTTTTGGTTGTCACGCTGGCGAAAGCCCTGTATCTTCGCCGGTATCATGAACTGTTCTGAGAAAGGAGGAATCAGCGGTGAAGAAAAGCATCGGTTTCGTCTCTCTGGATTCCTCCCTGGCAAAGTGGCTTGCGGAGACGCTCCGGACGGCTGCCCCCCGCACGGCGGCAGCAGAGGAACTCCGGCAGGGGTTGGGGGATCTGCTGGACGGCGGCGCCGATTCCCTGATGCTGGAGCTGGCAGACGGGCAGGCGCAGCCCCGGCCGGACGGCGTCATCCGCTGCGGGGCGCTTTCCATTGACCCCAGGCAGCGCCGCGTGTGCCGCGACGGATGCGAACTTTCCCTCACGCCAAAGGAGTTCGATATTCTGTTCTTCCTGGCGCGCAACCGCGGGGAAGTGTTCACAAAGGAGCAGATTTACCAGGCTGTGTGGGAAAGCGATTATCTTCTGGACGACAGCAACATCATGGCGTTCATCCGCAAGCTTCGCAAGAAGATCGAGCCCAATCCGGATGCGCCGGAATACATTCTCACCATCTGGGGCATCGGCTATAAATTCAGCGATGCGCTGTAAAAAAACACACTGCCCAAATCGCAAGGAAATCGCAAGGCTTTGGCCATGTGATTTTGCTTGCGATTTTTTTATTCTAATAAGGGGCGAGGGAAAACCTGGCTCCGATATCATGCGATTGCGAGGTGAAGACCATGGATGCCGGCGGAGGTCCGCACACACACAGGCAGAGCAGGGGAGGGCCCGGGCATCCGGCCCCTTCGCGGTGATGCCTGCTTTCAGGAAACCGGAAGGAGGTTTTACCGGTGAATCAGAAGAAACTTCAGCTGTCTGCCCGCCAGACCGCCGAGAGAGCGGCGGCCCGGGAGGAGCAGAACCGCCGCATTGCCTATGCGGCAACCGCCTCCGTGAAGGAGGTTCTGCAGTGGCTGCACACCAATCTGCGCGGCCTGGATGAGGAGATGGTCCTTGAAAGCCGTGAAAAGAACGGCACAAACCGCGTCACCCGTGAAAAGAAAAAGTCGCTGGCCAAACGGCTGGCCGGCGCGTTCATCAATCCGTTCACGATCGTGCTGTTCTGCCTGGCTCTTGTCTCTGCGGCAACGGACATGATTTTCCCGTATTTTTCCCTGTTCGGCAGCTCGCCGGATGATTTTAACTTTGTCACGGTTGCCATCATTTTCACAATGGTCTTCCTGTCCGGCACGCTTCGCTTCATTCAGGAGTCCCGAAGCGGCAGCGCGGCCGAAAAGCTGCTTTCGCTCATCACCACAACCTGCACCGTCACCCGCAAAGGGCAGGAAAGGGAGGAAATTCCGCTGCAGGATCTTGTGGTGGGAGACGTGGTGCATCTCTCTGCCGGGGACATGGTTCCCGCCGACGTGCGCATTCTGGAAGCGAAGGATCTCTTTGTGAGCCAGGCCAGCCTGACCGGTGAGAGCGAACCGGTGGAGAAAACGCCGCTCCAGAGCGACAGAAAGGAAGCTGCCGCCGATTACAGCAACATTGCGTTCATGGCAAGCAACGTGATTTCCGGCAGTGCGGCCGCCGTGGCGGTCTGTGTGGGAGACAACACCCTGTTTGGCTCCATGGCGTCCGCCGTGGCGGGTGAAGCTGCGGAAACGAGCTTCACCCGCGGCGTGAACGCTGTTTCCTGGGTGCTGATCCGCTTTATGCTGATCATGGTGCCTCTCGTCTTTCTCGTCAACGGCATCACGAAGGGGGATTGGCTGGACGCCTTCCTGTTCGGCATCTCCATTGCCGTGGGCCTGACGCCCGAGATGCTTCCGATGATCGTGACCACCTGCCTGGCAAAAGGGGCGGTGTCCATGAGCAGGAAGAGGACCGTCGTCAAGAACCTCAATTCCATCCAAAACTTCGGGGCCATCGATATCCTCTGCACCGACAAAACCGGAACACTGACCCAGGATAAGGTTGTCCTCGAATACCATCTCAACGGAAACGGGGAAGAGGATGTGCGCGTGCTGCGCCACGCCTATCTCAACAGCTATTTCCAGACAGGCTATCAGAACCTGATGGATCTTGCCATCATCCGCAAGACGGAGGAGTCGGAAGACCCGCAGCTGCTTGGGTTGGCACAGCAGTATGTGAAGGTGGACGAGATTCCGTTTGATTTCACGCGCCGCCGCCTGACAACGGTGGTGCGGGATAAAACCGGCAAAACCCAGATGGTGACAAAGGGCGCCGTGGAGGAAATGCTTTCCGTGTGCGCCTTCACGGAGTGCGACGGGGGCGTGGAGCCGCTCACGGAGGAAGCGAAGCAGCGCATTCTTCACATGGTGGATGAGCTGAACGGCAAAGGGTTCCGCGTGCTGGCCCTCGCGCAGAAGAGCAATCCCTCTCCCGTGGGCTCGTTCGGTGTGCAGGATGAATGCGATATGGTGCTGATGGGGTATCTCGCCTTTCTGGACCCGCCGAAGGAGTCTGCCGCGGAGGCCATCCGGGCACTCAAAAAATCCGGCGTCACAACAAAAATT
>ERZ1643246.4241-NODE-4241-length-11522-cov-3.794454_pt1 | contig 11522 bp, 6 predicted proteins | sample MGYA00579265_ERZ1643246 | MGnify/ENA primary metagenome ERZ1643246 (study PRJEB29033, sample SAMEA4952261) | chicken gut metagenome | biome: Broiler Chicken; feature: Gastrointestinal Tract; material: Caecum | place: Ireland | collected 2018 | study: Broiler...
TCGGATAAGGTCTTAGTTGCACAGACAACATATGTAAAGGATGACGCCAAGCCTTATACAGCTTACACATTAAGACTTGACGATGTAAACCATTATATTTTCTGTGAGGTAATTCCAAAGCGCTCAAATACGACTCAGGGCACCTCAGCATTTGCTCCTGTTTCTGGACTTATCACCAACAGTGATGTGGCAGAGGATGTAAAGGGAGTATATGATATTGATCTTGAGCATCTTGCTTACATAGAGGCGGAAAATGACACAGCAGAAAATAATTACGAGTGGACTACAACACTTGAGGACGGCAACTGGTACGGCGGATTTTATCTGCCTGTTGAGTACAGAGCCGGCGGAATTTGGGAAGACAAAGCTTACCTTCCTGTTGACGGAGAGCTTCCATACACATTTGCAGCAGGTGCTTCAGGCGCCGAGGGCACATATGGACTTCAGACTACAACACAGGGCGCAAGACTTGTCTATGTAGACGATACCGAACGCAAGGATATGTCAATGACAATCAACCTCTCGCCTCATAAAACAGGCGCACAGGGCTTCGGCAGCGCAAAGCAGTTTATGGATATTTTCTTTAAATATGACGCAAAGACAATGACAGGCTACGGTTTAAGAATTACCCGTGTTCCTGAGATTTCTGACCCTGCTTTAGCTGACTACGCGGCAAAATCTTGTACCTTTACTCTTATGGAATACAAAAACGGCGTTGCCACTCCTCTTGAAGACAGCGTTGTATCTACCGCTTTCCTTCCTGACTGCACTATTAAGCTTGATGTGACAGGAAACGTATTTACAGCAGATGTTACAACAACAACTCCTCAGGACTCATCTTCTCCTGCAGAACTCGTTCATGAAGTACATCTTACACATGTATTCGACGGTGAGGTAAACAGCTACAGCGGAATCGGTTTCCAGCACACCGGTACCGCAGGTGAAGGCAAGTCAGGCAACCGTACAACAATTCACTCAGTGAGTGTTGACTACAAAGGCGTTACAGGTGAAATTGCTGATGTAACTCCTGATAATCCTGATGTTACGCCAGACAACCCTGATGTAACACCTGGAACTCCTGACGGCGACGGCAGCAGCGTTTCAACAGGCGATTCACTTGCTCCTGTTATCTGGCTTGCGGCTCTCTGCACTGTCAGCGCAGCAACAATGCTGTTAATCAGCCTTAAGAAGAAAAATTTTCTAAAGTAATATACATACTGTACTTTAGAAAATAGTTAAAGAAAACGGACCGGAGCGTATCAGATACGCTCCGGCCCTTTTTTATAATCAGCCGTGAAACTCCGTTTTCCAGAAAACACATGAATAAGGCTCCAAATCGCTGCCGCCTCCAAAATCATGTTTTTTCCCTGTTATCAGATCAACTGCTGTTCCCGACTGTGCGTCAAAATCAGCATGATATGCGCTGCTGTCCGCATTAATCGCTACCAGAACTCGCTCAGTCTCACACTTTCTCTCAAAAATAAGCTGCTTTGGCATAATGAGAATATTTCTGTAACTTCCGTAGCAAAGCGCCATGCTTCCGCGTCTTGCCGCCGCAAGCCTGGAAATCCACTCGGTGAGCTCTGTGCTTTCAGGCTTATCTATCGCCGGTCTCAGCGCATTGTCTCCGTCCTTCTTTTCGCCCGTAACACCCCATTCGCTTCCGTAATATACGCTTGGAACTCCCGGCATTCCGAACAAAAGTCCATACACGGCAAAAAGATTATTTTTATCCTCCAAAATGCTCGCAATCCTTGTCACATCATGGTTATCCACAAACGAAAGCAGATGCTTTCCGCGGTATACACACCACTGTTCATTTCCGAACTGTCTGTTCAGGCTGTACGCAATTTCATGCATATTTGAAGAGTTAAAGCTGGAGTAAATTCCCTTATAGCACTCATAGTTAGTGACGCTGTGACACGCCGAATCGTTCATCCACTGATTATAGTCTCCGTGCAGAGTCTCCCCCATAAGAACAAAATCTTCTTTTAATCCGTCGCAGAAATGTCTCAGTTCTGACAGAAAAGTTCTGTCAAGGCAATACGCCACATCCAGCCTGAGCGCGTCAATATCATAATCACGCACCCATCCCTTTACTGCATTAAAAAGATATTCCTTAACTGCCGGATTTCCGAGATTTAATTTCACAAGCTCGTTGCAGCCCTCCCAGCTTTCATACCAGAAGCCGTCGTTGTAATTTGTATTTCCGTCAAATGAAATATGAAACCAATCCTTATAAGGGCTGTCCCACTTTTTTTCGCGGACGTCCTCAAACGCAAAAAAACCGCGTCCGGCATGGTTAAAAACGCCGTCAAGCATCACTTTCATTCCTGCTGCGTGTATTTCGTCACACACTCTTTTGAAATCCTCGTTTGTCCCCAGTCTCCTGTCAATACGATTATAATCCCTTGTGTCATATCCGTGCGCGTCACTTTCAAATACAGGATTAAACAGTACGCATGTAGCTCCAAGCTCTTTTATATGTTTCACCCAGTCAAGCACCTTTAAAATTCTGTGTTCTTCACTTTCTGAAATATCCTTGACTGACGTATCATTTTTTAACGGCGCACCGCAAAGTCCCAGCGGATATATCTGATAAATTACTGCCTCATCAAACCACATATTATGCCTCCTCAATTTATTTGTTTTAGGATAGCATAATTCTTTAAATATAACAATTTTTTGATGATAAAGTTCACAGAAAAAGATCGACAAAAAAGCCAATATATTTCCATATTTTAAGAATATATGTAGTGGGGAGCTTATGCCCCCTCACATCTATATAAAGCATCCGGCCAAACATCTATGCCACCCAAACAAGCGCTGCTAAACAAATAAGCCAGCTGCCACAAACCCTTCATTTTGTGAAAATTTTAAAAATATCACATTGTAAAAACCTCCGGATGCTGATTATCTTTTGACTTTTTATTCTATGCGGCTTTTGCTGTCAGGTTACTCAAAAAATCCCATTGGGTCAACAGGCACTCCGTCTTTTGTAAGTTTGAAATATAGATTAGAGCCCTCTTTTACATAATATGCAGTAGGCGAAGCCACTGTTCCCAAATACTGTCCCGCTGCAATGCTGTCTCCTGCCTTTACAGTTACTTCATCAAGAAGACCGTATGTCGTCTCATACCCGTCTCCTATCGCAACTGTGACAGTCGTTCCGGTCTCTTCATTTACCTCTACGGATTGTACAATACCTGATGCCGCTGCTGCTACACTTGTCCCGACATCAGACGCAATCGAAATTGCAGGATTGCACTTATACACATTTAACGACTCAAAAAATATAGTGCTGTCCATGCTGTACTTCAATACTATATCACCCTGTACCGGCCACACCAGCACATCCGTCTCTCCAAACGAGTATTTTGAAAGCGGGTCGACCTGTGCTTCCGCCGCCACTTCAAGCTGCTGTTCTTCACTCGGCGCCTCCTGCGTCTGCGTTTCCTCCTCTGTCGGAGCCTCCGTCTGTTCCATTACAGCCTCGCCGTCTACGTCCTCTTCCAGCGCATCATCATTCTCTCCCGGTAAATCTGCATCCTCAGTTCGTATCGCCACGTCCTCCGGAGCCTTTTCGTTTAAATCAACGATATTATTTTTATTGTCACCGGTACTTTTGCTCTCTTTTACAACCGCAAATACACCGACGCCCAGCGTAAGTATGACCGCACAAACTATTATTGCCGAAATAATTTTTTCTCTGCTGAAACCTCTGTTTTTGCCTTTCATATTAACCTCCTGTTGATTGATGTTAATATGTTGCCCGTTTTACAGATTATTATTCACCAGACATGTCACCTGCTCACAATAGATACTCCGCTGTAAAATTTTTGTATTATCTCCTCATAAGTGCTTCCAGACCTCGCCATATTGTTTGCGGTGTAAAGACTTACACCAAAACCGCTTCCCTTTCCTTTAGTTGTAATCTTTACATTATTATTATCGCTCTCTATTGTAAAAAAAGGTGAGTTTAACTCAAGTATTTTTGCGAATGTCTCTCCAGTCATCAGCACGTTGCCCACCTGAAGCTTTTCAACATAGCCGTTCTCCCTCTTTGAAACAACCTGTATGTCGGCTGCCGGATTATCCTCATCTATTCCTGACCCCTCAAACGCATTGTTGATTTTTTTTACAAATTCCTTAGCCGTTATTGTCACAACCTTTAAAAAATCACTGCTTGTCAAATCATCCGGACAGTCTGTCTGTGCAAGATACGCATATTCCTCCCCCAAAACCTCGCTTCCAGACATTGTCTTTTCATTACATACTCTTGTATACTTCGCGTCAATGGGATTTCCGTTATATGTAATCACCATCTGGCCTGTCGAGGTTACACTGTCGTGTATAAGATTATAGTATTCCTCATAATTCTTTCCCCATTCGTTTTTCATATTGCTGACCGTCATATAATCCATTCCGAGATTTTCGCTGTCAACGCTCATCTCCTCACCCATAATTCTGTATATATCAGTGCGAATCATTATCGCCATAGCGCGCAGCACCTCAGCCTCGTCTGTCGTCTCAAATCTGTCAGCAAGCACCATTGTGGCGAATTCATTTACCTCAACTGATTTTGAAGCATTTTTATATTTTACATTGACGCGCGGCCCGTAAACATTTTCCTGCGTTATGTTTTCCTCCGTCACTCCGGTTACAAACATTGTAATAAGAGCAGGCGTCAATATATATACAAGAAAAATAACCGCCGCGATTAAAAATTTTTTCATATCACATATCCTTTCTCTTATTAAATAAAATATGTAGACATGAAAAAAATATACCATTTGAAGAACACTAATAATTAATTGTTGATATTTCTTTTTAAGTTATTTATTTAAATATTTAATATATTCGTTTCCCCATATTTCGAGAACAACCAATACATTTTTGAATTTTTCTCCTATTTCACTCAGACGGTATTCGACCTTTGGCGGAATTTGCTGATATTCAGTCCGAATAATCAATCCTTCTCCTTCAAGAGCTTTTAGCTGACGTGATAAAGTTGTATGAGTCATTTCTTCAGGCATTTGCCTTTGCAGTTCATTAAATCGCACAGGACCATTGGACAGCAGATACATTATGTATATAGACCACTTGCCTGTAAGCACCTTTTGAGCTGTAACATAAGGGCAGCGCCCAAACAATTCTTTCTTCTCCATATTGCACGTTCCTTTCTGATACTGGTATCAATAAATATCGTACTTGTATTATTAATCTTATACTATATAATTATAAATGCGAAAAGACAAAAGCACAACCCATAGTTCTGAAAGGAGTATTTACAAATGAATGAAGTTCTGGAGTATTTAAAATCATGCGGTACATTTTATCTTGCCACCAGTGAAGACGGACAGCCACATGTACGTCCGTTTGGTGCCGTTTGCGAGTTTGACGGCAGGCTATACATTGTCACCAACAACCAGAAAAAAGTCTATCAGCAGATGAAGAAAAACGGAAAAGTGGAAATCTGCGGTATGAAAAATGGCACTTGGATTCGCGTTGAAGGCGAAGTCAAAGAGGATTTGCGCCGCGAAGCCCGCGTAGCCATGATGAATGATAATAAAGCCTCATTGCAGAGTATGTACACAGTTGATGATAATCTCATGACCGTATTCTACTTTGAGCATGGTACGGCAGCCATATATTCTTTTACTGCCGAGCCGAAGGTAATTGAATTTTAATCAGACGATTTTGCAAGAGGACAGCGAAGAACTTTCTGCTGTCCTCTTGTGTATATAAAAGTCCCGCAGACTGAGCTGACGAACTCTGTCAATCAGACAGCAGTCAGTTTATCAGTCTGCGGGCTTTTAAATTTACTATTTTTAAACTAATTATTATTATTTATAATTCAGGAACATGCACCTTTTCAAGTTTCCAGATGTCAGCAACATACTCCTCAATAGTTCTGTCTGATGAGAACTTTCCGGCGCTTGCGACATTCAGCATCATTGACTTAGCCCAAGCCTTCCTGTCAGAATATCTCTTATTAATTATCTTCTGAGCGTCGGCATATGAACGGAAATCCTTGAGAATAAAGTAGGTATCAGCTCTTCTTCCGCCCTGGTTGTTGAGAAGCGAATTGTAGATATCTCTGAACAGCTCTGTATCCTGCGGAGAATACTTTCCGTTGATGAGCTCCATAAGAACCTCTCTTATACCCTGGTCATTGTTAAAAATCTCCATTGGGTCATAGCCGCCCTCATTTTCATATCGTATAACCTCATCTGAAGAAAGACCGAAAATTACTGCATTCTCAATTCCAACCTCCTGAACAATCTCAACATTGGCGCCGTCCATTGTTCCGAGTGTCATAGCCCCGTTTAACATAAACTTCATATTGCCCGTTCCCGAAGCCTCTTTAGACGCTGTAGAAATCTGCTCGCTTACGTCTGCTGCCGCAAAAATAAGCTCGCCGTTTGAAACTCGGTAATTTTCTATAAACACAACCTTAATCTTGCCGTTTATAGACTCGTCATTGTTGATTACATCAGCCACGCTGTTGATAAGCTTTATTGTAAGCTTTGCTATTTTGTAGCCTGCCGCGGCTTTCGCACCGAAAATAAACGTTCTCGGGTTCATATCCATGTAAGGATTTTTCTTAAGCTCATTGTAAAGATACATAACATGAAGAATATTTAAAAGCTGGCGTTTATACTCATGAAGCCTCTTAACCTGGACATCAAATATTGAGTTAGGATCCACGTCAATGCCGTTGTGCTCCTTAATATACTTTGCGAGACGCAACTTGTTCTTATATTTAATCTGCATAAACTCCTGCTGGCACTTCTCATCATCGACATAAACCTTAAGCTTGCTAAGCTGCGACAAATCCGTAATCCAGCCGTCGCCAATCTTATCTGTTATCCATGACGCGAGAAGAGGATTTCCGTGAAGCAAAAATCTTCTCTGTGTGATACCGTTAGTCTTATTGTTAAACTTCTCCGGCATCATCTCATAGAAATCCTTCAATTCCTGTTTTTCAAGAATTTCCGTGTGAAGCTTTGCAACACCGTTTACAGAATAGCTCGCGCATATTGCAAGATTTGCCATCTTAACCTGACCGTCATATATAATAGCCATTTTGCGGATTTTGTCCTGATTTCCCGGATACTTTGCCTTAATCTCCTCGACAAAACGGCGGTTAATTTCCTCCACAATCTGATAAATTCTTGGAAGAAGTCTTGAAAATAATTCAATAGGCCACTTTTCAAGCGCCTCCGCCATTATTGTGTGGTTTGTATATGCAACTGTCTTTGTTGTGACAGCCCATGCCTCATCCCAGTCAAGACCTTCCTCGTCCATGAGTATTCTCATAAGCTCCGCAACCGCAACAGTAGGATGAGTATCGTTGAGCTGGAAGGTAACCTTCTCGTAAAGCTTCTTTATATCATCATGTCTTTCCTTATACTGCGCAACTGCACGCTGTATGCTTGCCGAAACAAAGAAATACTGCTGTTTTAAGCGAAGCTCCTTTCCCGCGTAGTGATTGTCGTTAGGATAGAGCACCTCGACAATATTTTTTGCGAGATTTTCCTCCTCAACAGCTTTCTGATAGTCACCCTTGTCAAATGAGCTTAAATTAAATGTATCAACCGGCTCCGCATCCCATATTCTCAATGTATTTACAGTGTTTACCCCATATCCCACAACAGGTATATCATAAGGAATCGCTGTCACAGCAGTGTAATTCTCCTGAACATACACATCTCTGCCGGTCTTTTCATCTTTGTATGAACGCACATATCCTCCGAACTTAACGATAGTAGGATACTCGGCGCGCTTTATCTCAAACGGATTACCGTTCTTCAGCCAGTTATCCGGCACCTCCACCTGATAACCGTCCTTGATTTCCTGCTTAAACATTCCGTATTTGTATCGTATACCGCAGCCGTAAGCCGGATATTCAAGAGTTGCAAGAGAATCCAGGAAACATGCTGCAAGTCTGCCGAGACCACCGTTTCCGAGAGCGGCATCCGGCTCCTCATCCTCTATGACATTGATATCAATGCCCAGCTCAGAGAGAACTTCCTTCATCTCATCATAAGCCATAAGGTTAATCATATTGTTTCCCAAAGCTCTGCCCATGAGAAACTCCATTGACATATAATAAACAGTCTTTTTGTCCTGCTTGGCATAAGCCTTCTGCGTTGCAATCCACTTGTCAATAATAATATCTTTTACCGCATAAGCCACTGACTGAAAAAGCTGCTGTTTATCTGCCTCGTCAATATTTCTTCTGAACAATGACTTGCAATTACTGATTATATTTTTCTTAAATTCATCTTTATCAAAAGTCATTTTTACTGCCATCTCATTTCCTCCTGCTTTAGAATACTGCGGATACTCCCTAATACCGCAAAAATGTGTATAACCATTACCATGATTATACACATTTTTGTCCTCTTATGCAATCTTAAACACGTTCTACCGAAAGACGCACATCCTCACCGTTAATGTTCCAGTCTTTTTCATAACCTGCCATGCTGTCCCTTACAATTTCATCGGCAAGCACCACGCCCTTAATCTGAGCGCTGTTGCGCTCCATAATATCTGCAATTCTGTCATTTCCGGAAACATATACTTTAATTCTGTCCATTACCTCAAAGCCTGCTTCCTTGCGCATAGTCTGGATTTTGCTGACAAGCTCCCTCACAAAGCCCTCCTCTATAAGCTCCGGAGTGAGGTTAGTGTCCATAACAATTGTAATTCCCTTGTCTGAGCTTGCTACATACCCCTCTGCCTGTGTCATCTCAATCAGCAGGTCTGCTTTTTCAAGCTGAATTTCTGCTCCGTTGACCTGTAAAGTAATATACCCAAGTTTGTTAAGATTATCCATAGCCGCATTACCGTCAAGCGATGAGAGCTGGTTTCTGATTTCACCGATCAGCTTGCCGTACTTTGGTCCGAGTGTCTTTAACTGAGGTTTAAATGTATATGATGTGAAATCTCTCACATCATCCTTATACTCAACTGACTTGACATTTAACTCATCAGCTATTATATCCGTAAAGAAATCATTGAGCTTCCACGGAGCCTTTATGAACATTTTTCCTATAGGCTGTCTGTTCTTAATATTTGTGGCATTTCTGCACGCGCGCCCGATGACAACCGCGTTCAGAACATGTTCCATATTTTCCTCAAGCTCCTTGTCAATCCAAGCCTCGTTAGCCTTTGGAAAATCACATAAATGAACGCTTATAGGCGCATTCTTGTCAATGCTGCACACAAGATTTCTGTAAATGCTCTCTGTCATAAACGGTATCATAGGAGCGGCGGTCTTGCAGAGTGTTACAAGAGTTGTGTAAAGCGTCATATACGCGTTTATTTTATCCTGCTCCATTCCGTTTGCCCAGAAACGCTCACGGCAGCGTCTTACATACCAGTTGGACAGCTCATCCACAAAATCCTCAAGCGCTCTCGCTGTCTCCGTAATTTTGTAATTTTCGAGATTATTGTCAACTGTCTTTACGAGAGTGTTAAGCTTTGAAAGAATCCATTTATCCATTACCGAAAGCTTATCATACTCAAGCTTATACTTTGTCGCGTCAAAATCATCAATATTTGCGTAGAGTACGAAAAACGCATATGTGTTCCAGATTGTTCCCATGAACTTTCTCTGACCCTCTGTAACCGCTTTGTCATGGAAACGGTTAGGAAGCCACGGAGCCGAGTTCTCATAAAAATACCAGCGTATTGCGTCCGCGCCGTGTGTTTTCAGCGCGTCAAACGGGTCAACCGCGTTACCCTTTGACTTACTCATCTTCTGTCCGTCTGCATCCTGAACATGTCCTAAAACGATAACATTTTCATAAGGAGGCTTGTTAAACAGAAGCGTTGATATAGCCAGCAGAGAGTAAAACCATCCTCTGGTCTGATCCACTGCCTCGGAAATGAATTTTGCAGGGAACTGTTGCTCAAATATTTCTTTGTTCTCAAAAGGGTAATGATGCTGTGCAAAAGGCATTGAGCCTGAGTCAAACCAGCAGTCTATAACCTCCGGCACTCTCTTCATTACACCTTTACACTTAGGACAGGTGCATGTGACAGCGTCAATATACGGGCGGTGAAGCTCAATGTCATCAGGGCAGTTGTCAGAATGCTCCTTTAATTCCGCAATGCTTCCGATAGAAAGCATTTCACCGCAGTCCTCGCACTGCCAGATATTGAGAGGAGTTCCCCAGTAACGGTTACGGCTGATGCCCCAATCCTGAACATTTTCAAGCCATGCACCGAAACGTCCCGTTCCGATTGTCTCCGGAATCCAGTTGATTTTCTTATTATTCTCAATAAGATTTTTCTTGACTTCAGGGTCAGTCATTTTTATAAACCACGATTCTCTTGCGTAGTAAATAAGCGGAGTATCGCATCTCCAGCAGAACGGATAATCATGCTCAAACTTCGGAGCATCAAAAAGCTTTCCTTCCTTATCTAAATCCTTCAGAATTTCAGGGTCGGCTTTCTTGACAAACAATCCCGCATACGGAGTTTCCTCCGTCATATCGCCCTTTCCGTCTACAAACTGCACAAACGGAAGGTCATAGTTTCTTCCCACCTTAGCATCATCCTCACCGAAGGCAGGCGCAATGTGAACAATACCTGTACCGTCCGACATAGTTACATATGTGTCGCACGTTACAAAATGTCCTTTTTTGTGCTGTTTTTCAGCTGCATCTGCCGCGCACTTATACAACGGCTCATATTCCTTGTACTCTAATTCTTTTCCCTTGAAGGTATCTTGCACCTCATAGTCCACGCCTGCGCCGGAAAGCTCTTTGTTATCCTCTGACAGCTGCTCTCCCTTTACAGTCTGACCTGCCTTTGCGGCAAGACCGCCAAGCACCTTGTCAAGCAGCGCCTCAGCCATGTAATAAGTATAGCCGTCGGCAGCTTTCACCTTCACATATGTCTCATCAGGATTTACGCAGAGTGCGACGTTTGAAGGAAGCGTCCAAGGTGTTGTCGTCCATGCTAAGAAATATGCATCTTCTCCAACAACCTTAAAACGTACTATCGCAGAACGCTCTTTTACTGCCTTATATCCCTGTGCTACCTCGTGTGATGATAGCGGCGTACCGCATCTCGGACAGTAAGGCACAATTTTGAAGCCCTTATACAAAAGCCCCTTATCCCAAATCTGTTTTAAAGCCCACCACTCTGACTCTATAAAATCATTCTCATAGGTAACATAAGGATTATCCATATCAGCCCAAAAACCGACAGTAGAAGAAAAATCCTCCCACATTCCCTTATATTTCCATACGCTCTCTTTACAGTGCTTGATAAACGGCTCAAGACCGTACTCTTCAATCTGCTCCTTGCCGTCAAGACCAAGCTTTTTTTCTACCTCAAGCTCAACAGGAAGACCGTGAGTATCCCAGCCTGCCTTTCGAGGCACCATATACCCCTTCATTGTACGGTATCTTGGAATCATATCCTTTATAACACGGGTGAGAACGTGTCCAATGTGCGGCTTGCCGTTTGCAGTCGGCGGTCCGTCATAAAACGTGTATACC
>ERZ1643246.4243-NODE-4243-length-11518-cov-3.346681_pt1 | contig 11518 bp, 9 predicted proteins | sample MGYA00579265_ERZ1643246 | MGnify/ENA primary metagenome ERZ1643246 (study PRJEB29033, sample SAMEA4952261) | chicken gut metagenome | biome: Broiler Chicken; feature: Gastrointestinal Tract; material: Caecum | place: Ireland | collected 2018 | study: Broiler...
AAGGCTTTGAATATTTTCAACTGTCTTCATCGCACTTAACGAGCTTGGGTTTTCATTTCAGACGATCGTAAATTTAACCGCGTGTTTGTTTTGTGAAAGATAACTATCTTCGGCCTTCTGATATTCTTTACTCTTCAAAACATCCTTTGGAACGTAGTACGTATCCGCAGCTGCTGAGTTCTTAAGGCCTGTAAGGTAGTTATTAGCGGTTCCAAGTCCTTGATTGATCTTCTTGGCTCCGTTGCTTGCCGTTGTCAATCCAATTTCCAGTTCGTTGACTTGCCCAGCCATTCCGCTGATTTGACTGTACATTTGCCCAAGGCCGTTTGTTAACGTTCCTTGGTTTTGAGCAAGCAATGCTGCTCCAGATGAAACTTGACCAGCGCCTGAAACTAATGCTGGAGCATTGGCTGCCAATTGACCAGTTCCGGCTGACAATGCAGAAATCGCACCAAGCATTGTTGGCATTTGACTTCTCATTGAACCGATGCCGCCTGCTAATTGGCTTGAGCCATTTGCAAGTTGAGCAACACCGCCAGTCAATGCCGGTAATTGACCCCTCATTGATCCAATGCCGCCTGCTAATTGATTTGAACCATTTGCAAGTTGAGCAATTCCACCAGTCAATGCTGGTAATTGACCTTTCATTGATCCAATACCGCCTGCTAATTGATTTGAACCATTTGCAAGTTGGGCAATTCCGCCAGTCAATGCTGGAACTTGTAAACCTAATTGATTCAAGCCGCCATTCAAGGCATTTGCACCGTTACTGATTTGGGTTGCCCCGGCTGCTGCCTGGTTAACCATGTCTTGAATCTGACCGGTTGCTTGACTTAATTGACCAACTCCATCAGCAACTTGACTTGACCCTGGAACTAATTTGTTGATTGCTCCTTGTAATTGGTTAACGGCGTTGTTCAAGTTATTGACTGCTTCTTGAGTTTGGGATTGAGAAGCCATTGTCTTTAATTTACTTAATTGTTCAGCAGTTGATTGCAATTGATTCAATTGGTTTGATAAATCAGAACCATTTGATGAAACAGATTGCATATCATTTTGCAATGCTTGCGCACTATTGGTTGCACTGTTAATGCTGTCGCTCAAACCGCTCATCATTTGCTGTTGCTTTTGCGCAATTTGATTTGACGCACTCTGCAATGCTCCTTGAAGCTGTTGCTTTTGTGAATCATTTAATCCTTGAACCGAGTTAACAATATTATTAATATCTTGACTTGATAAGCCAGCACTTCCTGATGAAGCTGAGCCTGCAGCCTGTTTCAATTGGTTCAAAGCATTTTGCAAGTTGCCAGCATCCGTTTTCGCCTTATCGCTATTTGATGAAAGTGCTTGGGCTGTCTTTTGAATTCCGCTGATATCTGGTGTTGCAGCATTTTGCAACTGATTCAATGCATTCGTTAAGTTGCCCAATTGGCCTTTAAGTTGTTGCATTTGAGAAGAATTCAACTGACTTTGAACCTGTTTCAAGCCATCGGCAACTTGATTTGCACCGGCTTGAAGTTCCTTAACTTTTGGTCCTAATTGAGCCAATTGTTGATTGTTTTTGGCCGCATTCAATTTATTTGCAAGTTCGTTTGAACCATTTACAAGTTGATTGCTTCCATCAGTTAACTTGTTAACGCCTGTGCTTAAAGCGCCCGTCTTACTATTCAGCGTTGACAACCCGCCATTTAAGGCATTGGCACCGTTAAATAATACATTAACACCTGAACTTAAAGCGCCCGTCTTACCGTTTAACGTTGATAAGCCACCATTTAAAGCACTTGCACCGTTAAATAATGCATTAACACCTGAACTTAAAGCGCCCGTCTTACTGTTCAACGTTGCAAGCCCGCTATTCAACGCATTGGCACCGTTATACAAAGCATCCACGCCTGAACCCAATCCGCTTGTTGCAGCGGCAAGCTGGCTCATTCCATTATTTAAGGTGTAAACCCCATTTGCATAGGTGATCATCCCATTGCCTAATGTTGATGCGCCATTTGCCAATGTGTTTGCCCCGGCTTGAAGCTGTTGACTTCCATTGTACAACTTCTTAGCACCATCAACCCCGGCTTGAATGTTGGCTTCTTTCAATTGCGAATTAGCCCCATCCAATCCGTTACTAATTTGGCTTAAGCCTTTCCGGGCATCCTTTGTTCCGTTTGTAACGGTCTTCAATTGATCATTTACATATAATTCTTTTAATTTTGATCCGCCCGGTTCAGTAACAGTTGCGACGGTTTTAACGCCCTTCACAGCTTGAATTTGCCGTGCAAGTTCATCGATTTCCTTGAGATCTTTTTCGTTATCAACCGGATGATCCGTCTTAATGTAAAGGGTCGTTGGTTCTGCCGTACCCTTTGAGAAGTGCTTTTGAACAACCTTAAACCCTTGTTTAGCTGGAACAGAATCATTCAATTCAACCAACGTATCATAATTTAACGGACTTCCCTTTGACAAGAAGAATGGCAAGGCACATAACGCAGTGACGATCAATCCAATAAATGGCATCTTGACCATCGTCTTTGAAATGTTATGCCACATCTTATTCGTTGATGAACCATCAAACTTCTTGCTTGGCCAGAAAATGCGCTTTCCAAGCATTGCCATAAAGAATGGGTTAAGGGTCAGCAAGGCCAACAATAAGATCGCAACTGAAACGGCAACTCCGACTGCCGAACGGTAAATACTAAATTTCGCCAAACCTAACGTTGAAAATCCAATTAAAACGGAAGATCCACTAAACAGGATCGTCTTTCCGGCAATCCGGAGTGACCGACGCGTGGCTTGCAGTGGCGATAATCCTTTACTGAGTTCTTCTTTAAACTGATCAAACATTAAGATGTTGTAGTCAGTCCCAATCCCGAATAAAACAACAACCATGAAAACTTGAGTAAAGTTTGATAATGGGAAATTAAAATGTTTTGCTAAGTTCATAACAACACTTAGCGAGATCAACATTGAAATTCCAACTGATAATAATGAGAAAATCGGGGTTAACGGTGAGCGGAAAATCAAGGCCAAGACGATAAAGATAAAGACGATCGTAATCGTTTCGGTCTTCTTGATTCCTTCTTGCGTTTCACTAATGAAATCATCATTTAAGATGTCACTTTCGCAACCGTAATATTCTTATCAACATTCAATTGAAGAATTTCAGTTGTTTTATCCTTGGAAATCAACTGTGCACGTGTATATTTATTTTCGTTCGGCGCAGTCATTGATTTAATATGATACTTCTTCTCCTGATGTTTAAAGGAATTAATCGTGGCATCGATATTATCCTGCTGGTTGGCAGATAATTTCCGATCGCCATTGTTGAAGACAACAACGACTTGCCGCGTGTTATCCTCATGTCTTCCCCAGTGATTTTGAATATTATCAGCCACCTGACTGGTCAAGTCGCTTGGCAGCTTGATTTGTCCTTTTTCACGTACTAATTGATTGATATTTGGTAACGTAATCAAAGAAGCAATTAACAAAACAACCCAAATAATTGCTTGCACAATGTATCGTTTCTTTGAGCCGTCCTTTTGTTCCATTAAATTTCCTCTTTTCTCTTTTAAATAGACACAGTGTTGTTTTTACCATACAAATATATATTAATTTATCGGGAATATCAATCATCAAAATCCGACAAGGTGTTGCTTTTAACCATTTTTTATGTCAAAATTAGCAAATTAAAAGCAACACCTTGTTGATTAAGTATTGTATTTTTTAGCTAAAGCATTCATAATGAATAGCAGAAGTATAAAAGGAGAATTTTTATGAGTGTGCATCAGAAAATTGCGACGACTGAACGAAAAATCAAAGCCGCATTCATCTACCTTGTAAACGAAAAGGGATTGAGTCATATCACGGTCAAAGATATTACTGAGGCTGCCAATATTAACCGCAGTACATTTTATAAACACTTTATTGATAAACCCCATTTGGTCGATCATTATGAAAAACAATTTTTTGAACACGTAAATAAAATGTTAAAAGTTGAGAATACCAATCAAATTTGTGAACAAAGCATTGAGGAAATGCAGCTTCAACTTTATTCAAAGATCAACAAGATTATTGAATATATCTATGATGAGCTTGAATTAGCGAAAGCTTTAATTGGGCCAAACGGGGATCCGTATTTCGAAGAGAAAATTAAAGAACTTTTACGGAATATTTTAAATTCAGATATCGAACTTATTAAAGGGAATATCAACGTTAAAAACTATATTCCGGAAGATTACGCCCATGAAGTGGTGATTTCAGAATTAATCAGCGTAATTAAATTATGGCTGACTAAGGCCAACCCCGAGCCGCCGCAAAAAATTTCCGAAATTATTATTAAAACCCGCTATTTAAGTCCGCATGAACTTTTAGGATTTGATAATTCAATTCCATTTGAAGATCAGCTTGCGAGCGCTGATCGTGAAAATGAGTAAAGAAAAACAGCCCTCTTTCGAGAGCTGTTTTTTTGATCAAAGAAAATTATTTTTCTTCTTTCTTTTCAGGCAAGTCTTGCTTTGCTGAATCTGTCATTTCTTGAACGACTTTCCGGATTGAAATATCATGCTTCAACATGTCATCTGATAAGGCAGAACGAACAGCCTTTTCATCCATTCCATATTGAGTTGCTAAATCTTTGATTTCATCATTGATTTCGTCTTCTGAAACTTCAATGTTTTCCTTTTCAACAATTGCTTCAAGGACAAGGTTTGTCTTAACCCGTTCTTCTGAACCTTCACGGAATTGCTTCCGTAAGTCTTCTTCTGAAGTCCCAGTTAACTTGAAGTACATGTCTGGGTTAATTCCTTGTTGTTGCATTCCACTGAAGTATTGATCCATTTGACGTTGAACATCGTCTTCGATCATCGCTTCTGGAATGTCACCAATCTTAGCATTTTCAACTGCCTTTGAAATTGCTTCTTCTTGAACAGCATTCTTAGCAGCTGCTTCCTTTTGTTCCTTGATTTCGTCTTTAACCTTTGCCTTTAATTCTTCTAATGTATCAACATCATCATCGATATCCTTAGCAAAATCGTCATCTAATTCTGGAAGTTCTTTTTGCTTAACTTCATGAATCTTAACTTCAAAGACAGCATCTTTACCTTGCAAGTCCTTTGCTTGGTAGTCATCTGGGAATGTAACCTTAACTTCAACTTCATCGCCAGCCTTGTGACCAACTAATTGATCTTCAAAGCCTGGAATGAATGTCTTTGAACCTAATTCAAGGGAGTAGTTTTCAGCCTTGCCACCATCAAATGGCTTACCGTCAACTTTACCTTCAAAGTCGATTACAACTGTATCGCCTTCTGCAGCTGGTTCGTCTTCCTTTAATACAAGTTCTGCTTGTTGTTGACGACGACGTTCTAATTCATCAGCAACTTCTTTGTCTGAAACATCAGTTGAGTGCTTCATAACTTCAAGGCCTTTGTATTCACCTAATTCAACTTCAGGTTCAACCGTTACTTTAGCTGAAAGAACCCAAGCTGAATCCTTTTCCATTGATTCAACGTTGATTTCAGGTTGTGAAACAGGCTTGATCTTTGATTCTGATACCGCATTTGCATATGCTTCTGGTAAAAGAGCATTCAAAGCATCTTGGTATAATGCTTCTTCGCCGTACATCTTATTGAAGATTTGACGTGGTACACGGCCCTTACGGAAACCAGGCACGTTAAGTGATTTCTTCACTTTGTTGAATGCGATGTCCAAGCCTTCCTTAATTTTATCTGGTTGGATTTCGAAGGTTAACTTTCCGTCATTTGTACCTTCTTTTTTTTCCCATTTAACAGACATTTTATTCCCTCCGTACTCTAAATTTTATACGATAAACAGTATCTGTATATTAACTAATTTTACCTTAGAAATCGCAAAATGTAAACGAAATCTCAAAAATTGTTGAGATAACAAAAAAAAGCCCGGGATAAACCCAGACTTTTAATTGGTTTCAAATTAGTCAAGGATGTCTGATACGACACCGGCACCAACTGTACGGCCACCTTCACGAACTGTGAACTTAAGACCTTTTTCAATAGCAACTGGTGCGATTAATTCTACTGTAAATGTAACGTTATCGCCAGGCATTACCATTTCTACGCCTTCTGGTAATTCAATAACACCTGTAACGTCTGTTGTGTGGAAGTAGAATTGTGGACGGTAGTTTGAGAAGAATGGTGTGTGACGTCCACCTTCTTCTTTAGTTAAGACATAAACTTCACCCTTGAACTTCTTGTGAGTTTGGATTGAGCCTGGCTTAGCTAAAACTTGACCACGTTCTACTTGGTCACGGTTGATACCACGAAGTAATGCACCGATGTTATCGCCGGCTTCACCTAAGTCAAGGGTCTTCCGGAACATTTCAACACCTGTGATTGTTGTCTTAAGAACTTCGTCCTTCAAACCAACAATTTCAACTTCGTCGCCGACCTTAACTGTACCACGGTCGATACGACCTGAAGCAACAGTACCACGACCAGTGATTGTAAATACATCTTCAACAGGCATTAAGAATGGCTTATCTGTTGGACGTTCTGGTGTTGGGATGTATTCATCGATTGTATCCATCAACTTCATGATGTTAGCTTCTTGTTCTTTGTCGCCTTCAAGAGCCTTCAAAGCTGAACCACGGATAACAGGAATGTCATCGCCAGGGAAGTCGTATTCACTTAATAAGTCACGAACTTCCATTTCAACTAAGTCTAACAATTCGTCATCGTCAACTAAGTCTGTCTTGTTTAAGAAGACAACGATGTACTTAACACCAACCTGGCGAGCAAGCAAGATGTGTTCACGTGTTTGTGGCATAGGACCATCTGTTGCAGCTACAACTAAGATAGCACCATCCATTTGAGCAGCACCTGTGATCATGTTCTTAACATAGTCAGCGTGTCCTGGGGCGTCGATGTGAGCATAGTGACGCTTTTCTGTTTCATATTCAACGTGAGCTGTGTTGATTGTGATACCACGTTCACGTTCTTCTGGAGCAGCATCGATTGAAGCGTAGTCTTCAGCTTGTGCTAAACCTTTTTCAGCTAAAACTTTTGTGATAGCTGCTGTTAAAGTTGTTTTACCGTGGTCAACGTGGCCGATTGTACCAATGTTAACGTGTGGCTTTGTTCTTTCGTAATGTTCTTTTGCCATTAATACGAACCTCCTGTGTTCTTCCAAAGATATCCACAAAAATGTTTGTTGATAATCCTTGGTTTGTATTATACTACTTCTTTTAAATAAAACCAAGTAATAAAATGATTTTGTTCTAAAAGAAGAATCCTTGATTCATTATATAAGTGTCCTTGAAGTTTGTAAATAAAAAAACAATTAAATTTTAAAATCGTTAATTTTATCGATCTCACGATTGATTTGCTGATTTAAAATCGTCCCCTTTGGAGAGAGATTTTCCGTTTGCAGCAAAGCAATTTCTATCAGGTCATTCTGATCGATTTGCTCAATTTCCGGATAAACGACAAAAAGTTTCATCTTTGCTTCGCTAAACATTCTGAACTTTAATGGCTCCGCAATCTTTTTTGAATCAAAAATCTGCTGCTTGATCTTCACATATACCGGCAATTCTTCAATTGGCGCAAGCTTTGATAAATCAACCTGAATTACTTCATTGAATAAATTCAAAACCTTAACTTGGTTATTCGAAGCTTTACGTAATGTGTTTAATAACGACATTCGCACAACACACGGAACGTCTTGATCAAGAAATACCGATCTGCAATTTAAAAATAATTCTTGGGGATTTAAAAGATTAACATTGTTTAAAATTTCGCGTTGTTCATGAATTGAAAAGCCACCTAAATATTTTAATTTTCTTAACACATTCTGCTTTAGTTCCTGTTGCTCCTTACTTAAATAGCTTGGATATAATTTAACCTTTTGCGCTAAAATTTGCCTTTCGGTTGAATTTAAATACGGATCTAATTGGTTTAACAGTTCAAAGCATTCTAAAACATCCCCGGCATGAAGCCGACAATCAAAATACTGATAAAAATAATCATCATTTTGAATGTACTCATTGAGATATTCATTCGCAACCGTAACTGCTTGAACCCATTTTTGATCTTTTTTTAAAAATTTAAATAAATAATAATTATTATGGAAGTTTTTATTCTTTAAATAGGCTTCCTCCATCAATGCCACCGCTTGGTCATAATGTCCGTTATCATAAGCTTGTTGGGCCTTTTCAATTAATTCTTCGTTCATTGACTCCTCTCCTCTTACAAATAAAAGGCCGCGATGCGACCTTTTATCTTATCCCTTATGAGATTTTGATTTCTTATAATTTTTCTTTGGAAATGTTTGATTAATTTCCATTATTACCGGCATAATCACTGGATGACGTTTCGTTTGTTCATACAAGAAATGATTCAACTGATCACGGATATCCTGTTTAAGGTGCGTCCAATCAAATTCCTTATTATCAAGATTACTTTGAACAACTTTCGTAACGATCTTCCGTGCTTCGGTCATTAAATCACGACTTGTTTTTACGTACACGAACCCCCGTGAAGTTAATTTTGGCGTATCAACAATTTTCCGTTTCTTCCGATCGATCGTTACAACTGCGATAAAGATTCCATCTTCAGCAAGCAATTTCCGGTCACGAAGAACGATATTTCCGATATCCCCAACCCCAATTCCATCAATCAACGTGTTACTTGCATCGATTGCTGGAGCTGGTTGGAATTTTCCATGCGCATATTGAAGGACGTCGCCCTTATTGACCATTAAAATGTGATCACTGTCAATCCCGGTTTCCAAGGCGCATTCCTTCGTGGCATCTAATTGACGATATTCACCTTGAACCGGAATAACATATTTCGGCTTCAAAAGGTTAAACATCAATTGAAGGTCATTTCGACTAGCATGCCCTGATAAGTTAAGATCATCTGCAACCGTCTTGACCGTTGCCCCTGAACGGAAAATCATATCCCGTGTTCGGGCAACATTCGTTTCACGGGCTGGTGACGGCGTTGAAGTGATCAACACCAAATCTCCTTGATGTAATTTAACTGACCGGTGACGGCCAAGAGCCATCTTTTGTAATGACTTCAATGGTTCCCCCGAACGTCCGGTTTGCAAAATAACAATTTGATCATCTTTTAAGTTATTGATTTCCTTTACATCAACAAAAATATCATCGGCTGGCAAGTGAAGCTTATCAAGCTTAATTGCAGTTCGCACAATTTTTTCAACATCGTGCCCAATCATTGCAACTTTCCGATCATTTTGATGTGCAGCATTCAATACTTGTTGGATTCGCGCCAAATTTGATGAGTGGGCTGAAACAATGATCCGGCCATTATGGTACTCAAACGTGTCCATAATGTAATCCATTACGTCTTTTTCGTTTTCAATTTCGATTGGATTTTCAGCATTGGTTGAGTCACTCAAAACCGCAAGCACACCTTGACGCCCAATTTCAGCAATCCGACCAAAGTCAGTTTGATAACCATCCGTTGCCGTTTGATCAAACTTAAAGTCCCCAGTATAAACAATGTTGCCCTGATCAGTTTCAATTACAATCCCGAGTGATTCCGGAACCGAGTGCGTTGTCTTAAAGAACGAAACCGTTACGTTGTCAAAATCGATTTCAGTCTGATCATCAACAATATGAAAATCATTGAACTTCTTTGCTTGCGGAACATTTTCGCACGCAATTTTAGCCAATGCAACCGTCAATTCGGAACCAAAAACCGGAACCGGATGATTTTCAACAAAATACGGAAGTGCTCCAATTGCATCTGCATGTCCATGTGTTAGGAAAATTCCGGCAATCCGGTCAGCATTTTCTTCCAGATATTCCAAATTTGGGATTACAATATCAATTCCCAAAAGTTCATTTTCCGGATACATTAATCCACAATCTAAAATAAAAATCTGATCATCAACCTCAACGGCATACATATTTTTCCCGTTTTCACGGACACCGCTGAGGATATCTAACTTAATATCGCTCATATTTTCACTCCTAAAAGTTCTTAAATTCTAACCGTTCAAATCAATTAATATTAAGTATACCACAGTTTAATCATTTGATTTAATTCAAGAAATTTTAGTTATAAAAAAAATGCTTGGAAACCCAAGCACTTTCTTAATCGGATTAACGACGTAAACCTAAACTCTTGATTAATTCACGGTAACGTTGAATATCTGTGTTCCGTAAGTATGCAAGTAAGTTACGACGGTGACCAATTTTCTTCATCAAACCACGTTGTGCAGCAAAATCTTTCTTGTGTTCCTTAACGTGATCGTTTAATTCATTGATGTCAGCAGTTAAAACAGCAATTTGAACTTCTGCTGAACCTGTGTCGCCTTCGTGACGAGCATACTTCTTCATAATTTCGTTTTTCTTTTCTTGTGTAATAGCCATTATGACTTCCACCCTTTCATTTAAATGTCGCCCAATACCGAGTAAAACGTCGGTGAATCGAATCTTACTCAGTAAAAGGTCTGTGCACCAAGCACGTTTAATATTCTATATGAGTTATTAAATAAAATCAAGCTTCTTTTGCTGTCAAGCGAAATACCTTGACAAACTTTGATTTTTTTATTGCATTGTCGGAATTGCTCTTGTATAATTGTCTATGTTAAAGTTTAGTGATGACCGGTAACGGAATTCATAATTTTGGAGGTGAAATCATGCCAATCATCAAATCAGCGATCAAACGCGTAAAGACAAGCGAAAAAGCTAACAGTCGGAATTCTTCACAATTAAGCAAGATGCGGACTGCTGTTAAGAAATTTGAAAAAGCAGTTACTGCTGGTGCAGATAACATTGAAGAACTTTATCAAGCAGCTGTTTCTGCAGTTGATAAGGCAGCTTCAAAGGGCTTAATTAAGGCTAACAAAGCAGCTCGTGACAAGTCACGGATGACAGCTCGTTTAAACAAATAATTTTATTAATTAATAAAATAAAAAAGCTGGATTAATTTCCAGCTTTTTTATTTTGATTAAATTTTAATAGAAACATTTGAAATAAAAGTTCCGGATCCTGAGATGTCGACTTCATTTTTTCCTCGTTTTCAAGCAATCCTAAATATGCTTTTCTTAAATCACCAAGCGAAAACCGCTTGATCTTTCTTAAAGCCAATTTTACCCGATACGGATGAACTTTTAACGTTCCTGCAATGTTTCCCTGAGCATATCCATGTTTGTGCAAGACCTTGACCTGAAGCAGTAACCGGAAGTTTCCCAAAAGAATTGCATTGATTTTTAACGGTTCTTCTTGTTGATCAAGTAATTCATGATACATTTTCAAAGCGGCTGCCCCGTTATGCTGCATTACCAGATCGATTAAGTCAAATACATTTTGTTCTAACGAAGCTGAAACAAGTTGCTCAACGTACTCAGCAGTAATCAAGCGTTCTTTTCCGGCAGCAATCATCAACTTTTGTAACTCATTGATTGCCATTTCAATTTTAGAACCTGTTTTTTCAAGTAATAATTGCATCGCCTGCGGTTCAATTTCGACCTTTTTCTGCTTTAATACGTGAGTTAATTCTGCTTGAACTTCTTTTTCAGT
>ERZ1643246.4244-NODE-4244-length-11516-cov-5.071285_pt1 | contig 11516 bp, 12 predicted proteins | sample MGYA00579265_ERZ1643246 | MGnify/ENA primary metagenome ERZ1643246 (study PRJEB29033, sample SAMEA4952261) | chicken gut metagenome | biome: Broiler Chicken; feature: Gastrointestinal Tract; material: Caecum | place: Ireland | collected 2018 | study: Broiler...
GCAGTGCGGCATAAGACTGGGAAGCAGGCAGATCATAGGTATACCGGACCTGATCCGGGGTTTCAATAAAAAACTTCACCTTGGCGGCGCCTCCCACATACCGGGCCATCAGATATCCCTGCGAAATATTGGAAGCGTCGATCTCAATGGAAGCGTTTCCCATAAGAACAGCGCCGGGAGCCTCGGGAGTAAGGACCTTTGGGGCGCTGTCCCAGCCGCCGGCGGCGCTTTCGTCTTTATCAGAAGCTGTTTTCTCATCGTCCGTCCGGGACTGGGCGGAAGCCTGCCCGCCGCAGCCGCCGGCAAAGAGAAGAAGGATAAGAAAACAGGAGATCCAGAAGATTTTCCGGGACTTTTTCATTTACAGTCCTCCTTTGTGTAAATCGTATCTAGTTAAAAGTATCTTACCATTTTCCGCAGCGAAGTGACAAGAGGTTTTCTGACGAAAAAAAGCGGGTGGGAGAAAAAACAATATATCTATTAAAAATACCGGATAATACTGGTAAAAAATGGAAAAACGGGAAAAGGGTTATTGACTTTTGGAGAGGATAATAATAACATTAATAATGCCTGTTGGAGTAAGGTTTAGATTCCGGCGGCGTTAGATTTAAGAAAGCAAAATTGGAGAGTATGATCATGCAGGAAGAAGTGCCTGAATTAAAAGTCTATATGCTGGGAAGTTTTTCTATGTTATACGGAGGAAAGCCTGTGACCTTCAGACGGGGCGGTACTACTAAGGTCCTCAAGCTGCTGCAGATTCTGCTGCATAACAGCGGGGCTAAGGGCGGGATCCCAAGAAATCAGCTTCTGGAAGATCTGTATGGAAGCGAAGAGGTTTCTGATGCGGCGAATAACCTTCGGGTGACGGTACACCGGCTGAAGAAGATCCTGGCGGAATCTATTCTGCCGGAATACGATTATATACAGATCGAAAACGGCATTTACAAATGGCAGAGTCCAATGCGTACATGGGTAGACGTGCTGGAATTTTCCCGGAAGGTGAAAGAAGGAGAGGCAGAGACCCATGAGGCTATGCGGTATGAGCTGTTTAAGCAGGCCTGCGAGCTGTACCGGGGAGAATTCCTTCCCGAATTGTCAGGTGAAGACTGGGTGATCATCAGCAGCGTAGCATATAAGAAACAATTTACCACAGCCCTGTCCGGCGTATGGGAATATCTGATGTATATACAGGATTATGAGAAAATGCTGGAATTTTCTTCCGAGGCTGTAAAAATCTATCCTTTTGATGAATGGCAGGCCATGAAGATCGAAGCGCTGATGGGCTTAAACCGGTATAAAGAGGCTATGGATTTCTATATGAGGAGACTGCCAGAATGTTCTTTGAGGAGCTGGGTACCAGTCCCTCTGACAGAACCATGAAGCTTTTTGACGAGATGAGCGCAAAGATGACCAGCAGCTACCAGACTGCAGGGGAGATCGAGAAGAAGCTGAAAGAGAAGGAAGAAAAGTCCGGAGCTCTTTATCTGAGTCTGCCAAGTTTCCGGGACAGTTACCGGCTGCTCCAGAGGATCCTGGAGCGAAACGGCCAGTCGGCTTATCTTATGGTGATCACTATGGTGGATACCAAAGGAAGGCCTGCGGAAAGCACAAGGAAACAGGAAGAATACGCAAAAGTCCTTCATAATGCGATCCAGAAAAGCCTGCGTAAAGGCGATTCTTTCACAAAATACAGCGCCTCCCAGTTTTTGATCCTCCTTGTGGGGACCAACCGGGAAAACTGCAGGCGGATCTTTGACAGGATCGTGGATAATTTTGCAATGGAACACCGTACCTGGAAAAATTATCTGAAATATTTTGCTACCTCTGTGGCAGATGTAGAAAGCGACCAGTCCAGGATACGGTTTAGAGAAAATGAATTTCACTGGAAATAAGTAGTCAGGGGGGACAGCTGTGAAGAAGAACAGATTGCTTTCTGAAAGAAAGCAGCCGAATCTGGTATGCTTGTGTATTGACAGGAACCAGGACGGCGAGATCGGAGGGAAAATATATAACCGCTACAGCAGGGCGCCGGAGCTGTTCGACAATGTGGTCCAGATGATCCGGAGCCTGGAAAATTTTTATAACCGGATCTCCTTTCCCCAGTCCTCCATGGAACTGAGAGGATTTGCAAAGGAAGAAGCCGCCTGCGGCGGAGAAGAGGAAAGTCCCCGGAGCCTGTCCGGTGAAGAAGAACTCCTTGAAAGGAGAGGGGAATACGCCACATTCCTGGTTGCGGTAAGATTCCGCCAGAACGCTACCTGGCAGGGAGACCTGTACTGGGTAGAGAAGAGGCAGGAGAAAAAATTTAAAAGCGTACTGGAACTGCTGATCCTGATCGATAATATTTTATTTACGAAAGAGAAAGAAAACAGGCTCAGAGAAAAATGGTGAAAACAGGATAGTTTATAGGGTATAAAACATAAAAAAGAGAGGAAACATTTCATTTGGCGGAAATGTTTCCTCTCTTTTTTATATCCAGAATTTTTTCAATTTTATAAAAAATTTTAATCCTGAGCGGATTGGTAATGCTTTCAGTAATGGGGCGTCTGCTAAAATTTCTCTAAACATTTGAAATTCATAATAAAGGAGGTGCGGAAAGCTGTGGAAGATATGGAGCAAAGAAATCGGGAGACATTTCTGCTGAACATACTGGATCATCAAAACGCCACCTGGCAGGGTACGGTCACCTGGGTAGAACGGAGACAGCGGCATAATTTCCGCAGTACTCTGGAATTGATCAAGCTGATAGAAAGCGCTTTTAATGGATATGAAAAAAAGGAAGGAGAAGAAACAGGACATGAAGATTAAAAAGACGAAACGACTGTTGGCATTGATTCTGTGTATGGCCCTTGTCCTTGGGACAAACACCTTTACTATGGCGGCCGGGGCCGGCCAGACCCAGGAAGAGAGCCTCCAGGAACAGGAGAACATTTCTCAGGAAGAGATTCTTCAGGAACCGGAGGAGAACTCCCCGGAAGAGGCAGGGACGGAAGCGGTTCAAGCCCAGGCGCTGGAGACGGAAGAGATCATAGAGGAAGAACCTCAGGAAGAGGCCCAGGAACAGCCACAGGGCGAAGAGATCCAGAAGGATTCTATGGGTGAGACAGAAGAAGCGGCGACGGAAGATGACGGGCAGGGAGAGACTGCCGAGACGAATGGAGAAGAGAATGTGACAGAGAATGCTTCAGGGGAAAAAGAAGGAACATTATCAGAAATATCTGCAGAAGAAACACTTTCCATGGAAGAAGAGAATGATAATGTAGGATTACAGGATTCATCAGAAGAAAATTGTGAAGTTAGTGAAGTGAAAAACACTCTGCCAGCGTTCGAAGGTACATACAATGACGAACAGATAAAAGTATCTGTTTATGCAGAAGAAGGTACATTTCCGGAAGGTACAACTTTTCAAATGAGTTCTGTAACAGACGAAGCAATGGAGCAGAACTTTAAAGATCAGGCAACAGCCTTTTTGGAAGAAAAAGGACTGGCAGGCTTTGCCTACAGTGGCTATGAAATGGATTTCCTTTTAAACGGTGAGGAAATACAACCGGCTGATGAGAAACAGGTAAATATATCTATAGAATATATTGAAGGAGTTTCTCTTGAAAATTTGCCTGAAGAAACAGAAATCAATCTTTTTCATATGACAGATAATGGTCTGGAAAATGTTCAGGTAAACGTTGAGAAGGAAAATACAGCGATTAAGAAAATTGATTTTACTGCAAATAGTTTTTCTCCTTATTTCCTTGTTTGGAGTCAGAAAATCCAGGAGCAGGAAGAATATGATCTTGTGACTACAAGTTTTACAGAAGTAGGACCTTTTCTGGAACCCGTAGTGATTCCTTCAAAAGTTAAGGCAATGGCTGCAAATGCTAGTGATGGTGGCTCTGGTGACGAAAGTGAAGAGGATAATGGATTAGAGCTGACTAAAACTGCCAAAGAAAATGAAGATGGAACATATCAGATTCAGCTAGAGGCTTATACCACAGGGGCTTTTACTCAAGATACAGTAAGTGTTCCAACAGATTTTATACTTGTTTTGGATCAATCAAGCAGTATGGATCAGACAATTTCTTCTTACACATACACTCCTATAGAAAGTTTTAGACTAAATAGATGGCAAACATACTACATAGAATTAAATGGCGTATATAAAGCGGTGACGTATCAAGATAATATGTTTTATAGAGGCTGGGGATATTTTGATGGTAGGAACTTTGTTATCGTTGATCCAGATGAAATAACATTTTATCAGCGTAAACAAGAAACTACAACAAAAATGGAGGCTCTGAAAGCTGCGGTTACAGCCTTTATCAATAATGTAAAAGACAATGCAACAGAGAGCAAAGTAACACATAGGATTGCTATGGTAGGCTTTGGAATAGGCACAGAAACAAACTGGGGGAGATACCCAGAATACTATAATACAGAAGTGTTTATTGGAGGTGACGAATATAATTATGGAAGCCGAGATATAGAGTGGGCATATAATAATGCTTTTCAAACCGTTGGGGAAGAAAAAGGTTATCAGAATTTGCTTGATTCAGTTAACGTATTAGAAGCGGATGGAGCTACAAATGCTGATTTGGGTTTGAAAATGGCGAATCAGATTTTTGCAAAGGATAACTATACAGGTACAAGAAACAGAGTTGTTTTAATGTTTACGGATGGAGAACCTTCCGAATATAATGGTACTTCATATAGGGGTGGTGTTGGAGAAAGAGCAATTCAGCAGTCCTACTATTTAAAACAAGCGTATAATCCCAATGTACCTGTGTCTGCAACATCAGGGAAAGGGGCTACAGTATATTCCGTTGGTGTTTTTGGTAGTGGTGTAAACCCAGATCCGGGCGATGTTAGTAAGAACATAAATAGATATATGAATTATGTATCCTCTAATTATCCAAATGCAAGTGGATGGAGTGAATGGACAAGTGGAGGAAACAAAGGATATTATTTAACTGCAGATGACGAAGAGGCTTTGATTGAAATTTTTGAGAAGATCTCCGAAAATATAAAGCCCTCTATAGCGCTGGATGAAACGACACAAATTAAAGATGTTGTATCAGAGTATTTTAAACTGCCGGACAACATATCTCGGAATGATATTAAAGTAACTACAGCAGAATACAGAGGAAATGGTACATGGGAGGAAAGCCCACAAGACTTTAATGACGCATCAATCAATATTGATCAAGAAAACGGAACAGTAACTGTCAGCAACTTTAACTTTGATGAGAATGTCGTTGTTGAAGAAAATGAGGACGGAGAGCCGCAAGGAAAGAAATTGATTATAACCTTTAATGTAGAGCGACAGCCAGGATTTATCGGGGGGAATGGAGTCTTTACAAATGACGATTCTTCTGGAGTTTATAAACCTGAAAATGGCTCGGAAGAACTTATAGAAAAGTTTGAGAAGCCTGCAGTTGATGTTTCATTAAGATATGATTTTGACCCACATGATCACAGTATTTATGTGGGAGAAAACTGGAATGAGGTTTTAAAATTTTTCGATGATGTAAATCGAAATGGAATACAATACAAAATCGAAAATGAGACTTATACAGTGGGTGGTATCTATAATGATTATGTTGATATAACCTACACAGTGAGAAACTCAAAGAATGAAATAGTAGGTGTGTATGAAATCTCTAAAGGTGATGATAATGGTGGTTCTTGGAAGCAAGCACCTAATCTTAACACCAGCTCTTTAGAAAACGACCAGGGGTATACCATTACTGTAGAGGTTAAACCAGATGAAGGTGCGGGAAGTATAGAATCCATAACTGTACAGAAAATTGCTACACTTCATGTGTTCAAGCCAACATTTATTTGCTCAGATGAAAAGATTTTTATAGGAGAATCAACAAATCTTAATGATAGAGTACAAGTAAAGGAATGGAAATGTGATTGTACTGGTGAGAAACTTGAGGTAGCTAGAAAATTATTACCTAGTGATGAGCCGGATTTATCGTATGAGTTCGAACTGAAAGCAGGGACAGAAATTGGACAAAGTGGCAGCACTAACTATTCGCCAGAAGAAGACTCTGATTTTAGTGTGAAATTTGTTAAAAATGGAGATGTAGATATAACAAGGAATTGTAAGTTTGAATCAAATCCTCAAAAGCATGATGAGAATTGTATAACCCATGATGGAGAAGAGGAAGAACATCATTTTACTATTCATGTATTAGGTGGAAGTATTGAAATTTACAAAAAAATAGAGGGCGATGTTCATATAGCAACAGAAGGAACTCCTGTGTTTACATTCAAAATCACACGCCCTGACGGTCTTACGACATATGAAACAATTCAGTTTGAAACAACGACAACAGACTATGTACTGGTGGCAACATTAAATAAATTACCTAAAGGTACATACACAATCCAGGAGTTAAATACACAAAGATACGACAAAACGGAAATTTCCAGTGAAGGTACTATTGCTAAAGTTGAAGAGCAAGGAGAAAAAACAGCAAAGGTTACCATTGGTGAAAGGCAACCCGGCGTAACAAGTGATGGGGAGCCAGTAAAAGGAATTGTTCGCTATACTAATATAAAAAATTCGGATCCTGGTTCTTTAACGGATACAGATGTAGTAGTCAACAAATTTACCTATACAGATAAAGGCTATACGTTTTCTGGAGAAGAACCTGATACGGTAAAGGCTACGAATATCATTGACAAAGCAGCAGATTTCATATCGGGAATCTTCCACTAAGAGAGAAAGGAGAGATATAAGTGAAAAAGATAAAGAACATATTTAAAAGGCATACGCTTATTGCCTCCTTTCTCCTGGTATTTGCAATAGCCGGAGTCGCTGGGACAGTGGCTCTGGTGGCGGCCACCAGCGATCCGGTTACAAATACCTTTAAGGCGGCTGGTCTGGACACGGATATTGATGAGCCGGAAGGAGGAACGCCGGATAAGAAAGTAGTTACTATCACAAATAAAAAAGAGAGTCCGGCGTACATAAGAGTCAGGATTACGGTTTCGCCGGAAGGATCAGCAGAACCAAACTATAAAAATATAACGGAGGATCCTTCAGGTTCAGGCAAAGCTCTTTGGTATTATGACAAGAAAGATGGATTTTACTACTATTTAGCTGCCGTGCCTGGAAGTAATGGAAAAACAAGCTCTATCATTGATGGTGTAGCAGTTACATCTGGATATACTGATGATTTTGACGTAACCGTTTACCAGGAGTCCTGTGTAGCCACAAAAGCACCAGGTGAAACAGTTTCTTTACAAGAAATCCAGGATGCCTTTAAAGCAGCGTCAGGCAGCGAGACAAACGCTGGAAACTAACCACGAAAGGAATTCCCAATGCTTAAAAAAATATGCGGTTTCTTATCAGGAGTTCTTTTAATCGTCCTGGCGGTGCTGGCCGGAATCCTGATTATCCCAAAAGTTATGGGATATGAGGAAATGGCCGTACTCACAGGAAGTATGGAACCAAATTATCATGTGGGTTCTCTTATCTTTGTAAAAGAGGAAGAACCGGAGAATTTAAAAGTCGGTGACGTCATTACCTACCGTCTGGACGAAGATACAGTAGTTACCCACAGAATCGTGGAAATCAATCAAGAAGAGCAGACCGTGACAACCAAGGGAGATGCCAACAGTGACAATGATGGAAGTCCCGTTTCCTATTCTAATATAGTAGGAAAGGCACATTTCAACATTCCCTATCTGGGATTCATTGCCATGAACATTAAGACACCAAAGGGAATCATAGTAGTCTGCGGAGTTTTGGTAGCGATTATACTTCTTACTTTCATACCAGAAATATTTTCTGATGATGAAAAAGAGGAAGAAAAAAAGAAGTCAGGAAAAACATGATTCTTATATGGCAAGAGCCATTGAGATAAAAAGAATAAAATGAAAAGGAGAATAAAGTTATGACAAAGAAAAAAATTATGATGGCAGCAATGTCAGCAGGATTAGTGGCAGTTGTAGGAATTGGAGGAACGTTGGCGTATCTCTCCGCAACAGATGGACCGGTAGAAAATACGTTTACAGTGGGAGCAGGATATACAACAGATGATGACAACCATACAGGCTTGTTCTTAGATGAGTTGGAATATACATATAGTGACGCTACAAAGAAAAATGTAGAAACCGGTGATAGAACAGAAGATGGAAATAACTACCAAAACTTATATCCGGGAAATAGTTTTGTCAAAGACCCGAAAGTTACAATGATTGGTGGTTCTGTGGAATCTTACATATTTGTTAAAGTTGATGGTGTAGAAGACTTGGAAACATTGAAGGCACCAGGAACAGATGAGCAGGTATTTGATATTAAGGACTGGTCAACAAGTAGTTGGATAAAATTAACTAACGATGGAGAATTTGATATAAATGGTGAGGGCGATGGATATTATGTATATGCTGGTCAGTGGGCAACAGATTATGTAGTGGATGTATCAACAAAGGAAGAAAAGTCACATATCCAGCTTCCAGAGGCAGTTTTCAATACACTGGCGGTAAACAATGTTGCTAAGCTTCCAGAAGAGGCAGAGGTAAAAGCACAAGCTGTTACTGTTAAAGCATGTGCAGTACAGGCTACAGATGCAAGACAGGGAGTAGCTGCTGCATTTGTACAGGCTAGAGGAGAATTAGACTCTATTGAGTAATGTAAATTTAGTTAAATAAAAATATGGAGGATGAGTTAAATGAAGAAAAAACAATTAGCAAAATTAGGTGTAACTTTAGGGTTAGTAGCAGCAGTAGGCGTAGGTGGAACATTGGCAGTTTTAAGCCAGACATCAGGTCCTGTAACAAATACATTTGCGGTTGGTAAGAATATTAATGAGAATGATTTCTTTTTGCAAGAGCATGAAGTTGAATTGAAAAACGGAAATTATGAAGAAAAAGAAGACGCTCAGTGGACATACGCAAATAGTTACGACAACCTTTTGCCAAAAGCAACACTTGATAAGGATCCCACTGTCAGATTTGCAGAGGATTTAGAGGAAGGGAAAACCCCAGATGTTTATATGTTCGTTAAGGTGGAAGGATTAGATGAGTTAAAAAATAATAAAATAACTCTTAATGACTGGGGTAATGAGTGGGAGTTAGTAAAAATTCAAGATGAAACTGCAACCTCTGTGCCAGTTAATAAAGATACTGCAGTTGATGGTATTTATGTATATAAAACAACAAATCAAAATGAATATAAGATTACTCCCACTGCTGGACTGACGTTAGGTTCACTTTTTACTGAATTAAGCGTTGCAAGCAATTTTGCAGCAGACAGTTTTACTCAGAAAACAATACGAGCTTGGGCTTGTGCAGTTCAGTATGACAATGTTGATTTAACAGAGGCTTATAATACTGCAAAAGCACAGTTTGATACAATAACTGACCAGCCATAAATCTACGAGAAAATAAGATAGGAGAATAACCACAATGAACAATAAAAAATTATTAGTCGCCGCCACATCTACAGCTCTTGTAGCAGTCGTAGGGATTGGCGCAACTCTTGCATATTTTACAGACAGTGATGATGCAGCAAACGTTGTTACTATGGGACATGTAGACATCAACCTGACAGAAGCCAGTGAAGATGAAAAGGCTACAGAAGTCATACCAGAAGAAGGTATTACTTTTGACAATGTGATGCCGGGAGATGATATTGAAAAAATTCCAACCATCACTCTTGAAAATGGCTCCAGAGATGCCTGGGTAAGAATGAAAATGCAGGTAACTCCTACCGAAGAGAATGGTATTACCCAGGATAAGCTTTATGAGTTGGAGAGCCTTTTAAGAACCGATATTACAAAAACAGGCGACTGGTACTACAATGAAGCAGACGGATACTATTATTATAATCAGGCATTAACAAATGAAGAGGGCGGTACAAAGAGCGTGGATTTCTTCCAGAATGTACATATTCCAGAAGGATGGACAAATAACGATGCTGCTGACAAGAGTTTCCAGATTGTTCTTCAGGCAGAAGCTATCCAGGAAGAAAATGTAACTCCAACAATGAGTGACGATATGGTTACTGCCTGGCCGACTGCCGAGATTCAGCAGTATACAGCAGCTACAGAATAATATTCACCTACCACTAAGGAGGGCCTCTACATATGCTGTCAAAATTTTTAAACTTCATCGGAATCTTTTTGATGGCAGCAGTCATCCTGGCGGCCCTCCCCCTCACCTTGCCGAAACTGTTGGGATTCCAGATATACGGGATCCTGACAGAAAGCATGGAGCCGGAATTTCCCCAGGGCTGCGCAGTTTATGTAAAACCTGCCCAGCCCGGGGAAATTCAAGTGGGGGATGTGATAACCTTTCAACTGGGTTCCGGCACAAATGTGACCAAGACCCACAGAGTCATGGAGATCGACACTGAGAAACAGCAGTTTATCACCAAAGGAGATGCCAACGCCACGGCAGATGTAGAACCAATACGGTTTTCCCAGCTTGAAGGAAAAGTAGTGGGGATGCTTCCATGGCTTGGCGGATTTTCCCGGCTTCTCCATACAGGGACCGGGACAGCAGTCTGTATAGGCGTGTTCGTTCTGGCTTTTGTACTGTGGAAGACAGCGGAAAAGATAAAGTTAAAGGAGAGTAGAAAGTGAAGAAGAAGTATATACTTATGGGCGTGGCAGCCGCTCTCATTACAACAACGATCATAGGTGGTTCCTTAGCAGCGATCCAGGTAAACGGAGAAGATGTCCGTCAGGACATCAATACCAGAACTTTAAGCATTGAACTGACAGGCAGCGGAACCACAGAGGGAAATCTCTATCTGGAAAATGCCATGCCCGGTGGTGTGATTGATAAGGATATCAAGATTGAAAATACAGCGGACACCCCGCTTTATGCCCGTGTAACGATCCGGAAATACTGGGGGGACTATGGTTCAGGCAGCAATGTGCTTACCAAAGATTACAGCAAAGACACAGATAAGATTTCATTAGAAGTCAATGGAGAATGGCTGGAGGATAAAAATGCCGGTGATAGCGGTGAGACCTCGGTATATTATTATCGCAGCCCCATTGAACCTGGAACGGAACCTGTGGATATTCTGAAATCTTTGAAGATTGACGCCGATCTGGATAATTCCTATGCAGATAAAGGGATCGGACTGGAAGTAGAAGCAGAGGCCGTACAGAGCTACGCCGCACAGGACGCAATGCTTTCAGAATGGGGTATCTGGGCAGAGATAGATGAAAACGGAACGATTATTTCCATTGAAGAATAACCGTATCAGAAAAGAGGAGGACAGCATGAAAAAGTTAAGAACATGTTTAATAATGACTGTGTCGCTGCTGCTGAGTATGAATACGGTTGTGTTTGCAGCAGGTCCCCTGAAAGTCTCTTTTGACGGGGAGGCGATCCAATACCAGGGAATGGAAGACTTCGCAGAGAATTTTTCGGATATGTATCCCGGGGAAAGCCGCACACAGGAAATACAGATCCAGAATCAGGGGAACAAAGAGGCAGAGTTTTATCTTCAGCCTTCGGTACTCCAATCCTTTGAGGAGACGGTGGACGCCAGC
>ERZ1643246.4245-NODE-4245-length-11515-cov-3.843368_pt1 | contig 11515 bp, 8 predicted proteins | sample MGYA00579265_ERZ1643246 | MGnify/ENA primary metagenome ERZ1643246 (study PRJEB29033, sample SAMEA4952261) | chicken gut metagenome | biome: Broiler Chicken; feature: Gastrointestinal Tract; material: Caecum | place: Ireland | collected 2018 | study: Broiler...
GGGCCTGACCCTTTTGAAATATTATATTCCTCTCATAGTGAGCTGGATCCTCTTTTTCTTCAGATCCACACTCATTACCTTCACATCTACAATATCTCCCACGCTCACTGCTTCCAGCGGATGTTTGATATATTTATCTGTAATCTGGGAAATATGCACAAGTCCGTCCTGATGGACTCCGATATCCACAAACGCACCGAAATCAATGACATTTCTCACCGTCCCCTTGAGCACCATTCCCTCTTTCAGGTCTTTCATCTCCAGCACATCCGTGCGCAGGATAGGCTTGGGCATCTCATCGCGGGGATCCCGGGCCGGTTTTTCCAACTCTTTTACAATATCCCGCAGGGTGATCTCACCGATTCCCAGCTCTTCCGCCATTTTCTTATAATCCTTTATCGTAAGGGAAAGTCCGGACAGACGGTGTTCCACCACGTCTTCAGGAGTAAATCCCTGTTTCTTTAACAGCTTCTGTGCGGCTTCATAGGATTCCGGATGGACCCCCGTGGAATCGAGCGGATTGTCTCCGCCCTGGATCCGCATGAATCCGGCGCACTGTTCGAATGCCTTCGGCCCCAGCTTCGGTACTTTCAGAAGTTCCCTGCGGTCTGCAAAGCGTCCGTTCTCCTCCCGGTACGCCACGATATTCTTAGCGATCGTGCTGCTGATCCCGGAAATATAGGACAGAAGCGGCGCAGACGCCGTATTCAGATCCACTCCCACTTTGTTTACGCAGTCCTCCACCACACCATTTAAGGACTCTCCCAGCTTTTTCTGGTTCATATCATGCTGATACTGCCCCACGCCGATGGACTTGGGATCGATCTTTACCAGCTCCGCCAGAGGATCCTGAAGCCTTCTTGCGATGGATGCAGCGCTTCTCTGTCCCACGTCGAACTTCGGAAATTCCTCGCTGGCAAGCTTGCTGGCAGAGTAGACCGAAGCCCCGGCTTCGTTTACAATGACATACTGGACTTTCTCCGGTATCTCTTTCAGAAGTTCCACGATAAACTGCTCGGACTCTCTGGAAGCCGTGCCGTTTCCGAGAGAGATCAGGCTGATATGGTATTTCGGGATGATCTTTTTCAGCAGGTCTTTGCTGGCCTTGATCTTCTGGGGCGTTGTCGGAGCCGTGGGATAGATCACGGTAGTCCCGATCACCTTTCCGGTGGGATCCACCACAGCCAGTTTGCAGCCTGTACGGAACGCCGGGTCCCATCCCAGTACCACACGTCCTGTGATAGGCGGCTGCATGAGAAGCTGATGCAGGTTTTTCCCGAAGACTTCTATGGCCCCGTCTTCCGCCTTCTCCGTCAGTTCGTTCCTGATCTCACGCTCAATGGCCGGAGCGATAAGACGATGATAGCTGTCCTCCACTGTCTCTTTCAAAACCGGTGTGGTATACGGATTATCCGAGCGGATCACTTTTCTCTCCAGGTAAGCGAGAATGTCATCCTCCGGCGCTTCCACTTTCACAGTCAGGAACTTCTCTTTCTCCCCCCGGTTCAGAGCAAGGATCCGGTGTCCCGCCAGTTTTGCGGCTGGCTCTTCGAATTCATAATACATCTCGTAAACGGACTCCGCTTCCGGGTCTTTTGCAGTGGAAGTCACTTTTCCCTTTTTCATGGTCGTCCGCCGGATCCAGCTTCGATAGTCCGCATTGTCAGAAATGGCTTCTGCAATGATATCCTTTGCCCCGGCAATGGCAACCTCCGCCGTCGCCACACCTTTTTCCTCCGAAATATACTCTTTTGCCGCAGTCTCCAGAGGTTCCCCGATCTTCTGAAGAGTGATCAGAGCTGCAAGAGGCTCCAGACCTTTCTCCTTCGCGATCGTGGCGCGGGTCCGTCTTTTCGGGCGGTAGGGACGGTAAAGGTCATCCACCGCCACCTGAGTTTCCGCTGCGAGTATCTGCCGTTTCAATTCCTCCGTCATCTTGCCCTGCTCTTCAATACTGGTAATCACCTGCTCCTTCTTTTCCTCCAGGTTTCGAAGGTAGACAAGACGCTCGTAAAGCTTCCTGAGCTGCTCATCATTAAGTGAGCCGGTAACTTCCTTTCTGTATCGTGAAATAAAGGGGATCGTATTTCCTTCATCAATAAGCTTGACCGCAGCATCAGTCTGCCAGCGCTTTACTCCCAGTTCTTCTGTCAGTCTCTGATTAATATCCATTATCGTATATTCCTCTCTATTGATTCTGTCAGCTCCTTGCCGCCATTTTCGTACCATTTTACCACAAAAGTATCAAAGTAATCCAGAGGTTTCTCTCCCGCAATGATCTGCAGAAATGTCTCCCGCTCCAGATCCTGCAGGTTCTGAGGGATCTCTCCATCCGCATTTCCCATGGAAACAGTCGGGGTCTTCCGCGCATCCGCTGCCTTCAGGACCTCAACAGCCTGAATGCGTGATGCATACGCAGCCCATCCGTTGGCAGTGGTCAGGTTACCGTTCAGATAGGATCTGCAAGTATTATAATAGGATTTTTCAAGTCCGGAAAGTTCCGTCACACTGATTTCTCCGTTCAGCGCCTTCTGAAGATTTTCCCCGCAACGGTAAAGGGCATCTATATAATCCACGTTGATATTCATAGGGCGCGCAGTAGGATCCACATTGATCGAGAAATATTCGTTGACTTCATTGGCATACAGGTCGTCTTCATACCGCGCATAATCAAAAATGGCGCTCACATATTTTCCCACAATTTCCGGGTGTTCATAGCCTTTTCTCACCACCACGTACATCCTGTCGTCATAGGACTCAAACGTCTGGGGACGGTCATCGATATCTTCCTCAAAAAGATAGGGTTTCCATTCTATGGTATGATCGGTGCTGTAAGAGATGCTGAGAGGATTGTTGGGCGCCCACCAGCGTCCGAACACGGCCCCGCAGAGGCCTTCTTCGATCAGCTCATCGATATTTTCCGGTTTTCTCAGCAGAAACCTGGAATCCAGTATTCCCTCTTCATAAAGCCTGTTCAGATATCCCAGTGCTTCCTTCGTCCCGGAAGTCAGCGAACCGTATACAACCTGCCCGCTGTCATCCAGGATCCACTTTTCCGGAGCAGAACCGAACCTGGTAAATATGCCGTCCACACCATAGGTGTCACTGGAACCGGCGATCACCTCCGTGCTGCACGCCAGACCTACAGTCTGTCCGCTGCCTGACACATCCCTCTCAACAAATTCTCTGATGATCTCCATCGCCTCTTCCATGGACTGCGGCTCTTCCAGCCCCAGTTTTTCGATCCAGTCAGTCCGAAGCCAGAGCAGCATCTCCCCATCATCAATAGCTGTATTAGGAAATGCGCAGAGCTTTCCGTCAAATGTAGCCGAATCCAGCAGATCATCTCCATAGCTTTCATACATCTCTTTGATCGTATCCGTTGTGCACTCCTCATATACCTGAGTCAGATCCTCCACAAGGCCGTTTTCCACAAGACGTTCCAGATTATCCCATCCGTTCACCACAAGCACATCCGGGATTTCTCTGTCCGCGATAGCTACCTGAAGCGCCTCCTCGTAGGAGCCGTCTGTCTCCAGTTCAAAAATATCCACATTCTGGATATTGAGCACTTCCCGCAGATATCTTGTGTAGGCATTATCTTCATAGGTATCCCCCACCGGGAGGTTAGAATTATTGCTCCCTGCGATCTTTCCCAGGGTGTATTCCACCGTCTCCGGATATTTTCCCAGAGGCGTGTGTGCTGCCTCCTCCCACATGCTTTCCACTTCAGCCTGATCAGCCACAGCTGTCTCTGTTTCCTTCTTTTCTTTATCCTCATTCTGGCCACTGCTGTAAACAAACAGTCCTGCGATCAACAGGACCGCAATTATCAGCAGTGCCGTGGGAAAATATTTATTCTTGCTCATTCCGTCCTCTTTTCTGCTCTCTTCGGAATCCGGATCGTGACCTTTGTTCCTTTTCCCTCTGCGCTCTCCACAGAGACACTGCCGGCTTCGCCGTAGAGAACTCTGATACGATCACATACATTTCGCACGCCATACCCCGGAGACTGATAGGTCAGGATTTCCTGCGCCTTCTCCTGCTCCATCCCGGCGCCGTTGTCGCTGATCTCAAATATAAGCGTATCCGCCTCTTCTCTTATCCCTATCGTAAGCCGTTTTTCCTCTTTCTCAGACAGATCCAGCCCATGGTCGATGGCATTCTCCACAAAAGGCTGAAGTATCAGTTTTGGAATACGCATCTGCAACGCATCATTATCTAAAGAAACTTTTTCAATCACAGAAAAACTATTATCATGCATGACAAGCTGGATCTTCAGATATGCCCGGATATTGTTCAATTCATTCTCTACAGTAGTCATCGTCTCACCCTTATTCAGGCTGGTCCGATAATAAGTGGAAAGCGCCAGCGTCACTTTACTGATCTCATCCTCCCCCGCCTCCAGTGCCTTCCAGTTGATGATCGACAGAGAATTATACAGGAAATGCGGGTTGATCTGTGCCTGAAGTGCCTTCATCTCCGAGTTCTGAAGGCGGATCTTCGCCTCGTATACTTCTGAGATCAGATGGTTCATCTGTTCCATCATCCGTCGGAATGAACGGATAAGCACCCCCACCTCATCGTTGGAGTTGCTGCTGACCGTAACTTTCCGGAACCCCAGATGGATCTGGTTCATATTCTCTGTCAGCTGTTCCAGGCAAGACACCGTCCTCCTCGAAAATATGTACCCCAGAAGCACCAGCAGCACAATGCACACGCCCACCAGAGGGATATTCCTGATCAGAAGCGCAAAGGCAGACCGTGTTATGATTTCCGTCGGTCTGTACATGCAAAATGTCCATCCTGTACCTTCCATCTCCTGTATGGAACAAGTATAATTCTTCTGAATATATTCCAGAGACTCTGACTTTGCCGGTCTGTACTCTTCGTCCATGGAATAACCGGAGTAAACCACGGTGCCGTCGGCATCCAGGATGATCCCGCCTGTATTGTCCAGCAGGATGTTGGTAAAGGGTTCCAGCACCGATTTATAGTCCAGACTCATGGAGAGCACCGCCGTAATATCATCGCCATTATAAAATTTCCTGGAAGCGGTGATCTCCTGATCCGCGCCCCGCGTAACAGTCCACTGCATAAGAGAACCGCCGTCAAGCTGCGCATACCATTCCTGCTCCTTTGCCCGGTCCAGGGGCATCAGCGTGTTGCCGTGGGGCACCTCGATGGACTCCGCATAAAGAGTGATCTCACGGATCTCTCTGTGATAGAGCTGCGGCATCTGGAGAAGAGGATCTGCCACATCCACATATTCTTTGTATGTGTCATAATCCGACTGCGGTTCCATTGTAAGAATCTCTCTCAGATCCTGAGAATAGGACAGATAGTCCACCAGATTTTCGTAAATCTGCCCCTGATTTTCAATGGCTTTTACTGACTGCTGGAGAGATTTTTCCAGATTGTCCACCTCATTTTTATGAAGGAGATCCATCATGCCACTCTGCATATATACAACAATGATACCTACCGGAAGCAGTCCCGCTGCCAGAACAAGCAGAGTAAGTTTATATCTGAATTTCAGATTTTTAAACGACTGAAGAAGCTTCTTCATCTGTCACCTTTCCTTTCCGGCACGACTCCGGAGAACATCCGAAATATTCCCTGAAACTCCTGCAGAAATAGGAGCTGTTTGAAAAACCCACTTCTTTTGCAATCTGTGTGATCTTCATGTTCGTCCCCCCAAGCAGATCTCTTGCCTTGTTCATCCGTACTTCCCGGATATAGCGGTTCAGCGTCATTCCGGTCTCCTCTTTGAACACTGTGCTCAAATACCCGGGAGAGAGGTATACCATCCTCGCCAGGTCCTCTGCTCCGATATTGTTCTCACTGTAATGATGCTGGATATAGGACTTTACTTTTGCAATCTCCCCGCGCAGTCCGTCTTTCTGTTCCTCCATACTTTCCTCAAACTCAGAGATTGCTTTAGACACGATATCAACTACATCCTGTATCTTTCTGCACCGATACAGCCGATCCACCTTTTTAGACAGCACTTTTTCATCCCCTGGTGAAATCTGTTCATATACTTCCTTCAGGATGCTGGAAAAGACAAATTTAACGTACATCTCCGAAAATTGTCTGTTTCCCCTGTACTTCTTCTCCAGTTTTCCGAAATCCTGTCCCAGGCGGATCACATCCCGGGAACGGATCTCCCGGCTGATCTGATCGATCAGTTCCGCTTCTCCGGTCCTGTCTTCCGGTTCCTCCGCCTCTTCGCCGCTTACAAGCACATGCTGACCCGGCTGATAAAACTGCTCTCCAAGCAGCAGTTCCAGTTTTCTGAACTCCTCCGGCATCTCTGTAATCTCGCTGATCGGTCCGCTGACCGCGAAATAGCATTCGCAGTCGTACTGTTTCCGAAAGAATTCATACAGTTGCCTTGCAAGCTCCCTGTAATCTGTATATTTCTCTGTAAACAAAAACAGTGACTCATTTGAATTCAGATTTATGTATCCGAGGTCCCTGTGAAACTGTTCTTTCAGACTGTCGGTAAAATGTTCTTCCTCTGTCTCAAAAAAACCATTTGAAGCAGACGCAAGTATCATCCTTGTACAGCGGTCCAGTTCTTTCCTTCCTCCGCTGAAAAGCTTTTCAAGATGTCCCAGGCTCTCTTTGTTCCCGCTGTAAAGGTAATTGATAAAGAAATATTTTCTCAGGTAATCTTCCTGACGGTTCTGTTTCTCTGTCTCTTCTTTTCTGTCGCTTATATGTCCCATGACACGTTCCAGTGTTCTGTGAAACTCTTCCGGATCCACCGGCTTGAGTACATAGTCCACCACTCCATACCGAAGAGCTTCTTTTGCATAGGAAAAATCATTATAACCGCTGAAAATAACGATCTCAAGATCAGGACAGAGTTCCCTTGCCTGTTTTGAAAGCTCCAGCCCGTTTATATACGGCATCTTTACATCCGAAAACAGGATATCTACATTCTCTTTCATAAGCACACCGAGAGCGTCCTTTCCATTTGACGCCTCCAGGATCCGAAACTCTTCTTTCTCCCGTTTCAGGAGAAATTTGATCCCGTTTCTCTCAGAAAATTTTCTCCCCCTGTCCGCCATCATCCTCTACATTATAATATACCGGCACGGATAAATCCACACGCGCATTCTTTTATAAGCATAGTCCGCATCTGACTTTAAAAAAAATGTTTTACTTGATATAATGAATTATATTTAAGCTGCCAGGGGCAAAAGGGCTGTACCTGCATGTCTTGCTCATAAGCGGGTGAAAGGCCGTGGGCCCGCCCCGCTATGAACATTTTTGATCCCAGCATCTATTTAAGACAAAGGAGTGTGATATTTTATGCGCGCAGGTTCCATGTGTATTTCCTGCCTTCTTGCAAAACAGGAAAAACTGATCCGGCCATATCCCGATGAAGCAAGGAAGTCCGACTACATGCATCAGCTTCTCGGGCTTCTGTATCAGAACGCTCAGTCCGAATCAGCTCCCTCCCTTGCAGAAAAGACCGATCGCCTGTACCAGGAGTTCTGGGGCTTGGCAGAAGACTTTTCCGAACAAAAAAAACTATATAACGGACTTCTTCTCAGTATGGAGGACGAGATTGAACAGAAAATCGAAAGCGCCAGCGATCCGTTAATGGAATGCATCAGATATGTCTGCGCCGGCAATTATATTGATTTCTCTGCGGTAGAAAATGTAAACAAAGAGGTACTTGCCTCTCTGCTTGAAAAAGCTTCCCTTGAACAGGTGCCGGAGGATGAATTCAGGGAATTCCGTTCAGACCTTGAGCGTGCGGAAACACTTGTCTATCTCACGGACAACTGCGGTGAAATTGTTCTGGATAAGCTTTTCATCAGGCATCTGAAAAAGGAATTTCCGCGACTGCAGATCACTGCCATGGTAAGGGGCTCCGATGTGCTCAACGATGCAACCATGGAGGACGCCGAGGCAACCGGGCTGACTGCTCTCGTCCCCTGTATCGGAAACGGGAGTTCGGCACCGGGCACGGTCCTGAAAAATCTGAGTTCTGACGCCCGCCGTCTCCTCCTTGATGCGGATATGATCATCGCAAAAGGGCAGGGAAACTTTGAAAGCCTGTACGGGGAAGGACTGAACCCTTATTATTTTTTCCTGTGCAAATGTGAACTGTTTGTCCAGAGATTCGGACTGAAACAATTCGCTCCGGTATTTGCGCGGGAAGACCGCATCTTCCGGATGAACTGAGAAGCCGGGTCAGACAGAAGTCCCACTGGACGAGTGTCTGACCCGGCTTTATCATTTTCCAAAAAGCTGAGGAAGCGGGCGCCGCACCCCGATGCAGCACAGTGCGCCGGCTTCTCCCCTTTTCTGTCCTATCCTTTGACAGCTCCTGCCACTACGCCTTCAATGATATATCTCTGGTTGAACAGATAGAAAATGATGATCGGCACAATGGCCAAAACCAGGGTTCCCATCATGGCACCCATATCAACGGAGCCGTATCCTCCTTTTAAGTACTGAACCGCCATGGGGATCGTCTTATATTTTCTCTGATCCAGCACCAGGGATGGCAGAAGATAATCGTTCCAGATCCACATTGCCTGCAGGATCACCACTGTAATGCAGGTCGGCTTTGCGATAGGCATGACCACCCGGAAGAATGTCTGGAGCGGCGTACATCCGTCTATCATCGCCGCTTCCTCGATCTCCAGCGGAATAGATTTCATGAACCCGGTGAACATAAAGACCGAAAGCCCTGCTCCGAATCCCAGATAGATGATAATGATCCCCCAGGGATTCCCCATATGGAGCATGTTTGCGATCTTTGACAGCGTGTACATCTCCATCTGGAAAGGTACGATCATAGCAAACAGGCATAAGATATATATTGTTTTCGTCACTTTTGTATGTACACGGCTGATATACCACGCGCACATGGAGCAACAGAGGATAATCGCAGCCACAGAGAGTACAGTGATGAAAATGCTCCATCCGAAAGCTTCGACCAGACCGGTCTGCTCTATGCCTCGGATATAGTTTTCCAGTCCAACAAACATGTTCCCTGTCGGGATCTTAAACGGATATTTGCTGATATATGCTTTCTTTTTAAACGAATTAATGAACACCAGCACGATCGGATATATATACAGAAGGCTCACGATCGTAAAAAATATTGTCAGCGGCCAGCCGTGTTTTGCTTTTCTTGCTCCCATTACTGCTGCACCTCCTTAGATGTCGTAAGCTTGTTCTGAATCAGCGCGATCACTCCGACTATGATAAAGAATATAACGGCCTTTGCCTGTCCGACGCCTTCCCATCCTGCTCTTCCGTAGCATGTATTATAGATATTCAGCGCCAGCACTTCCGACATCTTTGAAGGAGCGCCGTTAGTCAGCGCAAGGTTCTGGTCAAACAGTTTGAAACCGTTGGTCAGAGTAAGAAATGTACAGATCGTGATGGATGGCATGACCATGGGAATCGTAACATGCCGCAGGATCTGAGATGGTCTTGCCCCGTCAATCTTTGCCGCTTCAATGAGATCGCCCGGTATATTCTGAATACCGGAAATGTAGATGATCATCATATATCCGATCTGCTGCCAGAGCATCAGGATGACAAGTCCCCAGAATCCAAACCATTCCGAATAGGTCAGAGTTCTCTCAAAATGTGCGAGTACGCCGTTGAGAAGAAGCTGCCACACATAGCCCAGCACGATGCCTCCGATCAGGTTCGGCATGAAAAATACAGTACGGAACACGTTTGTCCCGCGGATCCCTTTTGTCAGGAGCAACGCCACCGCAAAGGCAAGCACATTGATGAGGATCACCGTAACGATCGTAAACAGAGCCGTATACCACAGCGAATGGATAAACTCTGCATCCCCCAGTATTTTCAGATAATTTCCGATCCCGATAAATTCTGCATCCGTTACTGTCGTGAAATCACAAAACGAAAGATAGATTCCGAGGAGAAACGGAGCCAGAAATCCGATTGCGAATGCGATCATTGTGGGAAGTACAAATATCGGGAAATATTTTTTTATTGCTTTCTGCATTTTTTCCTCTCCTTCCTGCAAAGAGCTCCGCCATAAACTGCCGGAGCCCTTTTCTTGTTTCTTTTAGGAGGAAATCTTAAAATTTCCTTTTAGATCACTTGTTTGCAGCTGCGTACTCTGTTTTCCAGCCATCTACGAATGCCGTCACAACGCCGTTCCAGTCGCCTGTTCCCTGTGCGTACTCAAGAAGAGCGCTTCCCAGATTATTTTTCCAGTTTTCGGACGGCATTGTCGTAAAGTTCCAGCTTACAGGAGTCTTTCCAGCTTTGTCATACTCATCGTTTGCCAGTACCAGCGGATTAGCCGGGAGATAATCAGCGAATGTGGTAAACGGAGTCACGAATCCCATCTGATTTGCCAGCATGTCGCGGCCCTCGTCGCTTTCAACCACCCACTGCATAAAATCAAGTGTCGCCTGAATATCCTCCTCTGAAGCATTCTTATTTACGCACCAGTAGTTCTCGGAGCCTGTGCAGAGCCCCTGATTTTCTTCTCCGTCAACGCCGATATAGATCGGGAGCATTCCGAGATCTTCATCTGCCACTTCATTGTCCTTGATATCGTTGTACGCCCATGTACCGTTCTGATAGAACACAGCCTCTCCCAGAGCAAATTCCGATGAGGCGTCATCTCCTGTCTTGGAGGAGATCATGGACGGCTCACATGTCGCATTGTTGATGTACAGATCCCAGATCTGTTTATAGTTATCAAGGTATGTACCCTCGATCGCATCCGTTGATGTGATTCCTCTGTCTTTATACTCATAGTAGATTGGCAGGTTCGCAAGATGAGTCTTAAATCTCCAGTCTGAGGACGAATCCATGCCCGCGGATGTAAACGCCCCCTCTACTCCCAGATCGTCTTTGTGTGCCTGTATTTCTTCTGCCACTGTTTTAAGAGCTTCGAAATTATTCAGATCATCAATAGACTTCACTGTGGACCAGTCCGCGCTGAAATAGTCGTTCAGGATCGCCTTGTTATAGATCAGTCCATAGGTCTCGATCACATATGCAAGGCCGAGCACCTGATCTCCTTCTTTGAGGACATAGTCATCGCTTGATACGTCTTTGTACACTGCACTGTCTGACAGGTCATAACAGTAATCCTTCCATGTGGCAAGTCCGACCGGCCCGTTTACCTGGAACAGCGTAGGAGCCTCATCTTTCGCCATCTCCGATTTAAGCTGTGACTCATATGTACCGGAAGCTGCTGTCTGCACATCAACCTGTATCCCTGTTTCATCCGTATACTGCTCAGCAAGTTCCACCCACTGATCCGCCTGCTCCGGCTTGAAGTTCAGATAATAGACTTTTCCCGAGGACGTACTTCCGCCGCCGGACGAACCTCCTTCCTTTGAGTCATTTGAGCTTCCGCAGCCCGTCACCAGTCCTCCGACCATCGCTGCCGCAAGTACAAAAGCAAGTACTCTTTTCTTCTTCATAAAACCTTCCTCCTAGTATAATAATGGTGTAGTCAATAATGACTACGGGTTAATAGTTA
>ERZ1643246.4247-NODE-4247-length-11513-cov-5.064322_pt1 | contig 11513 bp, 8 predicted proteins | sample MGYA00579265_ERZ1643246 | MGnify/ENA primary metagenome ERZ1643246 (study PRJEB29033, sample SAMEA4952261) | chicken gut metagenome | biome: Broiler Chicken; feature: Gastrointestinal Tract; material: Caecum | place: Ireland | collected 2018 | study: Broiler...
ATGGTCGCGGAAAATGTCAACATCGTGGTACACGGACATGATCCCAGCCTTTCCGAGATGATCTGCGAATACGCGGATGATCCGGAGATGATCGCATACGCGAAAGAGATGGGAGCAAAGGGCATCACCGTATCCGGCGTATGCTGTACCTCCAATGAGGTGGCTATGCGCCGCGGAATCCCCATGGCAGGAAACTTCCTGCAGCAGGAGAATGTGGTGCTGACAGGCGCCTGCGAGGCCATTGTGGTGGATGTACAGTGTATCTTCCCGGCCCTCGGACCCTTAAGCAAGTGCTTCCACACCAAATTCGTTACCACTTCTCCCATCGCGCAGATGCCGGATTCTGAATTCGTAAGATTCAGCGCCGAGACCGCGGCGGAGAATGCAAAAGCTATCGTAAAGATGGCCATTGAGAACTTTAAAAACAGAAAACCGGAGCTGGTTCATATCCCGGATATGAAGCAGAAAGCTACGGTTGGATATTCCGTTGAAGCGATTGTAAAAGTACTGGACGGCGTAACCAACTCTCAGGTTGATGAAACCGGAACCACAAAGCCGCTGCTGGACTGCATTACCTCCGGCGTTATCCGCGGCGCCGTGGCCATGGTAGGCTGCAACAACCCGAAGATCCGTCCGGACTACGCGCACATCGAGCTGATGAAGAAATGTATCGAGAACGATATCATCATCATTGCTTCCGGATGTTCTGCACAGGCAGCCGCAAAGGCCGGTCTGATGGACAAGGCGGCCAAGGATCTGTGCGGCGCCGGACTGAAACGTGTCTGCGAGCTGGCTGACATTCCGCCGGTACTTCATATGGGATCCTGTGTGGATATCAGCCGTATGATGGTTCTGGCAGCGACACTGGCAAAAGATGCCGGTCTGCACATTTCTCAGCTCCCGGTAGTGGGATGCGCTCCGGAGTGGATGTCTGAGAAAGCTGTTTCCATCGGAAATTATGTAATTGCCACCGGTATCGATACCTTCTTGGGTGTGGATCCGTATGTGGCCGGTTCCGATCAGATGGCTCAGCTTCTGACAGAAGGAACGAGACAGTGGTGTGAGGCTGCATTTACCGTTGAGACGGATATCGAAAAATTAGTAGACCTGATGATTGCAAGAATCGAGGAGAAGAGAGCGGCTCTGGGAATCTGATGATTTCGGAGTTGACTGCCGGTTTTCGCTGATCTGCAGGTCGAAAAGACTGAAGGTGGATGAAAGAAATGAAAATTGCGGTTACAGGAAAAGGCGGTGTGGGTAAAACCACATTCGCCGCAACCCTGGCCCGGCTTTACGCGGAGGAAGGACGCCATGTACTGGCGGCAGATGTGGATCCGGATGCCAATCTGGGTCTGGCTCTGGGGTTCTCCGAGGAAGAGCTGGAAAGTATTGTTCCCATCAGCAAGATGAGAAAGCTGGTGGAAGAGCGTACAGGCGCAAGCCCGGACAACAAATTTTACCGTATCAATCCGAAGGTGGATGACATTCCCGACGCATACGGAAAAGTATGCAACGGCGTCAAACTTCTGGTGTTGGGAACGGTGGAGACGGGAGGCGCCGGCTGTGTGTGTCCGGAGCATGTGATGCTGAAACGGATCATCAACAACCTGGTGCTTCACAGAGGCGATGTGGTTGTGCTGGATATGGAGGCAGGCCTGGAGCATCTGGGCCGCGGAACCACGGAAGGCATGGATCAGTTTATCGTGGTGATTGAACCCGGCTCCCGCAGCGTGCAGACCTATAAGAATGTAAAGCGTCTGGCGGAGGATCTGGGAGTGAAACAGGTTCATGTGGTGGCCAACAAGGTACGGGACGAGAAGGATGAGGAATTTATCCGGAAGCATATACCGGCAGAGGATCTGCTGGGCTTCGTCCACTATAACACCGAGATCATGGATGCGGACCGTCAGGGGTGTTCCCCTTACGATTACAGCAGATCTGCAGTAGAGGAGATCCGCAGTATAAAAAAGATCATTGATAAAATCGATGACTGCAATGAATAGGAGGAAAAGACATTGACATTATTTGAGAGAGTATTCAATGGAAACAACGCTGTTTATGGCCTTACTGAGCAGGCCATTGACGGAGCAATCGCTCAGTACGGAGAGGAGAAGGCAGTCAGCTTTCCTGACACCGCTTACAGCCTTCCCTGCTACTATTCTGTAACCGGTGTGAAGGTTACAAACCTGAAAGAGCTGAAAGAGGCCCTTGGCGTTGTGAAAACTCTGATGACCAGAGAACCCCGCTTAAACGACGCGTTCATGTCCGGTGTTGCCACCGCTCTGTGCGCGGAGTTCATCGAGGCTCTGAAATATATTGACGGCGCTGCTCCCTATCAGCAGCCGCTGTACGGCCATCTGCCGGATGCTGTGATCCGTGAGCTGGGTGTGCCGCTGGTAACCGGAGATATCCCCGGTGTTGCTGTTATCCTGGGTTCCGCTCCTACCGTACAGGAAGGCGTGGATCTGGTGAAATCCTATCAGGCACAGGGTATCCTGGTGACTCTGGTAGGCGGTATCTGCGATCAGGTGGCTGAGGCCGGTATGAATACCGGAGCCAATGTGCGTGTAATCCCCCTGGGCAAGGACGTGACTGCGGTAATCCATGTGGTGTCCGTAGCACTGAGAGCCGCCCTGATTTTCGGAAATATCACTCCCGGCGATTCCAAAGCCCTGATGGAGTACACCATGCAGCGTGTACCGGCATTTGTCAATGCCTTCGCGCCGCTGGATGACGTGATTGTTGCCTGCGGAGCCGGCGCTATCGCTCTGGGCTTCCCGGTAATCACCAATGAGACCGAGAATATCTTCCGTGTACCCAAGAGCCTGATTGTACAGGAAGACGTGAGCAAGTTCAACGCCACCTCCCTGGAAGCCCGTGACATCAAGATCAAGATCACCAAGATTGATATCCCGGTGGCCTTCGCTTCCGCTTTCGAGGGCGAGATTATCCGCCGCGGCGATATGCAGGTGGAGTTCGACGGATCCCGCGTGGACTGCGCCGAGCTGGTACAGACCAAGGACGCTTCCGAGGTGGAAGATCACAAGATCACCATCGTGGGACCGGATGTGGACGAGATGGAGCTGGGAAGCAAGAACAGCATCGCTTATGTGGTGGATGTTGCCGGAAAATCCATGCAGCCTGATTTCGAGCCGGTTATCGAGCGTAAGTTCCATAACTACATCAACTGCATCGAGGGTGTATATCACACCGGCCAGAGAGATATGCAGAGAATTCGTATCAGCAAGAACGCCTTTGCCGCAGGCTTCCGTCTGAAACACATCGGCGAGGTGCTGTACGCTTCCGTTAAAAACGAGTTTGAGGCTGTTGTTGACAAATGTCAGGTAACCATTTACACCGACCCCGCAGAGTGTACAAGAATTCGTCACGAAGTGGCTATCCCCACCTTTGAGAAACGTGATGACCGTCTGAACAACCTGACCGATGAGTCTGTAGATGTATACTACAGCTGCATCCTGTGCCAGGCATTCTCCCCGTCCCACGTATGTGTGGTAACTCCGGAGAGACTGGGACTGTGCGGCGCCGTTTCATGGCTGGATGCAAAGGCTACCAACGAGCTGGATCCCAACGGACCCTGCCAGGTAATCACCAAAGAGCGCCCCATCGATGAAAGAATCGGCGAGTACGAGGATGTCAACGAGGCAGTGAAGAAGTTCTCCCAGGGTGCTCTGGAAGACGTTTCCCTGTACTCCATCATGGAAAAACCCATGACCTCCTGCGGATGCTTCGAGTGTATCTGCGGAATCGAGCCCTTCTCCAACGGCGTCTGCATCACCAACCGTGAGTATGCCGGCATGACTCCTCTGGGAATGACCTTCCCCGAACTGGCATCCATGACAGGCGGCGGAGTTCAGACTCCCGGATTCATGGGCCATGGAAAACATTTCATCGGTTCCAAGAAGTTCATGAAAGCAGAGGGCGGTGTTGCCAGAATCGTATGGATGCCCAAGGAGCTGAAAGAGACAGTTGCCGAGAGACTGAATCAGACAGCAAAAGAGCTGTACGGAATTGACAACTTCACGGATATGATCGGTGACGAGACCATCGCCACGGATCCGGAGACCCTGGTAGAGTTCCTGACCGAAAAAGGTCATCCGGCTCTGGGAATGGATCCGATGATGTAATTGATGAATCCCGGTTCGGGTGCGGGAAGGGGTCCTGCGGCTTCTTCCCTCCCATCCGTATCGGTTATTCATACCCTTCCGGCCGTACCGGAAAGGTCATACATAAACTTTAGCTTATAAAAATGAAGCCCTGCGTCAGTAAATCGGGCTCCATGAAAAAATTCAAAGGAGGCTAATGAGAATGCCGTTTAATCGCAAACCCCAGAAGTTTAATGCATCCATCAAAGAAGTAACTATCGGATGCGGTGAAAAAGCAGTCACATTAGGAGGCGAAAGTGTATTCCCCTTCTATACCTTTGACGGTGACATGAAGAATGCTCCCAAGGTAGGAGTGGAAATCTCCGATATGGGAATTCCGGAAGTGGCCGGAATCAAAGCATATTACGAAGGATGTACAACGATGGCCGAAATCGCCAAGAAGGCAGCCGCCATGGAGGGTGCTGATTTTGTATGCCTGCGTCTGGAAGGCGGAGATCCCAACGGGGCAAACAAATCCACCGAAGAGCTGGTAGCTATCGTAAAAGAAGTGGCAGATGCCATTGATGTACCGCTGGCCGTTGAAGGCTCCAAGAACGTGGAGAAAGACGCTGAACTGCTGCCGAAGGTGGCAGAGGCTCTGCAGGGTAAGAACGCGCTGATCCTTTCCGCAAGAGAAGAGGATTATAAGGCAGTTGGCGCAGCAGCCGGTCTGGCATACGATCAGAAAGTGGGCGCTGAGTCTGCCGTTGATATCAACCTGGCAAAACAGCTGAACGTTGTGGTAACACAGCTGGGCGTAAAGCCGGAGAGCATCGTAATGAACGTTGGATCCGCAGCGGCCGGATACGGATATGAGTATGTGGTTTCCACCATGGACCGTATCAAAGCGGCAGCTCTGGCCCAGGGCGATGCAATGCTTCAGATGCCGATTGTTACACCGGTTTCTTCCGAGACCTGGAATGTAAAAGAGGCAATGGCCTCCGAGGCAGATATGCCGGAGTGGGGACCTGTAGAAGAGCGCGGAATCTCCATGGAAATCATGACTGCTGCAGCAGACCTGGCTTCCGGATCTGATGCCGTAATTGTAATGCATCCTCAGACTGTGGCAACGATTTCTAAAATGATCAAAGATTTAATGTAAGATAATCGAGAGAACAGGAGGATAAAAGATTATGGCATTAACAGGTATTCAGATTTTTAAAATGTTACCGAAGAAAAACTGTAAAGAATGCGGATGCCCCACATGTATGGCATTCTCCATGAAAGTGGCGCAGGGAGCCATGAAGATCGAGCAGTGTCCGTATGTTTCCGAGGAAGCAAAGGCTGAGCTGTCCGAGGCAACCGCACCGCCGATGAAGACCATCAAAGTAGGATGCGGAGAAGGGGAGTATACCCTGGGCGGCGAGACTGTTCTGTTCAGACATGAGAAAACCTTCGTGAACAAAACCAGATATGCGGTCGCTCTTTGCAGCTGCATGGATGACGCGGAGATCGACGCGAAGATCGCCGCAATTCCTGCTGTGGACTATGAGCGTATCGGCGAGAGAATGCATGTGGAGATGATTTATGTAAATTATGACGCTGCTTCCGGCACCGACAAATATCTGGAACTGGTGAAGAAAGCGGCCGCTACCGGAAAAACTCTGGTTCTGGGCTGCGATGATGTGGAGGTTGCGAAAGCGGCTCTGGAGATCTGCAAGGACGGAAAACCGGTTCTGAACGGAGCGAACGCATCCAACTACGAGGCGATGAACGAGGCTGCCAAGGCTGCAGGTGTTGTTCTGGGTGTTGGCGGAGCCAGCCTGGATGAAATTTATGACACGGTTGCCGCTCTGGAAAAAGCCGGCAACAAGAACCTGGTGATCGACGCCACCGGCGCTTCTCTGAAGGAAACTTACGGAAATGCCGTTCAGATTCGTCGGGCGGCTCTGAAGGATCAGGACAGAACCTTCGGATATCCCACCATCGTAAATACTGTAAAACTGGCCAAGGGCGACAGATATATGCAGGAAGCTCTGGTATCTCTGTTCACCATGAAATACGGTTCCATCGTAGTTCTGGAGAACCTGGGCTACGCAGAGGCTCTGCCGCTGTTCGGTCTGCGCCAGAACGTATTTACCGATCCGCAGAAGCCCATGAAGGTTGAGCCGGGTCTGTATCCGCTGAACGGAGCAGATGAGAATTCTGTCTGCGTAACAACCGTTGACTTCGCGCTGACCTACTTCGTGGTATCCGGCGAGCTGGAGAGATCCGGTGTTCCGCTGAATCTGGTAATCAACGATGCAGGCGGACTTTCCGTACTGACCTCCTGGGCAGCTGGAAAGTTCTCCGGAAATTCCATTTCCGCCTTCATCAAGGAGAACATTGAGAGCAAGGTAAAATCCAGAAAACTGATCATCCCCGGAAAAGTTGCCGTACTGAAAGGTGATCTGGAGTCCAAGCTGCCGGGCTGGGAGATTATTGTGGCTCCCCAGGAAGCTGTACAGCTGGTGAAATTCCTGAAAGATCTGCAGGAAGCAGGCGAGATCTAAAAAGTATGGGTTCCGGGACATGAAAATGTCCCGGCCCTGCAAGTTCCGGGAAGTGGAGAACCCCTTCCGGATAATATTACAAGCTTTTAAAAAGGAGAAAGACTATGGCAAAATTTGTTACAATCGGTGAAAGAATTCACTGCATTTCCCCGGTAATCCGCAAAGCTATGGAAGAGCGTGATCCGGAACCGATCCTGAAACGTGCGAAAGAGCAGCTGGATGCCGGCGCTACCTATCTGGATGTAAACATCGGACCGGCTGAGAACGACGGCGAGGATCTGATGAAATGGGCAGTAAAACTGCTCCAGGAGAACTTTGACAACGTTCCCCTGGCTCTGGATACGGCAAACAAAAAAGCCATTGAGGCCGGTATTTCCGTATATAACAGAAGCAAAGGAAAACCCATCGTGAACTCCGCGGATGCCGGCGGAAGAATCGAGAACATCGATCTGGCTGCTGCCAATGACGCGATTGTTATCGCTCTTTGCTCCGCGGAAGGTATTGCCAAGGACAATGACGAGCGTATGATGCACTGCCAGAACATGCTGGAGAGAGGTATGATGCTGGGTATGGAGCCTACCGATCTGTGGTTTGATCCGCTGTTCCTGGTTGTTAAGGGAATGCAGGAGAAACAGATGGAAGTTCTGGAGGCCATCAAAATGTTCAGCGATATGGGTCTGAACTCCACCGGCGGTCTGTCCAATAACTCCAACGGAATGCCGAAGAACATTCGCCCGATCATGGATTCCGCTCTGGTAGCCATGGCTATGATGCAGGGTCTTACCTCCGCTATCGTGAATCCCTGTGATCTTCGTCTGATGGAGACGATCAAATCCTGTGACGTATTTAAAAACAATACTCTGTACGCAGATTCCTATCTGGAGCTGTAAGAGTCAGGTTTAAACCGTGGTTTTTGTCTGAAAAGCCGCGGAAGATTTCCGATACTTTTTTGTAAATCGGGGAAGCCCGAAGCTGTCCTGAGGGATATGCTTCGGGCTTGTTTTTTTTGCGTAAGGACAGGAAAAATGCGGAAGAAAAGCATCCGGATTTATGCCGGAAGGTCTGTTAAATTATTGGCAAAATCGGGCGTTTGCATTGACGGTTTGCACTAAATGTGGTATCTTTAAAAGGACATATATATGTGATTTTGCTATGACGATAGCAGAAAATGATTTTCCAAAAGAGAGGCTTAAATCAATGGTAAAAGTGACTTTTCGGTTTGAAAATGGAGAGGCTGTGGAAGCCTTTGCCACATCCGGGGAAGACCTGCTGGACGTGGCCAGAATGGCCAATGTGGCGATTGACGCACCCTGTTCCGGAAACGGATCCTGTGGAAAGTGCCGCGTGAAACTGTTGAACGGGCAGCTGGAATCTGTTCAGACCCGTCATATTTCTGATGAGGAATACGCGGAGGGCTGGAGACTGGCCTGCTGCAGTAAGGTGACAGAGGATGTGGAGGTGGAAGTGCCGGATATTGCATCCGCTTACCGCAGCCGGATGAAGGTCGCTGATTTGAGTTCTCCGGAGGAAATCGCGATTTTCGAACACGCTAAAAGAGATGTGGAAGCAACGGGAATCCGCCTGGAAAATGATATGGACATCCTGAATGTGGTCATGGACGAGCCGACGCTGGATGATACCATGCCCGACAACGAAAGGCTGATGCGTGCGATCAAAAAGCTCACCGGATGCCGTCAGGCTCATCTTCCCTATACGGTACTGCGCCGCATGGCCGCCGTGCTGAGAGAAAGCAGATTCGACGTTCAGTGCGTGATTCGGAGATCCCGAGACGGAGAGAGAATCTTTGTGTATGATATTTATCCGAAGGATGCCCAGGTGGTTGCGGGAGGACTGGCGGTGGATATTGGAACCACCACGGTTTCCGCGCTGCTGATCGACATGCTGACGGGAAAGGTGCTGGGAAAGGCATCTTCCGGAAACGGACAGATTCGGTACGGGGCGGATGTCATCAACCGGATTATTGAATCCACCAAGCCGGGGGGAGCCAAAAGACTTCAGGATGCGGTGATTAAAGAAACCATCAATCCTCTGATCGCGCAGATGTGCCGTGCCAGCGGTGTGAAGAAAGAACACATCTACCGGATGTGCGTGGCCGGAAACACCACCATGAATCATCTGTTTGCAGGCGTGGATGCGGACCCCATCCGTATGGAACCCTACATACCTACCTTTTTCAAAACAAACTCTCTGTATGCATCGGACCTGGGAATCGATATTAACCCCGATGCCCATATTATTGTAGCTCCCAATATCGGAAGCTATGTGGGCGGCGATATCACAGCAGGTACGCTGGTAAGCACGATCTGGAACCGGCCGGAGTTTTCACTTTTTGTTGATCTGGGAACCAATGGAGAGCTGGTTTTCGGCAACTCTGATTTTATGATGAGCTGTGCATGTTCCGCGGGACCCGCTTTCGAGGGAGGCGATATCAGCTGCGGTATGCGTGCCACGGACGGCGCCATAGAGGCGTGTACCATCGATGGCGCGACTATGGAGCCCACCTTCCGGGTGGTCGGCGGCGAGGGACAGAAGCCCATCGGACTGTGCGGATCCGGAATTATCGATGTGATCAGCGAGCTGTTCACCACGGGAATCATCAATCCCAAGGGAAAATTTGTCCGTGAAGGAGAGCGGGTCCACCGGGACAAATACGGGATGGGCAGTTATGTCCTGGTGTTTGCGAAGGATGCGGGAGCCGACCGGGATGTGGAAATTACAGAGGTGGATATTGATAACTTTATCAGGGCAAAGGGAGCGATTTTTTCCGCGATCCGGACGATGCTGGCGTCGTTGGATTTCGATGTTTCCATGATTGAGAATGTCTATGTGGCCGGTGGAATCGGAAGCGGAATCAACATGAGAAATGCGGTGAATATCGGCATGTTCCCGGATATCCCCCAGGAGAAGTTCCACTATATCGGCAATTCTTCTCTGGCAGGAGCGTATACCATGCTGCTGTCCAGCGAGGCGGAGAAAAAGACGTATGAGGTGGCTTCCAATATGACGTATCTGGAGCTGAGCGCAGTGCCGGGATACATGGACGAATTTGTGGCAGCCTGCTTTATTCCGCATACGGATACCACGTTGTTCCCTTCAGTAAAACAGGATCAGGAGTAATGACAGCTATGGAATTGAATTATGATAAGGACAGCAAGGAGCGGATTCCCTATGAGCATTATATGGAACTGTACCGGCAGGCGGATCCGCAGGAGATCAGCGCACGGTGTGAGATTCCGTATGATGAGGAGAAACAGCAGTTTCTTGTGCGCCTGATGGGAGTTTCCTACCGTATCGGTTTTCCGGATTACCAGGTGGTGCATGAACCGGAGGAGCGTATCGGATATTACCCGCTGGAGACGGCGGTAAACGCCAGGATTCTGGTGCTTCGTTATCTGGTGGAGGGGCATATGGCTCCGTCTACCGGGAAATTTCTGACCTATCGGGAGGTTCCGTGGGGGAATGTTTACCTGAAACAGTTTCAGGGGCGCTGTCTGATGCGTCTGGCATTCGGATATGGAAACCGTATCGAAAAGTTTCAGGAGATTATGGAGCGGATCGGCGCCAGGAAACTGGAGCACGGAGATGCTTCCTATGAATTTGAATTTATCAACGGACTGAGACTTCAGTTTATTCTGTGGGCCGGCGATGATGAATTTCCGCCATCCTCACAGATCCTGTTCTCCGACAATTTTCCTGTCGCTTTCAAGGCGGAGGACATGGCAGTGGTGGGCGATGTGTCCATCAGTATGTTGAAAGCGCTGAGTTAACCTTAACAAATGATGAATTAGGAAAAACAGGCATTACACGATCGAAAAGGAGTATACGATGTGTAAAAATAGTAGAGTAAGCATTGCGCGTAAAGTGTCACAGGATGGGAAGTTGTCTGTGGACGAAGGAAACCGTGAAATTTTTCCACGATGTAATGTTGCATCCGCTACTGCATTGAAGATAGATTCAGAGAGTGATCCCGCTTTCTTTGGTGTGGTAAACTACTATGCCCGATGAAAGAAGGAGAATCATTCATGAAAAAACTGAATATTAAAACTATCGCATTTGCAGGCGTATTGATTGCCATGAATCTGGTGTTGGCCAGGGTGCTGGCTATTAATATCGGGCCAACGCTGCGGATTACGCTGAGTACCACCCCCATCTTCCTGGCAGGACTCTGGTTTGGTCCCGTGGTGGGCGGTATCTGCGGTGTAAGCGCGGATCTTTTGGGGTGTATTCTCCAGGGGTATGCGCCCAATCCGTTTATTCTGGTAACGTCTCTGCTGTCCGGTGTTCTGCCGGCAGTGATGAAGAAACATCTTTTCCATAACCGGATCAATCCCTGGAAGATTGCCGTGATTGTGGCGGTACACGGCCTGGTGGGTTCTCTGGGCTTTACCACTGTGGGACTTCACATATATTACGGTACGCCCTGGGCGGTTCTTTATACCACGAGAGTGATTCAGACAGTGGCGCTTGTAATTGCAAATTCGCTTCTGGTATCCCTTCTGTATCACAGCCCTCTGACTTCCTATGTAGGCAGAGAACTGGCAGTGCAGAGGGTCCGCCGTTCCTGATTTAAAAAAGAGAACGCCGGATGCAGCAGCAAATGGCATTTGCCATTGCTATAGAAATCCTTTTAAGAGGGTTCTTTCTGGCCGCGGGTCTTTCCGGAGGCAACCCGGGCAGGGTTCTTTCTGGTCCTCTGGCCATTGAAGATGAAAGGAGGTTTTTATTATGGGCTACAAATCTGACATTGAGATCGCACAGGAGTGCGAAATGCTCCCCATCACCGAGATCGCCAAAAAGGCAGGTATCGATGACAAATACCTGGAGCAGTACGGAAAGT
>ERZ1643246.4248-NODE-4248-length-11512-cov-11.933316_pt1 | contig 11512 bp, 11 predicted proteins | sample MGYA00579265_ERZ1643246 | MGnify/ENA primary metagenome ERZ1643246 (study PRJEB29033, sample SAMEA4952261) | chicken gut metagenome | biome: Broiler Chicken; feature: Gastrointestinal Tract; material: Caecum | place: Ireland | collected 2018 | study: Broiler...
TCCAATTTTTATTTTCTTTTAAAAAGTGCTTGACTTTTAATAGTTAGCCTTTCTTTTGATATACTTGTATATTATATCATAATTTTCCCCTTTTTCTAAATCATATTTTGATTTCTTTAAGCCTAAAACCCATAAAATGACACCATTACTGTCAATTAGAATCGGAATTTGGTCTTTTTTGCCTTTTTTTATTTTGCAATTTATCAAAATATCGTTTACTTTTTGATGGCCATTTAAATTTTTCACAGCTATTTTCATTCCGTTTTTTCTAGTAGTTAAATATAATGGCAAGCAAACTTCTTTAGAATTTAAGTGAATTTCATTATTACTTTTTTCTTCATAATGATCTATTTTAACAACCAAATCACCATTCGGCAAGATATTTTTTTCTGAACATTCTATTTTATAGGAATTAAAAGTATCTTCCTTTTCAAGCCAAATTAAATTTTTTTCTTTATTTAATATATAGTGGTCTGGAAAGTTGATTTTTAAACTCATTTGACTAGTATTTATATATTTTAAAAATAACAAAAGGTGTTTACTAGAAATTTTTTCTATTTTTTCTTGATATATTTCCTTTAAATACGATTCTATATAAGTTTTCTGCATTAGTGGAGAAAGTTCCAAAAATTTTGAAATATCAATCTTTTTTTCTTTTTCTATTCTCGTTCTTATTTTGATAATTTCTTCAGAAATTATTGTATTTTTTTCAATTAAAGTTTCGCTAAATTTGAGAAATTTTTCTACATATTTTGGATTTTCTTGTTCTAATAAAGGAATTATGTGATGTCTAATACGGTTTCTTATATATTCATCACTTGCATTACTTTCATCCTCTACATAGGGTATTTGATTTTCTTTTAAATATGCATAAATTTCTTTCTTTTTTTTGTGAATTAATGGTCTTAAGAGAATATGATTTTTAAAAGTTGTCTCTTTTTTAAAACCGGCATATCCTTCTAATGTACTTCCTCTTAAGATACGCATGAGAATCGTTTCTGTTAAATCATCCCCATGATGAGCTGTTAAAATGTATTTTGCTTGGTACTTATCGGCAATTTCTTTTAACTTTTCATAACGAATATTTCTTGCTTCTGCTTCAGAAAACTTTCCCTTTCGATATTTTTCGATTTTGTAATATTCTAAAGGAATATTTTTAGTTTGGAGATATTTTTTTACAAATTGATACTCTTGTTCACATTTTTTTCTTGTATTATGGTTTATATGGACACAGATCACATTTGCATTTATTTTCACAAGCAAGTTGAGCAAACACATGGAATCTGGTCCACCCGACAATGCCAAAATACATTTTTCATTTTTTTTGATTTTTTGTTTTAAATATTTTTCTATTTCTTTCATAATCGCTCCTAAAGAAATCAATGATATTTTACTAAATCTTCTAAAATTTTTCAACTGTTTTTAGCACTTAACGATTACGAGTGTTAATTTTTTTTAGTTCTTGTTTTAAGCTGACATTTCCATTATGTTCTTCATATGCAGTTACAATTGTTAAAAAGGCTTTGGGATCTATTAGCAAAATGCCTTCTTTTATCGGGTAATAATCTTTTTTGGATACTGCACAAAAAAGAATTTTTTTTCTTTCTTTTGTATATCCACCAACTGAATTTAAAATACTGCTGTCATAATGATATTCATTTGTAATATACTCTTTAATTTGCTCTATCTTTTTAGAGTCTACCAATAAAATTTGATTTTGGTTTATTTTAAGCATTGTACGATTAGATAATTCACTGATTAAGTAAAGTACAATCATTGAATAAAGCATGGAATTTAAGCCAAAGACGATTCCTCCTAATAAAACTACCATTCCATCAATATATAAAATTGCTTTATTCATTGGAACTTTATAATATTTTTCCATTAACTGATTTAAAATATCTGTTCCTCCAGTTGTATAATCATGTTTATAAATAAGGCCATACCCTAATCCACTTATTATTCCGCCTAAAATAGCAACAATTAACATATCTAAGTCTTTTAAAATAATAAAATCGGATATTGGTGCGGTTAAACTAATAAAAATGGGCAAAAGAAGCGATCCAATTAAACTATGTTTAGTTTTCTTTTTTCCTAAAAGGTTATAACTAATTCCTAATAGAAATACATTTACTGCTAGAACAAACACACCTTCATTTATACCTGTTAGGCGATTTACTATAATGGCAAGTCCACTCACACCGTTTGATGCCAAATTAAAAGGTGATAAAAAGAGATTAAAAGCAATTGCGACAAGCAAGGTACCCAAAATAACAGTAATATATCTTTTAATTCTCGTTTTCATTTTTCCTCATTTTCAATAACGATTCGATAATTGGTTGTAAATCGCCATCTAATACTTTACTTACATTGCTTGTTTCATAACCACTTCGTAAATCTTTAATTAATTTGTAAGGCTCTAAAACATAATTTCTAATCTGACTGCCAAAATTTATATCGATGTTTTCTCCTTTTAATGAAGCAAGTTCTTGTTCTTTTTTTTCTAATTCTAATTGATAAATTTTATTTTTTAAGATCTTCATTGCTTGTTCTTTATTTTTTAATTGACTTCGTTCATTTTGACAAGTTACTACAATTTTGGTTGGAATATGCGTGATACGAACAGCCGAGTTTGAAGTATTTACAGATTGACCACCCGCTCCACTTGAATGATATACATCAATTTTCAAATCACTTTCTTTAATTTCTAAATTTATTTCTGTACTGTATTCTGGGGTTACGGATACAGACGCAAAAGAAGTATGTCTTCTAGCTCCAGAATCAAACGGAGAAATTCTTACTAAACGATGTACTCCTTTTTCATTTTTTAAATAACCATAAGCATACTCTCCCTTGATGTAAATGGTTGCACTTTTAATTCCAGCCTCTTCGCCAGCTTGTTCTTCAATTATGCTGTATGTAAATTCACTTTTTTCGCAAAACATTTTATACATTCTTAAAAGCATACTTGCCCAATCACAAGATTCTGTTCCTCCTGCACCCGGATGAATTTCTAAATAGCAATTCAGATTATCGTATGGGCCGTTTAAAAGAGTATTTAATTCTAAGTCTTCTACTTCTTTTTTTATCGTGGATAACTCGCTTTCAATTGTAGATAATTCACTATCTTCTAATAAAGGTACTAATTCTAAGTTATCATTTATTTGACTTTCTATTTGGGAAAATTCAGTTACAATTTTTTTTAATGTTGATAACTTCTTGTTTATTTCGTTAGCTTTTTCAATATTTTGCCAAAAGTTTTCTTGCATTGTTTCGGCTTCTAATGTGTTTATTTTCTTCTTTTTGGCATCAATGTCAAAGAGACCTCCCTAATTCAACAATTCTTTTTTGATAGTTTTTTAAAATGTTAATAAGTTCATTTTGTGTCATAGCTACACCCTTTCTGTGTATTTATTTTATCATAAATAAAAAAAAGCCGCTAGAGCTTTAAAATTTCTTTAATTCTTGTTTATATTTCAAAAATTCTACATCATCATTATTAATCATTAATACATAATTAATTCTTCCTGCTAAACTTTTAAGATAATCTTTAGGTATTTTATTAGAATGTGTTTTTTCTAAATGGCTTTTTATTCCATATTTTTTTATATAATACATTTCTTTTCTAATCTCTTTACGATAAGATTTGGAAACTTGTGCTTTTTCATTCACGACAACTCCAGTTACACGTTGCTGAGCATGATTTTTTATAACATGAATTTTTTTCTTGTTTATTTTAAAATGGTTTTTAAAAAGTTCTTCTTTTACTTTTCTTATTACCTCAGCTGGTTCAAAATTCCCCGAAAAAGTTAAATCATCTGAATATCTTGTATAAGATATATTTTTCTTTAGACACCACTTTCCTATCTCTTCGTCAAAACCTCGCATAATAATGTTGGCAATATAAGGTGAAGTGGGTGCTCCTTGAGGCAAATGATTTTTATATAAACATAAATTGGTTAATAATACGCGGATATTTTCAGGAAATATATAAAAAATATTTTCATAAACATGATAAAAAGTAATATTTTCAAAAAAATTTTCAATATCCAACTTTAAAATCAAAGGTTTATTGACATGTTCAAGAGCATTATTTTTTAAGCTTGCTCCAGAATAATAAGCTTTGGCATATTTGGAAATATACCTTTCTTTTAACAGTTTTTCTAAAATTTGTTTTTGAATATATTTCAATGTATAGTTTGGAGCATAAATTGTTCTTGTTTCTCCATTCTTTTTAGGAATCTTATACAGGAAGTAATTATCTTCAACTTGATTGCTTATCGCATACAATCTTTTCATATATTCTTTGATATCTAATTTGTCTTTGAATAAAGAAAGAGATAACAAGAATTCTTCATTTGCCGTTTGAATTTCTTTTTCCTCCATTCTCGTTACCTCCTTAGATGAGCAATACTAGAAATATATTTGAATTGGAAATGGACTAAAAGCGTAAGCGCCTCTACACGAAGTGTAGTGTTGTCCTTTGAAAATTCTAATTCCTATATGTAGGAATATTCCAACTTTAACGACTCGCTAAAGCAGTTAAAAAACTTTCGCTATTGCTCATAAATAAGATACCATGTCTTTTATTATTTTGCAAATTTATATTATTTTAATATTAAGCCGATTGGGCAGTGATCGCTCCCTAAAACCTCTTTATATATAATGCTATCTTTCACTTGATTCATAAAATCTTTGGAAATGATAAAATAATCAATTCGCCATCCTATATTTCTTGCTCGAGCATTGTTTATATAACTCCACCAAGTATATGCATCTTGTTGTTTTGGATATAAATATCTAAATGTATCAATAAATCCATTTTTTAATAATTCAGTCATTTTTGCTCTTTCTTCATAAGTAAAACCGGCATTTCCAATATTTGCTTTGGCATTTTTAATATCGATCTCTTCATGAGCTACATTTAGATCCCCACATATGATTACAGGTTTTGTTTTTTCAAGATTTTTTACATAAGCTAAGAACAGTTCTTCATAGTGCATTCTTGAATCTAGTCTTTCCAAAGATCTTTTTACATTTGGAACATAACAATTCACCAAATAAAATTTTTCAAATTCTAAGGTAATATTTCTCCCTTCGTCATCAAATTCTTTTTCTCCTATTCCATACTTTACAGATATGGGCTTTACTTTGGTATAAATTAAAGTTCCAGAATATCCTTTACGAACTGCTGGATATGCATAAAGTTCATAACCATCTGGTAAAAATTCAATTTGTTCTTTTAATGCTTTTGCTTCTTGTACACAGAAAATATCCGCTTTTATATCGTTAAAAAACTCAGCAAACCCTTTTTTTAAACATGCCCGAATACCAGCAACATTCCATGAAATAATTTTCATCTTAATCTCTCCTTCTTTGATAACTCTTATTTTTTTTTATTTTTTCTAAAATTGTCTCATATTCTTCTTTTGCTCTTGAATCATAATCTAAATATGTTCCTTCTATTTCTCCATTTTCAAAGAGTATTAGATACCAATCTTTATTACAATAAATTTCTTTTTCTTTATGATCTAACTGAAGTATTATTCGCTGTAATTGAGTATTGGCTTTAAAACTTATTTTGGCAAGCCTTTTTTGAATAAGACTATAATAGTAATCATATTCTTCATTTTCTTGCCAATGTAGGATTTCTTCTCTTTGATCTAAATATTCTGTTTTAGGAATATACTGTTTTAATTCATTTAAAGTGTTTTGCTCATTCATTACTAAAATTGACTGTGGAAAATGAAATCCTGAATAATAGTACTCAAAATTTTCTTCTGAAGAAGTTATCGGACTTATTCGAAACGAAAGCGGTTTTTGACTAAAATCTGTTACATTTTCATTACTATTTCCAATTAATATAGCTTTGATAATGTCTCCCTTTTTATTCATATTTGTCATAAGTTGCTCCATCGTTTCTTTTATCGCTTCATAAATTTTAGCACGCATTTCTTTATTTTGATATGAATTGCTTATTTCTATTCCTTGAACAACTATGACATTTCCATTACGAGTAAGTAAAGCCATTGCAATATCTTTTTCTTTAGAGGTCGACACCGAAAGTACCCGATAATGTTTGCTTGTTATTGCTTTAGTAAATAAAATGGATGCATCTCCATTAATTCTAAAACAGCAATTTGTCTTATAGCCTATAACTAAATTTCTGGGACTACTTTTGGCAAGAATATCACAAGTTATTCCATCCTTATTTGTATATATTATTTGAGGAATAGTAGAAATATATTGTTTTTCCATATTTTTCTCATAAAATTTATAATTTAATTGAAGAATTTCTTTTTCGGATGACATATAAAATTGATATTTGTTTTGAAAAGAGGATTTAAAATCTGCGAGTATATCATTTGAAATTTCTGGATACAGCGAAACGGAGTATCTTTCTTCTAATAAACTGTCTGCTTTAGATCTTTGCATCTTATCGCCTAATTTTTTTTGAAATATTTCAAAACTTTTATAAAAATAAGGAAAATTCAAATATATATTTTTATAATATCCTTCTAAGAGTAACCGCATAGTATTTTCTGGAGATTTTTTATTATTAAAGAAAAAGCTCACAAATTCTTTTTTTAAAACTGGAGATTTTTTTCAATTTTTACACTTTTTGTTTCTATATTGTTGAAAAGAAAATATAATGTTTTATAGCTTATTTCTCCATATTTTTGTTCAATAAGTTCTTTAGCATTCTCAAAACCAATTGTTAATAATAATTTATATGCTAAGACATAACATTCCTTTGTCATATAATAAGTGTGGATCGCAAGTAAATATATTGGCTCATTTGCATACATCTTATCTAAATTATTTTCTTTACATTTTGCTAGTAACTGTTCTAGCATACTTTTTAAAAGCATTACTTTTTGAGCTTGAATTTCGAAATATTGACAAGGAGTAATTTCTAATTTTAAACTCTCATTTGGTATTGGGATTTCTTTAATTTCGGCAATTATTTGATAAATATCTTTATTTTTTATAAAAAATTCAATATCTGTTTTTAATTTTATTAAGACTAATTCATAAAATTGTTCCGGAAGAAATTCTTTTAAATCGTATTTGTATCTAAAATATTCCTTAAGAAAGAGTAACTGTTCTTTTTTAGGAAGTTTCAAAAAGAAAATTTTAAATTTTCTCATTAATAGTTCCGATGCTTTCATATGTCAAATATTTTTTCCTATCCAATTATGGGTCATTTTCTCTTTATTTATATTTTGCAATTTAATTTGAAAGCTTATATATAAATAGTTAAATGACTCTTTATTTTGATTCATTCTTTTGCACTTCTTTCTTAATGAATCCTATTGTACTATGTTTTTTGTGTTTTGAAAATGTTTTATACTTTTTCTTTTCAAGCATTTCTTATTTTTTTTATGGCATCGGGGATGTAGCTTATGGTATCTCTAGCAATCATTCCTATATCTGTGTTTTTTTCTTCTGCTAATTCACCTGCAAGTCCATTTATTATAGCACCGGCACTGACGGATATAAGATTATATTTTAAATATCCTAATAATCCTGCAAGAATCCCTGATAGTACATCTCCGCTGCCACTTGTTGCCATGCCTGGTGTTCCATAGTTAGTTAAATATACGTCGCTTCCATTCGTTATGATAGTTGTACTTCCTTTTAGTAAAAGAATTACATGATTTTCATTCGCAAAAGATTTGGCAATTTCTATTTTATTTTTTTCGATTTCTTCTATTGAAAGATTTGTTAATCTTGAAAATTCTTTTAAATGTGGTGTTAAAACTATATTTGCTTGACTTGTTTTTAAAATTTCTAGATGATTTACTAATGTATTTAAACCGTCAGCATCAATTACAAGATTGCCTTGAAAATTTTCTAAAATATATTTTAAAATCGTCAAATGTTTTTCATCATACCCCCAACCCATTCCTATTGCTAAACTGTCTAAATCTTTTATTGATTTTTTTATATCTTCTAAATTTTTATATGTAAAAAGTGTTTGTTCTAACAAAACAGGAGAAAGTGAAGAAACTATTTCATTAGGAACTATTACTTTTACTAAACCGCAGCCACTTCGAAGACTAGCTAGGCTCATTGTAGCTAGTTTTATGGCTCCACTATAATTTATTGAACCTCCTAAGATACCAACTTTTCCAAAATCTCCTTTATTTGCGTCTTTTTCTCTTTTAGAAAACAAATTTTTAATATCTTCAATATATATTTCTTTGATCATTTTTGAACTCTCTTTCTATTTTTCGATTTCTTTTACTGACATTCTAAATAATCTTTTTCGATGATCGTTAAATGTTTTTTCATATACTTTTCGTATTCTTCATGAGCTTTTTTAAACAGTTTCATTAATTATGATACTAATTTGTACAAGATAGTTTAAAGGAATATTTTTTCATGAAAAAATATATTATTTTTGAAATTCCATACTTTCATACTTTCCTCAGTTTGAATATTTGCATATATTTACTTGACCTTCTTTTAATATATAGATAATCATCTGTCATCATACTTTTTATCCTATTAGAATTTAAAAATAGTTAAGTCTTTCTCTTAACTATTTTGCCATAAATTTACATACTAATGAAGCAATTTCAGTTGGATTTTCTACTGGTAAGCCTTCAATCATTCTAGCTTCTGCATATAAAACTTTTGCATAATCTTGTAATTCTTGTTTATTTTTCTTACTTAGTTTTTTTAAAGTTTTTGCAATTTCATGATTTTGATTAATCTCTAAGACTTTAGAAGCTTTAATACCATTATTAAGTGGCATATTGCTTAATGTTTTTTCCATTTCTACAGAAATTTCACCTTTACTACTTAAACATACTGGATGTTCTTTTAATTTGTTTGTGAAACGTATTTCTGTTACTTCTGGAATAGATTCTTTCATAATATTAAACATTTCTTTAGCTTCTTCATTAGCTTTCTTTAATTCTTCTTTTTCTTCTTCAGTATCAAAATCTGTGTTCTCGCCACATACATTTACAAAATTTTTCTCAGAATAGTTTCTTAAAGTCATGAAAACAAATTCGTCTACTTGATCTGTACAATAAAGTACTTCATATCCTTTTTCTTTAGCAGCTTCTACTTGAGGAAGCATTTTGATTTGATCGATTGTTTCTCCACAAGCATAATAAATGTTTTTTTGATCTTCTTTCATACGACTAACGTATTCTTTTAAAGTTGTTGTTTTTTCATCAATTGAAGAAGTGTAAATCAATAAATCTTGTAATTTGTCTTTATGCATTCCAAAGTCGTTATAAATTCCATATTTTAGTTGTAAGCCAAAATCTTTAAAGAATTTTTCGTAATCCTCTTTATTTTCAGTTAACATCGTTTCTAATTCTTTTTTAATTTTGTTTTCAATGGAATTTGCAATCGTTTTTAAAATACGATTTTGTTGTAATGTTTCTCTTGAAATATTTAATGTCAAGTCCGGACTATCCACGACACCTTTTACAAAACTAAAGTAGTCTGGTAGTAAGTCAGCACATTTTTCCATGATAAGCACACCATTTGAATAAAGTTGTAATCCTTTTTCATATTCTTTTGAATAGTAATCATATGGTGCATGACTTGGAATATATAGTAAAGCAGTATATTCAAATGTTCCTTCTGCTTTAATATGCATATGTCTTAAAGGTGTTTCATAATCATTAAATTTATCTTTATAGAATGTATTGTAATCTTCATCACTTACATCTTTCTTTTCTCTTCGCCAAATCGGAGTTAGTGAGTTGATTACTTCAATTTCTGTAACAGTTTCATACTCGTCTTCATCTTTTTCGTCTTTTTTATCTTTCAAATGTGTATGAGTTACTTCCATTTTTATTGGATAAGTTATGTAATCGCTGTATTTACGAACTAAAGATTCAATTTCATAAGTTTCCAAATATTTAGAATAGTTTTCTTCTTCGCTATCTGGTTTAATTGTTAAGATTACTTCTGTTCCAAAAGAATCTTTTTCAGCTGGAGAAATCGTATATCCATCGATACCACTTGATTCCCATTTATATGCCTCATCGCTTCCGTATTTTTTACTGATAACTTCGACTTTTTCGGCTACCATAAATGCAGAATAAAAACCAACACCAAATTGACCTATAATGTCAATGTTTTTCTTATGTTCATTTTCTGTTTTAAATTCTTCAGAACCAGATTTGGCAATCGTTCCAAGATTTGTTTCTAGTTCTTCTTTGCTCATACCAATACCATTATCTTTAATGGTTAATGTTCTTTTATCTTTATCCACACTCAAGAAAATCTCAAAATCTTTTTTATTTACTTTGATTTTCTTATCTGTTAAAGACATATAATGCAGTTTATCAATCGCATCACTTGCATTAGAAATAATTTCTCTTAAGAAAATTTCTTTATTTGTATAAATAGAATTAATCATTAAATCCATTAATTTTTTGGATTCTGTTTTAAATTCTTTTTTCTTCAATTTTCCATCACCTTCTTTTTAAGTTTAGCACTTTATTTTAGCAATGTCAACACGAGAGTGCTAACAAAAGATCTTTAAATATTTCCTTAACATTTCTATTTCCAATTTAGTTATTAATTTAATAAAATCTGTATAATTACCTGTTGTATGTGATTTATCTAATGCTTCGTAATATTTTAATCTATCTTCTTTTTTTATTATTACTGGATTAAACCCATGATTCATTAAATCTAAATTCATGAGTAATCTTGATGTTCTGCCATTCCCATCAATAAAAGGATGAATTTTAACTAATTCTCCATGAAGTAATGCTGCTCTTATAATTGGATGATATGAACTCCATGAGTTATAATTTACAATTAATTTTTCCATCAACTCTGGTACTTTTAAATAATCTGGTGGAACATGAACTGTGCCTTTAATCATTACATTTTCTGTCCTATATCTTCCAGCATTTTTATCATCAATATCTTTTAAAACTAATCTGTGAATATTCTTTATATTCCATTCAGTAATAGGTTTTTTTTCTTTCACTAAATCATCTAAATAAAGAATTGCTTTTTTATGATTAATTGCTTCTAAGTGTTCTTTTAATGTTTTGCCACCAACAGTAATTCCTTCTAAAACTACTTGTGTCTCCCTGAGTGTCAATGTATTACCTTCTATTCCATTACTATTATAAGTCCACTCTAAATTAATGGACTCTTTTAATGTCCTTAACGTCTCTTTTGGAAATGGTCTTTTACTATCTAATTCTTTCTTCATATTATCTACTTTATCAAAAAAATTTACTGGTAAGTCAATTATAAACCCTTTATTATCTGGTCTAACATTTCTTTTATCTACTGGTTTTATAGCGTAATCAGGAATATTCCAACTATTACCATTTTTTATAGCTCCTTCAATTCTTCCTTCTTCTAATAACTGCCTAATTCTTCTCTCACTAATTTCCCATTTCTCTGCAGCTTCTTTTGTAGTCATAAACTTCATAGTCATCACCTCATAATATATTATACCGTTGTCGGTAGTATTAGCCAACTACTTATTTGTATTTAATAATACTGTTAATGA
>ERZ1643246.4249-NODE-4249-length-11508-cov-22.655723_pt1 | contig 11508 bp, 10 predicted proteins | sample MGYA00579265_ERZ1643246 | MGnify/ENA primary metagenome ERZ1643246 (study PRJEB29033, sample SAMEA4952261) | chicken gut metagenome | biome: Broiler Chicken; feature: Gastrointestinal Tract; material: Caecum | place: Ireland | collected 2018 | study: Broiler...
TATTCCTATACACATTATAACTGCAATAAATAATATAAATTATAGAGGAGAATTATTAAATAACAAAGCTTCCTGTATAATTTAAATCAAGGAGTTGACCAAAGAAAATACCTCAAGTAAATTTAGATTATTACTGACCTGGCGAGTTGGTAAAATCTAAAAATACAAGAGGTATCTGAAATGAATAGTAAAACAAAAAGAGCAAACAATCAAGTCAATTCTGTGATGAATGTACAGGAGCAGAGGGAGATGGTAGAAAAAGCAAACCGCATCCTCAGTGAGATGAAATCCTTTACGTGGAGAGATCTTGAAACTCAGGGAAAATTCAAGAAAAATGATAAGCTCTCATTCATCAGCGATGACATGCTGATCCTCGGATGTGATATTGGCAGCGAGAAGCATTATGTCAGGGCAATCGATACAAGGGGCAGGGAGCTGAGCAGGAAGGCACTTGCATTTGATAATAATGCTGAGGGATTCCAGAAAGCCCATGACTGGGCAGTACAGCTGGCAGCTTCAAACGATAAGAAGCAGATTGTCTTAGGGCTTGAACCGACCGGGCATTACTGGTTCTGCCTTGCGGCATGGATGGTATCAAATAGGATCAGTGTCGTGCAGGTGAACCCTTATGCTGTAAAACAGACGAAGGAGCTGGAGGATAACAGCCAGCAGAAGGATGACCGGAAAGACCCGAAGCTGATTGCCAACCTAGTGAAGGATGGAAACTATGGTATGCCATACCTTCCTGAGAAAGTGTATGCAGAACTGCGCAGGCTTTCGATGTTCCGGGAACAGCTTATGGAAGATCGGAACCGGAACATGAACCGGCTGCACAGGGAGATGAAGATCTATTTTCCGGAATATAAGGACGCATTCGGAAAGATAGATGGGGCTTTCTGTATGGCAGTCCTGAAGGAAGCGCCATTTCCGGAAGACATACTCCGGCTGGGGATAGAAGGGATCCGTGAGATCTGGCATAAGGCAAAGCTGAGGGGGCGCGGCTATAGTAGGGCTGCAGAAATCGTAAAGTATGCAGAAACGAGCATAGGTTTGAAAGATGACACAGCAGCCGGGAAGGAAGCCGTACGGTGGTTTGTAGAGAAGATCATGGAATAGGACGAAGAACTTGCAGAAATAGAAAACAGACTGAGTGAGAAATGCAGGGAGATCCCGCATGCAGAAAACGTGCTGGAGATATCGGGGATCGGAGGGAGGATTCTTTCCGGAATCCTTGCGGAGATGGGAGATATTTCCCGGTTTGACGATGCAAAAGAACTGCAGAAACTGAGCGGACTGGGGCTGGTGTCATGCAGTTCCGGGAAGCACAAAGGAGAGACCAGGATCAGCCATAGGGGACGCAAAAGGCTGAGGTACTGGCTGTTTCAGGCAGCCCGGTCAGCGGTGGCACATGGAGAAGAATATAAATGGATCCATGCCCACTATACAACGCGGGCGGGAAATGCGCTCCAGAAGATGCAGTCACTGATCGTGATCGCATGTAAGCTCCTTCGTGTGATCTATACGATGCTGAAGACAGGAAAACCGTATGATCCTGAGAAACTGTTGAAGGATATCCGGTATCCAGAGAATGTACAGACAGCAGCAGCGTAATCGAACAGATCAGAAAAGAAGAATTCCAGGATCCTGCTGAGTTGCAGAAACGTCTGGTACTGAGCAGGGTTCTGGAAAGGAACCCGAAGGAGACGGGGAAAAGGAATCCCTGTCATCAGAAGACCGACTAAGGGGAGGCACAGCGTAGCGTCCACTGAATGAGTGCTGTACGGAACCGGTCAGGTCAGTAAATAATCAAACACAAACAAGAGCTGTAGCCGGCAGGAGTATCCTCCATAGGGCATAGACCCTGTTAGAAAGCTTAGCTGGCACTCAGTGTATGAACAGGTGGGACGAAGGAAGTTGGGACACGATCCCTGTAGACACGGAAGGTTCACCATCATAGCGAAACAGAGGGAAAATAGCCTTTATAGTCATCGATCAAAGGATGCTTTATGAAGTGCACCCATCTATAGCTATTCAGTACAGGATACCATGACTGTTCATCACTTTTGGCTCTGTTTATATGAGGTAACAAGTTAGAAAAAGCCTGAAAAATCAATGCTTTTAGGCTTGACATTATAGGAAGGAGAGACATCATGATTAAAGTGATAGCGAGTGATATGGACGGTACCCTTCTGGGAGACGACCACAAGCCGGCGCCGGAGACGCTGGCGGCGGTGAAAAGGGCGTGTGACGCCGGAATCCGTTTTATGATAGCGACAGGGAGAAACTTTCCGGGAGCGATGACCGAGTTAAAAGACTCGGGGCTGGTATGCGATTATATCGTAGGCAGCGGGGCGGAGGTGAGAAATCCGCAGCAGCAGGTCGTTGCCGTACATCCGATCAGCATGGAACTGTGCCGGGCAATCTATAAAGAGGTAAAAGAGTACCCGTTGTCTGTGACATTCTGTACAGACGGGGATGACTATAAGATCGGAACTCCGGAGGAGATCCGGGAGAGCCTGATGCTCCAGATGCATCTCTTTTTCTCGAATCTTCCGAGGGAAGAACTGGTACACACGGAGACATATCAGCGGATTCTCAGGTCAACGAAAACAGTATCCGATATGGATGAGCTGGAAGCTGCGGAAGTCCCGGTTTACAAACTGTTTCTATATTCCGAGGATAAAGAAATGCTGGACGAGCTGAAAAGCCGGCTGGAGAAAAATAAGGATATTGCAGTTGCGTCCTCTTTTCCGACTAATCTTGAGATCACCGATGTCAGGGCCCAGAAAGGGCCGGTGCTCAAAGAGTACATTGAGTCGCTGGGATATACGATGGATGAGGTAATGGTGCTGGGCGACAGTCTGAATGATCTCTCCATGATAGAGATGGATTTCGGCGCTACGGTGGCTATGGAGAATGCCGATCCGGAGGTGAAGCGTGCTGCTAAGTACATAACAAAGTCCAATACGGAGTTCGGTGTGGCATATGCGATCGACCAACTGCTGAGTAACAGTTTAGCCATCGGGGATGGACGAAACTGAATTATTACACTGCTGAAACGCCGGAGAATAATAAGAGGGCTGAAACGAGACAGAAGGGGCAGGCAGCCCTTGCCATTGGGCGGGATATCACGTATAATATCCCCCATGGGAAGAGCGGATTTATTCAGGTATAAATCCGGCTCCTGACATCAGATGACTGCTGTTAGAAATAAATGGATAAAAGAGTTGGGATAAAATATGAGATTAAGAAGTAAATTAGCGATCAGAGCTGCGAAACTGACCAGCGTTCTGATCAGGAAGATGAAAAGAGGAAGCGGCGTGACGCTCCCCGGGTATGTGGCGCGCAGGATTGATCCGAATATTCTGAAGGCGATGGCGGAGCAGGTCAGAGGCAAGATCATCGTCACGATGGGAACGAACGGAAAGACGACGACAAATGCGATTCTCTGCAGGGCGCTGGAGTCGGAAGGAAAGAAAGTTATTATCAACCGGACGGGAGCCAATATGCTTAACGGAATCATTTCGGCTTTCGTCCTTGCGACGGATAAGAAAGGCCGGCTTGACGCAGATTTCGCGTGTATTGAAGTGGATGAGATTTCCTCTGTGGGGGTGCTCCCGAAGCTGGAACCGGACTGCGCACTCCTCACCAATATTTCCAGGGACCAGCTGGACCGTTTCGGTGAAGTGGATATTACTTACAATAAGCTGCTGACCGCGGTAAAAAGTGTCCCGGATATGACGATGATTATTAACTGTGACGATATCCTTTCCTACTCTCTTGCGGAGGAGAGCGGGAATCAGTTTGTTACGTGCGGAATCAGCGAGCAGATCTTTGACGATATCTCCCGTTCTGAGATCAGGGAGAGTATCTTCTGCCGCAGATGCGGGAAGAAGCTGGAATATGATTTCTTCCATTACGGACAGCTGGGAGTGTACCGCTGCCCGAACTGCGGATGGCATCGTCCGGAGCCTGATTATACGGCCCGGAATATCGAACTGAAGGACGAGGTATACTCCTTTGACCTGGACGGAATGCACATTGATTCTACTGCGCGCACTCCGTACAATATCTATAATACCCTTTCGGCATACACGGCGCTGAAGACGATGGGAGCCGGATACGCCGGATTCAAAGAGATGATCGAGGCGTTTGACTACGGCAATAACAGAGAGAGCATTTTCACGATCGACGGAGCAAGAGTACAGCTCCATCTGGCAAAGAATCCCATCGGATTCCAGCAGAAGATCTCCCTCGTGCTCAAAGATGAAAAGCCGAAAGATATCATTATCCAGATTAACGATACAGCACAGGACGGACGCGATATCTCGTGGCTGTGGGACGTGGATTTCCAGTACCTGGCGGACAGCAGTGCGGCCAGGATCATTACGGCGGGAACACGGCGCTACGATATGGGTCTCCGCCTGAAATATGAGGATATCCCCTGCGAGACGACGACGGATCTGAAAGCGGCTGTGGCGGACTGCGCAAAGAACGGTACGAAGAATCTGTACGTGATCGTGAACTATTCCGGTCTGTACCGGACAAACCATATGCTTGCAGAGCTGGAGAAAGGAGGCGCGGCAGAGTGATGAAACTGACTATCGGACATTTATATCCGGATCTTCTGAATCTGTACGGCGACAGAGGCAATATACAGTGCTTCCGCAAGAGGCTTGAATGGCGCGGGATCGAGGCGGAAGTGATCCCGTTTCTGTCGGGAGATGAGATCGACTTCACGAAGCTTGACATCGTTCTGCTCGGAGGCGGCTCTGACAGGGAGCAGGAACTGGTCTGCGGATTCCTGCAGAATATCAAAGATGATTTCAGAGATTATGTGGAGGACGGCGGCGTTGTGCTGGCAGTGTGCGGCGGATATCAGCTCCTCGGAAAGTACTATAAGACAGACAAGAAGACGATAGAGGGGCTGGGCGTGCTCAATATTACAACAGACTGGGAGCCGGAGCGACTGATCCGGGATATTGTACTGGAAAGTCCGCTCTTTGACCGGCCTGTAGTGGGATTCGAGAATCACGGTGGCCGCACGGAGATCGGGGATCATACGCCTTTCGGAAAAGTAACCTACGGCTTTGGAAATACCGGAAAATCCGGGTATGAAGGCGTTGTGTACAAAAATGTGATCGCTACGTATCTTCACGGCCCGCTCCTGCCGAAGAATCCCCATGTATGCGATTATCTTCTGGAGCGTGCACTGAAGCGGAAATACGGTGAAGAGGCCGTTCTGGAGCCTCTGCCGGATGAAATGGAGCAGAAGGCGAATGATTATATCGTTGAGAGGTATAATGACAGGAAATATATTCTGAAAGAGACGATCAAACGTCACACCTGATAGCTGAACTGTTTTAATTCCCGGGAAGGCGGTGGAATGTATGGGACATACTTATGTAATGTCGGATATTCACGGTATGGCAGAGCTTTTCAAACGGATGCTGGAGCAGATCAGATTCAGCGATGAGGATACGCTGTACATCCTTGGAGATATGATCGACAGAGGTCCGGACCCTGCAGGAATTCTGGACTTCGCCATGTCCCACGGGAATGTAATCGCTCTGAAAGGCAATCACGAGGACGGGTTCGTGCAGTGGTACGAAAGTGTCGGGGACAAAATGCGCCAAAGATATTATTACAATACGTATGATGTTCTGGAGGACTGTGATGAGACGAGAGAAAAAATTCCGGAATATGTATGTTTTATGAAAAGCCTCCCGCTGTACAGAAAGGTAAAGGCGGAAGGCAGGTGCTATCTCATGGCGCACGCATCCACGGAGGAGATTCTCCGCATATGGAAACGGAAAGAGCGGCTTCTCTGGGATACGTCGCTGATCGACAGACAGACGGGAATACCGGGATATGTCTCAATTGTGGGCCATGTCCCGACTTTTATTATCCGGGGGTACCCGAAAGAACCGGCATCTGTCTGGCACAGCCCCAACGGGCGGATCATTGATGTGGACTGCGGGGCGGCATTCGGGGAGATGGGCGGGCGGCTCGGCTGCCTGTGCCTTGAGACGGGAGAAGAATATTATGAGAGTTCATTACAGGATTATAAATGACGGGATCGAGATTGTCCGGTGTTTCGGAACAGATCCGGAGATCGCGGTTCCGGAAGAGATTGACGGCAGACCGGTAAAGCGTATGGCTCCATACGCTTTTTCTGCGCGATACACCCGGCAGGCAGACGCCGTGCCTGCACGGGCGGACGATGATATATTTATCTATGAGACGAACGAAGACCGTATGTTCCGCGGAGATGAGCAGCTTCTGGCGGGTGATCTGGTGGAGAGCGTAAAGCTGCCGGACACCATGGAAGAGGTGGGGCGCTATATCTTTTATGGCTGCAGGAATCTTAAGGTACTCTGGTTCTCTGACCGCCTGATAAATATCGGAAGCGGCGCGTTTACCGGATGCAGGAGCCTGTCGCAGCTGCACGTGCGGCTTCTGGACGGAACCCGTTCCTGTGTGCCGGAGATTCTCGGGGATCTGTGGCAGCGCATTGATGTAGTTTTTTACGAGGGCTGTGGAAATGAAGAGAGGGGAAAAATATCAGCGCGGCTTGTATTTCCCGAACACTATGAGGAAGCGGTGGAAAATACACCGGCGCGCATTCTTTTTACACAGCATCACGGCTCCGGCAACAACTACAGACAGTGCTTTTACAATAAAGAGATTGACTACAGGAAGTATGACAGTCTGTTTTATTCAGCGCGGGCGCATGATAAGACGGGTGTGATTACGGATCTTGTGTTTTCGAGGCTGATGTATCCGGCGGGACTGACCGAAGAAGCGCGGGAGTCCTATGAGGCTTATATAAGGGAATATGCCCTGCCGGCGGCTGAGCATCTGACGGATACGGAGGATATGGCTGCCCTCCGTGAATTTTACGCAAGACGGCTGTGGTCGGAGGAAGCGTTAAACGGTGCAATCGGATACGCGTCAGAACAGGGCAGACGGGAAGTCTTAAGTTTCCTTATGAATGAGAAACACCGGCTGTTTCCCGGGAGGAAGAAAAAATATGAATTATGAAATGGCAGGGACGACAACGGAACAGCGGACAGGCGGAATATCAGAGCAGGCTGCGGAGAGATTGGAACAGATCGGCAGGGAGATCCTGGGCATATGCAGGGACGAGCTGTATTTCTCCATGCGGTTTCTGGATGTGGCGCTGAGCAGTTTCGTCTATGTGATGGACGCAGAGGCGAGCCCTTTTGGGACGGACGGATATCATATGTATTTCCATCCCCGGGAACTGGGCGGTTTATACAGGCAGAACAGGATCCTTGCAAACAGGGGGTATCTTCATATGGTGCTGCACTGTATTTTCCGGCATATATGGAAATCCGGCGTAAGCGCAGAGTCTGCCGGAGGGGAGGAACGCCGGCAGAAAGAGTGTCAGGAAAAAGACAGGCAGGAGAAACGGTACTGGGATCTGAGCTGTGATATCGCGGCGGAGCATATCATCGACGGGTGCGATCTGCGCCCGGTGCGGTTCTCCAGAAGTCTGCTCAGGAGAGAGACATACAGGAAACTGGAACTATCAGGCCATGTACTCAATGCGGAAAGGATCTGCAGGCTGCTGTCCGGCTGGAATCTGACAGACAGAGAACTTGAGATGCTGGAAGAAGAGTTCCGTGTGGATGACCACAGATATTGGGAGAATAGCCGGCAGAAACAGCCGCCGAATCAGCAGATGCAGCAGAAGTGGAAAGACATTGACGAGAAAATGGAGACAGATCTGGAGACGTTCTCCAAAGAAGCGGCGGAGAAGAACGGGGATTTTCTGGGAGAACTGCGCGTGGAAAACAGAGAGCGACACGACTACAGGGAGTTCCTGAGGAAGTTTTCTGTTTTCCGGGAAGAACTGCAGGCCGATCCGGATACTTTCGATTACGGATTTTACAGCTACGGGATGTCGCTGTATGGAAATATGCCTTTGATCGAACCTCTGGAGACAAGAGAAGAGCACCGGATTGAGGAGTTTGCTGTCGTGATTGACACTTCCATGTCCTGTTCCGGAGATCTGATCCGGAAGTTTTTAGAGGAGACATACAGCGTTCTGACGGAGAATGACAGTTTCTTCCGGAAGGTAAACATCCATATCATACAGTGCGATGAGAAAGTGCATCAGGATGTAAAGATTACTTCCGCGGAAGAATTAGAGAATTATATGGAACATTTCCGGCTGTACGGGGAGGGCGGAACCGACTTCCGCCCGGCCTTTGAGTATGTCGAAGAACTGCGGCAGAACGGGGAGTTTGCGGCGCTGAAAGGAATGATCTATTTTACGGACGGATACGGGATCTATCCGGAGCGGATGCCGGCGTGGCGGACTGCATTTGTGTTTGCGGAAGATGATTACAGGGATGTGGATGTGCCGCCGTGGGCGATCAGACTCATTTTAAAGGAGGAAGACTTTGGATATTAAACGTGCAAAACAGGAGATTAAAGATGCTGTGGAGGCATATCTTTTAAAGGATGCATTCGGGGAGTATCGGATCCCCGCGGCCAGACAGAGGCCGATCCTGCTGATGGGTCCTCCGGGGATCGGCAAGACGCAGGTCATGGAGCAGATCGCAAAGGAGATGCAGATCGGACTTGTATCCTATACGATCACCCATCACACGAGACAGAGCGCGGTGGGGCTGCCGTTTATCCGGGAAAAGGAGTACGGCGGAAGGACATATTCCGTGACGGAGTATACGATGAGCGAGATCATCGCTTCTGTCTATGACAAGATAGAGCAGACCGGAAACCGGGAGGGAATTCTCTTTCTCGACGAGATCAACTGTGTTTCCGAGACACTTGCGCCTGCCATGCTTCAGTTCCTGCAGGGAAAGACTTTCGGCACCCATAAGCTGCCGGAGGGATGGATTATCGTAGCTGCCGGGAACCCGCCGGAGTACAATAAGTCTGTCCGGGAGTTTGATGTTGTCACTCTGGACCGTCTAAAGAAGATCGATGTGGAGGCGGATTTCCCGGTGTGGAAGGAGTATGCTTACCGCCAGGGGATTCATCAGGCCGTCATCTCCTATCTGGATGTGCGCAGAGAGAACTTCTGCCGCATCGAGAATACAGTGGACGGAAAACGGTTCGCCACCGCAAGGGGCTGGGAGGATCTTTCCAGAATGATCCAGGTCTATGAGATACTGGGCAAGACGGCAGACCGGGAAGTGATTTATCAGTATATCCAGCACCGGACGATAGCAAAGGACTTTGCCAATTATCTGGAACTCTATTATAAATACAGAACAGACTATAAAACAGAAGAACTGCTGGCGGGCAGGTGGGATTCTGCGGTGATACGGAAGATACAGGCGGCGCCCTTTGACGAGCGGTTAAGTATTGTAAGCCTTCTTAACAGTGCCCTTGGAACTTTGTTCCGGGAATGCTTTGACCAGGACGCGTATGTGGCGAAGCTGTATGAATATCTGATCTATTACCGCGATAACCAGTCTGTTATGATGCTGGACGACGTAAGGGCGCTGGCGGAGAAAGATCTGGAAGAACAGCGCCGCGCAGAAATCCTTACAAAGGCACAGGAGCATACCATGAGCCGTGTGATCGACGCCCTGAGCCGGTTCTCCCTGGAGATCCGGGGCGAGATGTTCGTGGGCGACGGGGCGCTTGATGAGGTAAAGGATATGTTCGGCCGGGAGAGAGAAGAACTCGACCGGATGACGGAACATACGTCAGAGTCCCTGGACAATGCATTCCGTTTTCTGGAGGATGCATTCGGCGAGAGCCAGGAGATGGTAGCTTTTGTCACAGAACTGAATGCGAATTCCTACAGTGTCTGGTTTATTAATGAGAATGGAAACGACCTGTATTACCGGCATAACAAAGGGCTGCTCTTTGAAGAACGCCACGAGAATGTGGTAAGACAGATGGAGCAGGCAGAGGAGATGCTGAACAGTGCGCTGAAATCGTAACAGCTGCGGATGAACTGTTTTTTGCAATTATCCCGCCGCATATGTTATACTGTCTATAATTACGGCGTATTGTTTCAGGAAAGTGAGGTCATCAGGATGAATGTAAGGCAGATGAGAAATGAGGCGCTCGGCAGACGTGTCGTAAAGGCGCTGGAATCAAGAAATATGGAGGCTTATTATGCCGGGACAAAGGAAGAGGCGGTAAAGAAAGCTCTCGAACTGATCCCGGAGGGAAGCACGATTAATATGGGCGGTTCGGCGTCAGTCCGGGAGGCGGGGCTGATCGACGCTATCAATGAAGGAAATTATGTTTTCTATGACAGGGATAAGGCGTCGACGCCGGAGGAAAAACAGGAGATTGCTCTGAAAGCATTTACGTGCGACTGGTTCCTCGGAAGCGTTAACGCTATGAGCGAGGATGGCGTATTTGTCAATATTGACGGCAATGCAAACCGTGTGGCAGCCTATGCGTTCGGCCCGAAGAACGTCCTTCTCATTGTCGGAATGAACAAGATCGTCAAGACGGAAGAGGACGCCATGCACAGAGCCAGAAATGAGGCGGCTCCGATCAATACGCAGCGGTTCGGCATCGATACGCCGTGCGTGAAGAACGGAAGCTGCTTTGACTGCAAGAGTCCGGACTGTATATGCTGTCAGATTATGATTACAAGATTCAGCAGAATACCGAAGCGTTTTAAGATCATTCTCGTGGATGAGAACCTTGGATTCTAAATGAAAGAGCGGCAGGAATAGTAGTTACAGATTCAGTACGGCAGCAGCGGTGCCGGGCTGGCATACAGAACGAAAGGAATTATCACTATGGGTACAGGAGAAGAAAAAAAGACCGGAGTTGACAGAAGAAGACGGAGAGCTGCGCACGCCAGAAAGAGAGCGCGCAGGGCGGAAACAGGGCGCCGGGAAGCAGGCGGAAAGGGCAGAAAGAAAAAGAATCAGAAGAGGGCGGCGTTCGATGTCGTCTCCGGTACGATACTGATCGTGGCGGTCTGTGTCTTTGTGTTTTCACTTTACCAGCTGGTAATGATGCTTGTTCCGTATCATACCGGAGGACAGGAGTATGATGAGATTAAAGATCTGGCGATTACATCGGACGGAGGGGCGGAAGGCTTTTCTGTTGACTTTGACGCCCTTCTGGAGATCAACCCCGATACGATCGCATGGATCAGGTTCGACGAGCCGTCGATTATAAATTATCCTGTGGTTAAAAGCGCGGATAATAACGAGTATCTGACAAAGACATTTGCGGAGAATGATAATAAACTGGGCGCAATTTTCATGGATATGAGAAACAGCAGTGATTTTTCCGACAGAAATACGATCATCTACGGACATCATCTCAATGTGAGCCCGGATATGTTCTCCCGTCTGCATCTGTACGAAGACGAGGAGTTCTGTAAGGAGCATCCTGATTTTTACATCTACACGCCGGACGGCAGTGTAAGGACATACACAGTATTTTCCGCCGGAGTAGTAAATGCTGTATCGGATAATTACGATATTGAATTTGCGTCGGATGAGGAATTTGAACAGTATATACAGACCT
>ERZ1643246.4251-NODE-4251-length-11507-cov-4.780737_pt1 | contig 11507 bp, 10 predicted proteins | sample MGYA00579265_ERZ1643246 | MGnify/ENA primary metagenome ERZ1643246 (study PRJEB29033, sample SAMEA4952261) | chicken gut metagenome | biome: Broiler Chicken; feature: Gastrointestinal Tract; material: Caecum | place: Ireland | collected 2018 | study: Broiler...
TTCCCATGCCGCTGCCCATCACGGAGATGCGCTTTCCCTTGTATGTTCCGGTGTAGCCAAACATGTTGCGCACGCGGTTGAACTGGACGACATCCTCCAGATACGTCTGTGCGATGTGCTGTGCCCGCAGCGGATCGCCGGGCATCAGTACCTTCTTGGCGATGTCTTTTTCGCCTGCCTGATTGTGTGGTGTGCTCATCAAACCAACCTCTCTTTCCTGTGTTCTCTGTGTTTATTGTATCATATCCGAGCGAAAAACAAGGGCCTCTGTCTCGATTTACACAAGTTTTCATCTCTCTGTGCTATACTATAGGACAGAAGGAAAGTGAGGGGTTTTATGAACCGAACGGAAGCCGATCGCTGTTACACCTGGGATCTCTCCAGCCTGTTTGCCAGCCAGGAAGCATTTGACGAACAGCTCAAATGCAGCGAAGAGCAGCTGGCTGCCCTGCGCAGCCGAAAGGATCACATCAGCGATACGATCGAAACCTATATACAGTTTCTCGAAGATCAGGAACGCTTTGAACGCGGCCTGGAAAACCTGTACGTCTATGCCAAGATGTGCACGGACGTGGAACCGACGGACATGCAGAATCAGCAGAACTTGGCCCACGCATCCAATCTGATGCAGAAGGCCCAGCTGGATCTGACCTTTGTGTCGCTGGAGCTGATCCGCCATGCGGATACGATCCGCGAATATCTCAAAGAGGAGCGATGCCGGGATTTCCGCTATCCGATGGAAGAATTGTTCCGCACCATTCCCCATCGGCTCAGCGATGAGATGGAACAGTTGATGAGCGAGGTCCAGGAGATCGCATCCGTTCCGGATGAGACCTTCCAGAGCATCCGGCTGACCTTTGACGATGTCGAGGTCGACGGCAAAAAAGAGTTCCTCAATGGCGCCACGTATCATGAATTTCTGCGCAATCGGGATGTCCGTGTCCGACGACAGGCGTTTGAACACTATTTTAAGGAATATGGAAAGCTGGAAAACGCATTTGCCAATCTGCTCATCGGCAACGCCAAAGGACAGGTGCTCAATGCCCGGACCCGCCATTTTGACAGCGCGCTGGCAGCCAGTCTGTTTGCGGACGGTGTCGATGTGTCGCTCTACGATAAGATCCTGTACATGGGCAATGAAAAATACATCCATTTCCTGCATGCATTCTTTGCGATGAAGAAACAGGTGCTGGACATCGAAGAATTCCACGTATACGACATCGCCCTGGATCTGGAACCGGCGACGGATGTCCGCTACACGATCGATGAATGCCGCACCATCCTGAAAAAAGCGCTGGGCGTGCTGGGAGACGATTACATCGAAGGGATCGATCGGGCCTTTGCGGAACGCTGGATCGACTTCTATCCATCCAAGGAAAAGCGCACCGGTGCCTATTCGTGGGGCACTTATGATTCCAACCCTTACATCCTCATGAACTTCACCGGCAGCTATGACTCGCTGAGCACGTTGGCACATGAGCTGGGACACTCGATGCACTCCTATTATTCCAATCGGCATAACCGTCCGATGCTGGCCAATTATCAGATCTTCGTCGCGGAGGTCGCTTCTACGGTCAACGAGATCCTGCTGAACCGTTATCTGCTGGATACCAGCACCGACAAGGCCTATCGCCGTTACATCCTGAGCAATCTGATGGAACAGTTTGTCGGCACCTGTTATCGGCAGCCGATGTTTGCCCAGTTTGAAAAAGATCTTCATCAGTGGATCGAGGAGCGCCGTCCCATCTCCTCCAAGACGATCACTGACCGCTGTCTGCAGCTTAACCGGCAGTATTTCGGCGATGCGGTCATCGTGGATGACCTGCAGAAGTACGGCTTCTATTATGTGCCGCATTTCTACTACAACTTCTATGTGTACAAGTACACGCTGGGCATGGCGGTCGCCATCTCGTTTGCCAAAGAGATCCTGCAGGGAAACGCGGCTCCTTACCGGACATTCCTGACAAAAGGCGGCAGTGAGGCACCGGTCGATGAACTGCGCAGCGCTGGCGTCGATCCGCTCAGCGACAAGGTCTATGACGATGCGTTTACATTCTTTGCGCAGACCATGCACGAATTCCGCTCACTGCTGGATCAGTGACGCTCTGCCGTCAAAAAAGGAATGGACGATCACCGCAAAGGGATCCTCCATTCCTTTTGTTTTGTTTATTCCGGTCTTTTCTTCCCGCAGTTGCTGCAGAAATTCCCGGTGTTCTTCGCTCCGCAGCTGCAGGTCCACGGTCCGTTTGGATTGGGCTTTCCACAGTTGCTGCAGAAGTTTCCGCTGTTCACCGCTCCACAGGAACAGGTCCAGCCTGCACTTGATGTGCCCTGTGGCTGCTGTGGTGTCGTTGCTCCCTGAAACAGCGGGTTGTTTTCCTGTGGCGGCAGATTCTGGAACATGGCAGACGCATTCATTCCGCCGGCCTGCTGGGCAAACCCCATGCCGATGAAGCCGTTCATCGCACCGGCCTCGTTGCTGGCGGCATTTTCCATCGCAGTCGCCTGTGCCTGTGCCAGCCGTCCGGCAGCCACACGCTGATCGCCCATCATGATCGCATCATCGATCGTTTCGATGCGCTTGCGGCTTTCATCATCCGGCGTGACCTTCGCGATGGCAACGACTTCCACGACCATGCCGCGGCGCTCGCTCCAGGAAGCGTCCAGCGCATCGTTCATATACGAAGCGATCTCCATCTGTCTCTTTGGCAGATCGCTGAACTGATAGCCTTCGTCTCCGCACTTGGCCAGTGCAGTATCCAGCGCATTCACAAACTCCGCATCACACTGCTGCATCAGCTGTGTCTTCGTATAGGAATCGCTGACATTGCCGCTGAGATTGGCATAAAAGCGGATCGGATCCTGGATGCGGAAGGTGTACTGTCCAAAATAGCGGATATAGATGTTTCGGTAGACCGGATCATGATAAGGCATCGGCGTCGCACTGCCGAATTTGTTATCGATGATCTCCTTGAGATTGACAAAATACACACGCTGATCCTTGCCCGGTGTACCGCCCATCGTAAAGCGCTTGCCAAAGATCTTGAAGGAATCCTTCAGTCCTTTCCAACCGTTGTCAAACAGGCTGGGCTCTGTGGAATCATCCCAGGTAAACCGCCCCGGCTCTGTGGAGAACTCCACGATCTTGCCGTCTTCCACGATCAGCAGCGCCTGTCCCTCATTGACCGCAAAGCCGCTGCCGTTGGTGATGATGTTTTCGCTTCCCTTGGTGTTGCTGCCGCTGGTCACCACTTTGGTTCCCTTCTGGATCAGCACCTCGTTGCTTAACGAATCGCAGTAATAATACTCGATCCACTGGTCTGCCAGTGTCGTTCTGGCAGAATCAAACGCTGCTCGAATCAGACCCATGTTCGTCTCCTCCTTACCAGGCCATATACTTGTTCAATACCCAGCCAAAATCACCGTTGGTGATGATGGAATGGCAGTACGCACATTCCCCGCTGCTGGTCACTTCGCTCGGTGCGCCGCAGTTGGGACAGTTCGTGACGTTGAGTTCTTTGTCCACCGTCGTCTTCACGCCGGCGCTGCGGATGAACTCCAGGTAGTAAAAACGATGCTGGTGCTGGGTCTTGCTGCCCTCCAGCACCTTTCCGCTCTCATCGTCCGTCACGTAGTCCAACAGGCTCGCTTCCAGCTTGACGCTGAGCACCTCATGTGCTCCATCGCTGCGAAAATCCGCGATCGTGATGTTGCGCACGTTCTGCATGTCCAGATGGTTGGTCTTATGCTGCTCGATATACTCCTGCAGCTGGCGGTCATGCACATTGAACAGTGCATTGCTCTCAAAGGGGCGGACCTTTTTCCAGTCACGGTCTTCCCATGCCTCCTGCAGCGTCAGATACACCTCGGACGCATAGGTCTTGAAGCTCTCTGCGGAGAAGTCCGGATCGATCGCCTGTACATCGGCGATCGCTTTTGCCTCGTTGCAGACGCGCTGCTGTCCGCTGCTTCGATACGGAGCCGGCCGTCGGGCGCCTCCGTTTTTCGAGCGAAAATAGGTGATCGCCGCCACCAGGATGATCGCAATGATGATCGTGGAGAGGTCGCCGCCTCCGCCCAGAAAGACGATGCCGCCCAGTCCGGAACCGCCGCTGTAGCCTCCGCCATAATCACCGCCGGAAGAACCTCCGGAAAAGGAATTGCCCACATCTGCCTGCACCAGGATCGGCACGAACAGCACCAGAGCGAAGACGCCCAGCACCAGCAGCCATCGGTATTTCTTCACTTTTCGTTACCCCCTTTTTTCATTTCTCTTTCTTATTCCTATTGTACGATGAAACCCTCTCGCAAAACAAGGTTTTTCCGTTTTTTTCACATCCGCCCTGCTCTTGGGATCCCGCCGGAAGAAAAAAGGACCTTGCGGTCCTGTGAAACATCCATGATCAGCGAAGGAATCCATCCACGATGACTGCTTCCGCCTCCTCTTCGCTGAGGCCGAAGGTCTGCAGCTTGATCAGCTGATCGCTGTTGATCTTGCCGATGGCCGCCTCATGGACGACCTGTGCATCCACATGATTGGCTGCGATCTCCGGAATGGAGGAGATCTTCGCATTTCCCATCAGGATGGAATCACACTGCACATGTGCCCGACAGGCATTGTTCCCGCGGGCGATCGGATGGAAGACCTGGACGGAATCATCCTTTCCCACCGAACGGGACACGATCTGCAGGGCGCTGTTCTCGCCGTCGAGATCGACCTCGACATCCGAATGGGCAAACTGCCGGCCATGTGTGAGCAGCTTTTCATTGATGACCAGCTTGGCATCCTTCCCCAGTTTGGCATAGGTGATCCGCTTGGTCGAATCGACGCCCTTGATCTGGCTCATGTCCATCTGGGCATAGCTGCCTTCTTCCATATAGATATTCGTCGTCGGGTTCAGGATGCGTCCCCCTTCGCCGTTTCCTTCGCCATAATGCTTTTCGGTGTAGACGACATGTGCCTGTTTGCCGATGTGGAACGTATGGATGCCATCGTGCTGTGAGGTATCACAGCCGTCATTGTGGATCCCACAGCCGGCGATGATCTCCACCCGGGCGCCTTCGCCGATATAGAAATCATTGTATACCAGATCATTCACCCCGCTCTCGGTAATGATGACCGGGATATGGACCTGTTCGCCCTCGGTATGCGGGGCCACGAAGATGTCGATGCCCGGCTTGTCGCTTTTCTGGCGAATGGTCACCTGTGGCGTGGAATGACGTTCCACACCGCTGCCGTTGGCCCGCAGATTGAAAGCCGATCCCGGCTGAAAGCCGCTGATGCCGGCAATCTGCTGCAGCAGCTGTTTTTCTGTATTATCCAGCATATCCGTCACCTGCTTTCTTGTTGATGCCGCACGGCTCAAATTCCAGTAACAGCGTCGGCAGGATCTCGTCTTTGCTGCCGCGGGCAGCGACCTTGCCGTTTTCGATCACGATCATCTCATCGGCCAGCTGCATGATGCGCTCCTGGTGCGAGATCAGCAGGATGTCCTGCCGGTTTCGCTCGTGCAGCGTACGGAAGGTCTCCACCAGCTTGGAGAAGCTCCAGAGATCGATACCGGCCTCCGGCTCATCGAAGATGCTCAGCTTCAGCTCACGCGCCAGCAGAGTGGCGATCTCAATGCGTTTGACCTCTCCGCCGGAAAGCGAACCGTCCACATCGCGGTCGAGGTAATCCTTGGAACACAGGCCGACATCGCTCAGATAGGAGATGCAGTGTTCCTCTTCCAGTGGCTTTCCATGCGCCAGCTCCAGCAGGCGACGGACGCTCATCCCTTTGAAGCGCGGCGGCTGCTGAAAGGCATACCCGATGCCGCGCTTGGCACGCTCATCGATCGAAAGTGCCGTAATATCTTCCCCGTCGAACAGGATCTGCCCGCTCGTCGGTCGTTCGATTCCCATGATCAGCTTGGCCAAGGTGGATTTGCCGCCGCCGTTGGGACCGGTGATGACGGTAAACGCATGCTGGGTAAAGGTCAGGGAAATATCATCTACGATTCGCTTGCCGTCTGCCTCAAAGGTCAGATTTCTCAGTTCAAGCATATACTCACATCCTTTTAACTTTCTTATTTTAGCATAATCCATCGAAAAATAAAGACAGACACCTCGTTTTCCATAAAAAAAGAGAGCAGCGGGCCTTGAAAGTCCGCATGTGCTCTCATCTGGGATCATTCTTAATTCTTCAGGCTCTGCAGCGGTGCCGGAATGCGTCCGCCGCGGGCGATCATCACGCTGTTGTCGCTGCGGTTCATATGCATCACCGGACCGGCGCCCAGCAGACCGCCAAAGCTCAGTTCATCGCCCTCCTTGCGGCCGATGGCCGGGATCACACGCACTGCGGTCGTCTTGGAATTGACCATGCCGATCGCTGCTTCATCTGCGATCATGCCGGAAATCAGCGAAGCGCTGACATCGCCCGGTACGACGACCATATCCAGACCGACACTGCACACCGCCGTCATCGCTTCCAGCTTTTCCAGCGTCAGGATCCCGCTTTTTGCTGCCGCAATCATTCCGGCATCCTCCGATACCGGAATGAAGGCACCGCTGAGACCACCGACCGAAGAGCTGGCCATGACACCGCCCTTTTTCACCGCATCATTGAGCATGGCCAGACATGCCGTCGTTCCATACGCACCACACGTCTCCAGCCCCATCTCTTCCAGGATGTAGGCGACCGAATCCCCGATGGCCGGTGTCGGCGCCAGGGAGAGGTCGACGATGCCGAACGGAACGTTCAGCCGTTCGCTGGCCACCGTTCCGACCAGCTGCCCCATCCGCGTGATCTTAAAGGCCGTGCGCTTGATCAGATCCGCCAGTTCATTCATCTGCAGATCCTTCGGTGCTTTTTCCAATACGGCGCGCACGACGCCCGGACCGCTGACGCCGACGTTGATGACACAGTCCGCTTCTCCGACACCGTGGAAGGCCCCGGCCATGAACGGGTTATCTTCCGGCGCATTGCAGAAGACGACGATCTTGGCCGCACCGATGCAGTCTCGATCCGCCGTGATCTCGGCTGCCTGCTTGACGACCTCGCCCATCATCCGGACCGCATCCATGTTGATGCCCGCCTTGGTCGATCCGACGTTGACCGATGCACAGATGTGCTCCGTCTGCGCCAGCGCCTGCGGGATCGATTCGATCAGCGCCCGGTCTCCGGCCGAGAAGCCCTTCTGTACCAGAGCGCTGTAACCTCCGATAAAGTCGACGCCGATCTCCTGTGCGCAGCGCTCCAGCGTCAGCGCATAACGGATCGGATCCCCGCCGCTCACTCCGACCAGCATGGCGATCGGTGTCACGGCGATCCGCTTGTTGATGATCGGAATGCCATACTCCCGACCGATGTCGTTTCCGACCTTGACCAGATCCTTCGCCAGCGTGGTGATCTTGCGATAGATCTTTTCACAGGACTTTTCGATGTCCGCATCGGCACAGTCCAGCAAAGAGATGCCCATCGTGATCGTGCGCACATCGAGGTATTCCTCGTCGATCATCTTGATCGTTTCTAATATATCCTTGGAATTGATCATGTTGCTTACCCCTGGATCTTGTGCATGGAATTGAAGATGTCCTCATGCATGACGTGGATCACCAATCCCATCTCTTTTCCCACATTGTCCATATGCTGAGCAAATTCGCTCAGCTTCATGGCGATCTGGTCGATGTTGACCAGCATCGTCATCGCAAATGTATCCTGTAACAGTGTCTGTGTGACCTCTACGACATTGACATTCGCCTGGGCACACTCGGTGGCGACGCGTGCGAGGATCCCGACACGGTCCTTTCCAATAACGCTCACTACTGCATTCATCAATCGTTACCTCCCCATCTTTCTTTTACAAGTATATAGCATGCGAACCGAAAAAACAATGAAACATGCATGCTCCGTGCATTTCCCGCACGTTTTTTTCCGTTTTATTTTGCCGATGCGCCGAATACGGCATGCACCTGTGCCATCGGCTGCATCTCAAAAGGCTCCAGGGCGCTCATCAGACCACTGGCGTTGACATCAAATTCCCCTTCATGAAACTCCACTTCCTGCTGTCTGCGCAGAGATGCGCGGATCTGCCGGGAATCCTCCAGGGAAAAGGTCACCTCCCGATGGAGGCAGACCAGATTGTCCGCATCCAGCAGAACGATGCTGCAACGCAACGGCTCCCCTTCCTGCAGCAGCGCTTCGCACCAGTCATTTTCCTGCACATTGAAATAAAAGTCGCTCGTATCGATATCGCCCACCGTCAGCAGAAACACAGCGACATCATAACGGTAGAGAAAATCGATCTCCAGCGGCATGGTCCGCGCCATCTGCAGCTCCACATCGTTCCAGAAGCTGTCCTTGACGAGAAAGATGAAACGGTCTTCCACAAAGTCCATCACCGTCGTCAGCCCTTCGATCTCCACTTCAAATTTCGTTCCTGTTTCGATTTTCATAGTTCCTCCATTTTCGCACACAGCGTGATCATTGTATCGGTATCAGCGCCGTTCGCTCAGCGCGGCGGCACCATGGACAGCTGCACTTTCTGGCGCTGCTCATCGATCTGGCAGACCCATACGGTAACGATGTCCCCGATGGACACGACATCTCCGGCACGGACCACTCGCTTTCGGCTCAGCCTGGAAATGTGCACCAATCCGTCTTCATGCAGTCCGATGTCCACGAACGCACCAAAGTCGACGACATTGCGCACCGTGCCCTGCAGCTCATCTCCGACATGCAGATCCGAAAGCTCCAGCACATCGCTCTTTAACAGCACCGGTTCAAACTGATCGCGGTAATCCTGCAGCGGTGCGGCGATCGCATCGAGGATATCCCGGATCGTATAGGGATCCCCGTGCAGCCGCTCACACAGCGCATCCGCATCGACCGCTGCCACCGCCGCTCTGGCATCCGTACTGCCCATTTGATCCGTCTGTAAGCCCAGTGCCTGCAACACCTGTCTGGCCAACGGATAGCTCTCCGGATGGATGCCGGTGCGGTCCAGAAATTCCACACCGTCTGCGATCCGCAGAAAGCCGGCGGCCTGTTCAAACGATTTGGCACCGATCTTCGGGATCTGACGCAGCTGCGCGCGTGAAGTGATCGATCCATGCGCCTTTCGATAATCGAGGATGTTCTGTGCAGTCGTGGCATTCAGGCCGGAAACATGCTTCAGCAGCTCTGCAGAAGCCGTATTGACATTGACGCCCACACGGTTGACCGCCTTGGTCACGACGAATTCCAGTCGTTCTTTGAGCCTTGCCGGCGGCAGATCATGCTGATACTGCCCGACTCCCAGCGACTGTGGATCGATCTTGATCAGCTCTGCCAGCGGATCGATGATCCGACGGGCGATGGAAATGGCAGAACGCTGTTCGACCTGCAGCTCCGGAAACTCCTTTCTGGCCAGCGGACTGGCCGAATACACGCTGGCGCCGGCCTCGCTCACCAGGGCAAAGCTCACGGACAGCTTCTCTTTGCGGATGAGATGAGCGACGAAGGCTTCGCTCTCCCGGGAAGCCGTCCCATTGCCCATGGCGATGATCGTGATCGGATACGTGCGTAACAGCCGCAGCAGCTCCTGTTGTGCTTCTCTGACCCTTGCCTTTGGCGGATGCGGATAGATGACGCTGATCTCCTTCAGGGTCCCCATCGGATCGATCACCGCCAGCTTGCAACCGGTGCGAAACGCCGGGTCGAACCCCAGCACCCAGCGATCCTTGATCGGCGGCTGGGTCAGCAGACGTTCGACGTTCATCGAGAAGACATCGATGCTGGCCTCCTGCGCCCGCTCGCTCAATGCGGCACGCACTTCCCGCTCCACGCTGGGAATTGCCAGACGCGACAAACCATCCCGGATCGCCGCGGTCAATTCCTCCTGCACACAGGTCGCGCGATTTTTGAGGAACCGTCGGAGGACCCACTGCTCAACATACGCTTCATTAAAGGAAATAGACACCTGCAGCACCTTTTCTTTTTCCCCGCGGTCGATCGCCATGATGCGATGCGGCTGCACACGGTCGATCCGTTCGCTGTGATCATAGTACATCTGATAGATGTGCCGCTCATCCGTGTGCTGTTTCTTCGCCTTTGTAACGATGCGTCCATACTTCTGCATCGAAGTGCGGATCACCTCCCGCACCCGGGCATCATCACTGACCATTTCCGCAATGATATCCTTTGCGCCTGCGATCGCTTCTGTTTCATCTTTCACCTGTTCGCCGACAAATGCAGCTGCCTCCCTTCGCAGATCGCCCTTCGCCGGCAGCCGCAGCATCCACTCCGCCAGCGGTCGCAGTCCTTTGGCGATCGCCATCGTCGCCCGGGTCTTTCGCTTCTGCTGATACGGGCGATACAGATCTTCCACCTGTGAGAGCTTTTCACAGGCGCATATGGCTTCCCGCAGCGCTTCGTCCAGCATCCCCTGCTGATCGATCAGACGCAGCACATCCTCTTTTCGCTTTTCCAGATGGGTCTGATACTGATAGGCTTCTTCGATCTGTCGGATCTGTTCCTCATCCAGCCCTTTGGTACGTTCTTTTCGATAACGGGCGATAAAAGGAACGCTGCTGCCTTCCCGTAAGAGCGTCATGACCGCTTCCACCTGCAGCGCTTCGATGCCCATCGAGCGTGCGATCACCGTAAACAACGCTTCCATGCCATCCGCCTCCTTTTCTGCATATGCGTCTATTATACTATATCGGGTGCCTCTGACGCACGCACTCTTTCAAAATCCTTTCCCAAATCAGAATTTCCTTATATAATAAAAGAACAGAAAAGCAAAAACGGAGGTCCCATGAAGAAACAGACAAACACCGCATCCCATGTACCTCACCCGCCCCGTTGCGGCACCGTCACTGCGCCCGCGCTGCTCTCCCAACAGCTGGCGCAGCAGAGCGTTCACCATGACCTGCTCTTCCGGCAGGAGGCCCTCGCCATGGAAGATAGCGTCAGAGGCGATGAATACCGGTTTGACAGCTGCCGGTTCGACCATATCGAATATCCGAGCGCCCAATTCACCGGCTGTGAATTTCTGGACTGCATCTTTACCGCCTGTGACCTTTCCGGGGCCGACCTCAGCAGCAGCCGCTTCTTTCGCTGTCGCTTTGAAGGCTGTCGTTTCATCGGCGCCGCCTTCTATGAAAGCACCTGGAAGGATGTCGTCTGCGACGGCTGTAACTTCAGCTATGCCAATTTCGGTTCTGCCCACTTTGAACGCTGTGCGTTCACAGAGTGTTTGATCAAGGACGGCGGTTTCAATCTCTGCCACCAGAAACATCTGGTCTTTCGCTCCTGTGATCTGCAGGCTTGTTCCTTCGCCAACACCTCACTGACGGGCATCCATCTGGAAAGCGATCGGATCGATGGCATCACGGTCAGCGAAGAAAGCCTGCGCGGCGTCTTCCTCTCTCCCTCACAGGCAATCGCCCTGATCGCCCTGCTGGGGATCCATGTCGTAGAAGAGCCCCTGTAACCGTTTGGTCCGTTTTTCTACATAAGAGCATCCAACGCCCTCTGCGGCGTT
>ERZ1643246.4253-NODE-4253-length-11506-cov-4.884988_pt1 | contig 11506 bp, 8 predicted proteins | sample MGYA00579265_ERZ1643246 | MGnify/ENA primary metagenome ERZ1643246 (study PRJEB29033, sample SAMEA4952261) | chicken gut metagenome | biome: Broiler Chicken; feature: Gastrointestinal Tract; material: Caecum | place: Ireland | collected 2018 | study: Broiler...
ACTCCATCGGCTCCATATATCTCTTTTGCGACTGTTTCGATCTTTTCTCGAATTGACAATTCATCACTATAAAGAGGATGGAAATCGCTTTCTTTGCGTTCCAGAGTCTCAAGCACTTTTTCTGCAAGGGCAATCCCGCCTTCTCCGCCTTTCTCCCATACTTCGGAAAGAGCAAATTCACATCCTCTCTCCTCGCAGAATCTGCGGATATATTCATTTTCCGCCTCTGTGTCTGTCACGAAAGAATTCAGCGTTACAATCACAGGCACTCCATATTTCTGAATGTTCTCTATATGTTTTTCAAGGTTAACCATTCCTTTTGCAAGAGCATCCAGGTTTTCCTCTGCCAGGTCACTCTTTGCAACCCCTCCATTATACTTCAATGCACGAACAGTTGCAACCAGAACAACTGCATCCGGCTTTAACCCTGCCATACGGCATTTAATGTCAAAAAACTTTTCCGCTCCCAGATCTGCGCCGAATCCTGCTTCTGTTATTGTAATATCGCTCAGCTTCATTGCCATTTTTGTAGCTCTTACGCTGTTACATCCGTGCGCAATATTGGCAAAAGGCCCGCCATGCACAAGTGCCGGTGTATGCTCCAGCGTCTGGATGATGTTCGGCTTGATCGCATCTTTCAGCAGCGCCGCCATAGCTCCTGTTGCCTTCAGATCATCTGCCGTAACAGGTTCACCGTCAAAATTGTATGCAACAATGATCTTTCCCAGTCTGACTTTCAGATCCGCGAGATCATCAGCCAGGCAGAGGATCGCCATGATCTCAGATGCAACCGTGATCACAAAATGATCTTCCCTCACCATGCCGTCTGTCTTATTTCCAAGGCCGACAACAATATTTCGCAGTACACGGTCGTTCATGTCCAGACATCTCTTCCATACTACCTGTCTCGGGTCAATCCTGAGTGCATTTCCCTGCTGAATGTGGTTGTCCAGCATCGCAGCCAACAGATTATTGGCAGAAGTGATCGCATGGAAATCTCCGGTAAAATGAAGATTCAGATCTTCCATCGGAACGACCTGGGCATAGCCTCCTCCAGCCGCGCCTCCTTTGATGCCAAAGCATGGACCAAGGGAAGGCTCACGAAGAGCAATCAGAGCTTTTTTGTTCAACTTTGCCATCGCCTGTCCAAGTCCTACCGTCGTCGTTGTCTTCCCCTCTCCGGCCGGCGTCGGATTGATTGCAGTGACAAGAACCAGTTTCCCGTCCTTATTGTCCCTGATCTTCTCCCACAGATCGTCGGATAACTTTGCTTTATACTTTCCATAGAATTCCAAATCATCTTCACTGATCCCTATGGTAGCTGCGACGTCTTTAATATGTTCCAGTTTCGCTTCCTGTGCGATTTCAATATCTGTTTTCATCCTGTCTCCTCCTCTTGTATATTATAATTTTGTATAGAGTGTTATTATTTATTTAATTTTGTCTGCCGCCATCAAACTATTGTCCTGCGTTCAGATATTCCTCAAATTCTTCTTTGGTCATAAGCACCTTACGCGGCTTTGTTCCTTCTTCAGGTCCGACGACGCCGGCCTCGGCAAGCTGATCCATGATCCTTGCCGCCCGGTTAAATCCGATCTTGAACATTCTCTGCAGCATGCCTATGGAAGCTTTCTCTTTATCTATGATAAGCTTTCCCGCCTCAACAAAATATGTATCCTTGTCGTCTCCGTTATCAGCTGCTGAAACGCCGCCTGCGGACGGCATGTTCGTATTCATATGTTCCTCCAGCTCATCATTATAACTGGTGTTTCCATTATTTTTGATCAGATAGTCCACTACATCCTGCACTTCTTTGTCAGAGACAAAAGAGCCCTGGACACGCACCGGCTTCGAATATCCGGACGGATAGAAGAGCATATCTCCTTTTCCGAGCAGTTTTTCCGCGCCGTTCATATCGATGATCGTTCTCGAATCCACACCTGAAGTCACTGAAAACGCGATCCGGGAAGGCATGTTTGCCTTGATCAGCCCGGTGATGACATTGACCGACGGCCGCTGAGTAGCAACAACAAGGTGAAGTCCGGCAGCTCTGGCAAGCTGTGCCAGACGACAGATCGCGCCTTCCACTTCTCCTGGCGCTACCATCATAAGATCTGCAAGCTCATCGATAATGATGATGATCTGAGGCAGTTTCTTTTTAATTTCCTCCCCTGTCTCGCCTTTCTCTACTTTTGCATTAAATCCTTTCAGATCTCTAACATTATATTCGGCAAAGAGTTTATAACGTTTCTCCATCTCAGCCACAGCCCAGTTCAGTGCGCCTGCAGCCTTCTTCGGATCAGTTACGACAGGGATCATCAGGTGCGGTATTCCATTGTACACACTCAGTTCGACCACTTTCGGATCCACAAGGATCAGCTTGACTGATTCTGGATCCGCCTTATATATGATGCTCATGATCAATGTGTTGATGCACACTGATTTACCGGACCCGGTGGCTCCTGCAACCAGAAGATGCGGCATCTTCGCGATATCGGCGACCACAACTTTCCCTGCGATATCCTTTCCCACTGCAAATGTAATGGGCGATGTACTTGCTTTAAACTCTTTTGATTCCAGCAGGTCGCGCAGCATTACCGCCGTATTTTCTTTGTTTGGCACCTCGATGCCCACCGCCGCTTTTCCGGGAATCGGAGCTTCAATTCTCAGATCCGCAACCGCAAGGTTCAGCTTGATGTCATCCGCCAGCCCCACAATACGGCTTACCTTCACGCCTTGTTCCGGCTGAAGTTCATATCGCGTTACGGACGGACCGCAGCTTGCATTTGTCACATGGACGCCCACGCCAAAGTTCTGTAAGGTCTGCTCCAGTTTCAGTGCGGTTGCTCTCAGATGACTGTCCGAATCTCCGCTGCCTTTCTTTCCGTGTTTCAAAAGATTCAGCGGAGGTGTATGGTAGACTTTCTGTTCTCTATCCTGCTGCTCTTCTACAGCAGCAGCCACATTCTCAGTCTCTGCGGAGACATCCGCCGCCTCCTGAGCTTTATTCCTGCGCTTCGGCTGTTTTACAGGCTGTGCCTGAACTGCTTGAGCGGCTGCCTCATTACCATCGTCAGATCCCGCGTTTTCTGTATGGGCCTGTGAAAACAGATCGGCAGATTCTTCCGGAACGGACGTTTCCTCAGGCTCGGCGCGATTGATAACGAAATCATTCGCCGTAACTTGCCGGGAATTACTGTTTTCCACCGGTTCCTCGGGAATAAGCTCATAAACATCCGGAGATTTTTTCCGTCCTCTTCTCTTTGTACCCGCAGACTCCTCACCCAGCGTTGTTGCAAACGAGACTCCGGAGACTTTGCGGTCGCTTCTTCTCTCTCCTTTTGCCCTGTCGGACTCTTCTCTGTTCCTTGCTGCATTTTTCTGTTTTTCTTCTCTTTGCTTTGCACGGATCACAGCCGTCTCCTGACGCCTCTTTTTTGCATCCTCATATGCTTTCCTGCTCTGCCGTCCGATCGGAGCAAGCAGTGATTTCTCGGTGATCAGGATCATACATATGATCGACAGGATAACAAGTACGACGTAAGTTCCTATCACACCGATCAACGGACACATCAGGCTGATCAGGCAGCCTCCTGTAAGCCCTCCCGCATTCCGGTGCTCACTGGCCGCTTTATAGTAAGAAAGCAGCGAAGCTCCCGGGGTATAAGAATTGAATATAAGTTCCAGGATTGCCGCGATAAACAAAAACAGCATAACCGCCGCTGCAATCTTTATATAAGCATGTGCGTTCCCTTTGTTTGACACAAGGAAAGCAGCCAGTGCAAATATCACGAAAGGCAGAAGATATGCCATAAATCCAAATAATCCGAAAATTACGGACGATACCGCCTCCCCAACGATTCCTCCGACTCCAAAATTACTGAGAACAAGCAGAATGCATACGGCAAGCACCGCCAGAATAATAATTTCTCCCCGAAGTTCTGTATTCTGCTGTCCTTTTTTTGGTCTGCTTTTTGAGTTCTTACGGCCTTTTGTCGATTTAGCAGCCATATAATTCCCCCTTGATAATTAAACATACTATATATAGTATATCATCATTTGAAAATCATGTCATTATATTTTTTTCTCCCGGATCAGTTCGTGGAGTTTTGCAAATGCCTGGCTGATTCCTCCCACTTCGTCGATCAAACCTTCTTTCACAGCTTCCTCCCCCTCAAGCATCGTTCCTACATCTTTGACCAGTTGTGTAGAGTCAAGCATAAGTTCTAACAGACGTTCCTGGCTGATCCGGGAATGCGAAGAGATAAATCTGGCGATCCTGTCCTGCGTCTTCTCCATATTGCGATAGCTTTGGATTACACCGATAAACATTCCCGTGGAACGTACGGGATGAACAATCATCGTGCCGGTAGGAACAATAAACGAATAGTCCGCCGATACAGCCAGCGGACCTCCGATAGAATGGCTTCCGCCCAGCACAAGCGACACGGTAGGTTTACTCAGGGAAGCAATCATTTCAGCTATGGCCAGCCCCGCTTCCACGTCTCCTCCAAGTGTATTCAGCAGGATGAGCACGCCTTCCGTCTCGTCATCCTCCTCCGCAGCGGCAAGCCGAGGCAGGAGATGCTCATATTTCGTGGCCTTTGTATTTCCTGACACCGCCTCATGTCCTTCAATCTCTCCGATTATCGTAAGAAGCTGGATGCCATGTTTTGAGTGTCCGCCTCCAAGATCAAGGGTTCCCATCTCCCTTATTTCTTCGTTTTCTTCATTTCTCTCTTTCTGAGCCGAGTCTTGCGCCTGCTCTTTTCCCATATTTCAGATACCTCCTCTTTATCACGTGCCTTGATCAGCAACGGTTTTTCTTAGATTTAGTATTGAAGAAATATGGTATTTTTATACTGAAAAATGGTATGAATGCAAATTGTATACATCCATACCATTTTATAATTATCCCAAAGCCTGTTCTACATCGGCTATGATATCTTCCACATTTTCAATTCCCACGCTGAAACGGATCAGATCCGGCTGTACTCCTGCCTCAAGAAGCTCCTGCTCGTTCATCTGGCGGTGCGTATGGCTTGCCGGATGGAGAACACAGCTTCTTGCATCAGCTACATGTGTTACGATAGCGACCATCTTCAGCTTATCCATCATCTCTACTGCCGCTTCTCTTCCGCCTTTCAGCCCGAAAGTCAGTACGCCGCATGTTCCGTTCGGCATGTATTTCTGCGCCAGATCATAGTATTTATCTCCCGGCAGAGACGGATAGCTCACCCATGCCACTTTCTCGTGATTCTTCAGATACTCAGCGACTTTCAGAGCATTCTCGCAGTGACGCGGCATTCTAAGATGCAGCGTCTCAAGTCCGATATTTAACAGAAAAGCGTTCTGCGGAGACTGGATAGAACCAAGATCACGCATCAGCTGCGCTGTCGCTTTTGTGATATATGCGCCTTTTCCGAATTTCTGTGTATACACAATGCCGTGATATGTCTCATCCGGAGTGGTAAGCCCCGGGAATTTCTCCGCGTTGGCCTCCCAGTCGAAATTGCCGCTGTCCACAATAGCTCCACCGACACATGCAGCATGTCCGTCCATGTATTTTGTCGTTGAATGCGTCACGATATCAGCGCCCCACTCAAACGGACGGCAGTTGATCGGAGTTGCGAAAGTATTATCCACAATAAAAGGAACACCATGCGCATGAGCTGCCTTTGCAAACTTCTCAAAATCAAGTACGACAAGCGCCGGATTTGCAATGGATTCGCCGAATACAGCCTTTGTGTTATCCTGAAAAGCAGCTTCCAGCTCTTCTTCCGTACAGTCAGGATCTACAAATGTAGCTTCCACTCCCATCTTTCTGATCGTATGTGCATAAAGATTATATGTGCCGCCGTAAAGAGCTGAAGCACAGACGATATGATCGCCCGCCTGTGCAATATTCATGATTGCATAAAAGTTCGCCGCCTGGCCTGATGAAGTCAGCATAGCTGCCACGCCGCCTTCCAGATCGCAGATCTTAGCAGCAACGGCGTCGTTAGTCGGATTCTGAAGTCTCGTATAAAAATATCCGGATTCTTCAAGATCGAACAGACGTCCCATCTGTTCGCTGGATGTGTACCGGAATGTAGTACTCTGATAAATCGGAAGTATACGCGGCTCTCCATTGCCCGGTTCATAACCGGACTGTATGCATTTTGTCTCAATTCTGTAATCACTCATCTGTCTGTTACCTCCTGTATTCTATGAATATAAATATTCTTTCTCAAGTCTGCGCACCATGCTGATATACAGATCTTTGCATTCTTCGTTTCTGTTTTCCTCGATCAGGCTGATACACGGGCTCAGATATTTTTCCCAAATCGACCGATATATATCATCGGCATTTTCCTGCCGGTCAATCCTTTTGACGATCGTCGGGGCGATATTATAATACTCCTCTACGATTTCATGTCCGCCTTCTGATTCCGAAAGATAACCGTCGCGGTATGCACGCAGTGTATTCAGCTCATAGCAGTCATCCGGTTTATTCATACTCCTGCACACAGCCGTTGTAATATAGCAGAAAAGACCTTTCTTAAATCCGCCCTTTATGCCCTCGTATGTAGAATGTCCGATCTTTTGCTCGGGCAGTTTCTCATTCCAGACATCAACCATGCGTTTCGTCAGATCTTTTGCCTGCAGGGACGGTATTTCACCAATCAGAGGAACATAAAAAGACACCATATTCAGTTTAAAGTCAAGAGCCCTCATGTCTCTTTTTCTCTTTGAACTGATCTTCTCCAGTTCACTGCAGACATATTCCGGAATACATCCGGCGATCAGATCCATTCCATCATCCGTCCTGTCACACAGTTCCGCCGTTTCTTCCATAAGCTGCGCATACTTCTCTTTCAGAGATTCCATATACTTTTCGTAGCTTGATTTATGGAATTCATATTCCAGTGTTGCCTTATACAGATCCGTCAATTCCTGCAGTACTTTATCTGTTTCCATATCCATCCCTCTATTCATTCCAGTTATGGTATACGTCCTGCACGTCGTCGTCCTCTTCCAGAAGATCCAGCGTTTTCTGAATATTCTTAATATCTTCTTCGGAAGTCAGCTCTACATATGTCTGAGGAATCATCGTCACTTCAGCCTGTGCCATGGTGATACCTGCTTCTTCCAGTTTCAGACGTACGTCGCTGAACGTGTCCGGATCAGTAAGGATCTCGTAGCTCTCCTCATCTTCAACGAAATCTTCCGCACCGGCATCAAGAGCCAGCATCATAAGCTCATCCGCATCCATGTCGCAGTCTTCTTTCGCGACAAAAATCTGACCTTTCTCATCAAACATAAAAGAAACGCATCCCGGTGTTCCGACATTTCCGTTTCCTTTTGTAAAAGCATTTCTTACATTGGAAGCAGTCCTATTCTTATTGTCTGTCAGTGTCTTTACAATGATGGCTGTTCCGTTCGGTCCGTATCCCTCATATGTAATGTGTTCGTAATTATCGCCGGATCCCTCTCCCGCTGCTTTCTTGATATTTCTCTCAATCGTGTCGTTGGGCATATTGTTAGACTTTGCCTTTGCGATCACATCGCGCAGACGGCTGTTATTGGCCGGATCCGGTCCGCCGCCTTCTTTCACCGCTACCGCCAGCTCGCGGCCGATCTTTGTAAAGATCTTCCCCTTGGCTGCATCGTTCTTTTCTTTCTTGTGTTTAATATTGGCAAATTTTGAATGTCCTGACATAGATTCTCCTCTTTTCTTACTGGTATATCTTAATTCGTCCGCATTTTTTTGCGCACATCATGCTTTTCAATTTTATCATTCTTTTCGTATTCTGTAAAGAAGTCTGTTTGAACCGTCTTATGTAGGAAGCTCCAGGCTGACCTTGATCGCCTGATCCACCTTACGCATCATTGCTCCATCGATATGACAGACATACTCTTTTAGCCGCTGCTTATCTATGGTACGGATCTGTTCGAGCAAAATCACCGAATTCTTTACGATCCTGTAATCTCTTGTGCTGATTTCTATATGAGTAGGCAGTTTCGCCTTGTTCATCTTTGAAGTAATTGCCGCGCAGATAATGGTAGGACTGTGTTTGTTCCCCACGTTGTTCTGTATCACCAAAACCGGACGTACTCCTCCCTGTTCTGATCCCACGACCGGACTCAAATCCGCATAATAGATATCGCCTCTTCTGATCATCAATTTATTCACACTCCGATTCACTTACTAAATGCATATCGCATACTTCAGTATTCCCTTATTCATCGGATGTATTCAATGATCTATCTCTCTTTGATCTCTCCGCCGCGCTTATAGATCCTCGGGATACGTTTTCCCAGACAGCATACAAACTCATAATTAAATCTGCCGCTCAGCTCTGACAGATCTTCCACAGTGATCCTCTCATCGCCGTCTCTTCCTATCAAAGTCACCTGATCCATAAATCCGGTCTCCGGAATATCAGTCACATCGACCATGAACTGGTCCATGCAGACTCTTCCCAGGATTCTCGCCCGCTTCCCACGAATGAGAACATACCCTTTATTGGAAAGAGAACGGGGATAACCGTCTCCGTATCCCACAGGAATTGTGGCCACACGCATCTTATGCGGTGCAGTAAATGTACCGCCGTAGCTGATGGACGTACCTGCCTCCACATCTTTCACAAAAGTCACATGACTGATCAGTCTCAGGGCAGGTCTAAGATCTACAGCTTCTTTATTCACCTCATCGGACGGATACATTCCATAGGTGGAAATACCCGCTCTGGCAAGATCGTGTTTCATGTCCGGGAAATCAATGATCCCCGCACTGTTATCGCAGTCGAAATATCTGATATATATATTTCGCTTCTCTGTCTGCTCCTTCATCCATACAAACCGGTCATGCTGTGCCAGAGTATAAGTTTTGTCCGTTTCATCCGCTTTGGCAAAATGAGTGAACATCCCCTCGAGCTCTACATTGGGGAGATGGCTGATCTGTTCAATAACGTCAACGCTCTCCTCGCGCACAGGAAACCCGAGTCTTCCCATTCCCGTATCGATCTTGATATGAAAATATGCGGTCTTTCCCTGGCGCACAGCCTCCTTTGATATCTTTTCAGCCATTTCTTTCGTGTAGACTGTCGGCCGGATATCATAATGGAGCATTTCTTCATATTGATCCGGAAATACGCATCCCAATACAAGGATCGGTTTTTTAATACCATGCGCGCGAAGTTCTGTTGCTTCTTCCATACAGGCTACCGCGTATCCCCACACATATGAGAACTCTTCAAACATCTCCGCGATAGGAACCGCTCCATGCCCGTAACCGTCTGTTTTAATAACGGCGATCAGGCGGGCGCCATCTCCTATCCTGTCTCTCATCTGTTCCATATTGTACGCAATGGCGTCGAGATCAACCTCGGCGCACACACGATTATGCTCTTTCATATCAATCATTCTCCTGAAATCGTTTATTACATGTATTTCACATGAAAAATTATTTACCTGGCGGTTTGCTGTCGGGAAATATCCATACATCTTCCCACACCGTCAATCAGATCACGCGCCAGCACGCTGTATCCGCCTTTCAAACGGCGCGCTTCATCACCCCCGCATGCATGAAGAAACACGCCAAGCGCCGCCCCTTCATAGACATCCATTCCCTGAGCGACAATCCCTGTGATCACTCCGGCAAGCGCGTCGCCTGCTCCGGCTTTTGCCATAGCGCTGTTTCCAGCCAGATTAATGAATGTATGTCTTCCCTGTTTTTTTACAAGAGTTCTGCTGTCTTTCATGACGCATACGACCGGATATTTTTCTGCAAATTCCTCGATAATATCCACTCGTCTCTCCGAAAGCTCACTGACTGTCAATCCGGTCAGCCGCGACATTTCTTTCATATGGGGAGTCAGAATCACCGGCGCCTGGATCTTCCCGAGCAGATCCATATGACTGCTTAAGAGATTCAGGCCGTCCGCATCAATAATGCAGGGAACTCTGACCTGCTGAAGCGCCGTTTCCAATATCTGTTCCGAGACATCTGACGTTCCAAGCCCGCAGCCGATACAGACGACGTCTGCCCAATTTAGAAGCCCGGTAAGTTCCGCCTCATCATAGTTTCCATAACAGGTGATAACAGCCTCCGGCAGAAGCTGCTGCAAAATACTTCTGTTTTCCTCTGCCGTATAGATCCTTACAAGCCCTGCACCCGCTGTATATGCCGCCTTTGCGGAGAGATAAGCCGCCCCCGCCATCCCTCTGCTTCCTGTAATCATAAGTACCTTCCCATAACTTCCTTTATGAGAATCCGCCTTTCGCTGAGGAAGAAGATCCGGGATGTCAGCACGGTCATAAGTCATACATACTTCACAGTCTGATAAAAAACAGCTCGTATCAATGCCGATTGGAACCGGTACAGTTGTTCCGGCATATGTCTTTCCCGGATACAGCTCACATCCCACTTTCACACATGCCATAGCGACCGTCAGCTCCGCCCGAAAAGCGGTCCCAAGGATTTTTCCTGTTGCCGAACTGACTCCCGACGGGATATCCACGGCCACCTTCCTGCAATTCTGTTCATTCATCCAGGAAATGATATCTGCATATTTGCCGGATACTTCCCGGCTGAGACCCACACCGAATATGGCATCTATTATAACAGTATATTCGTCCTGCGGATTTTCAGTGATGATCTCGATTCCCAGATTCTCAGCAATTTTCTTCTGCGTTTTGCACTCCGTACTTAACGACGCCTCTTTTCCCGCAAAAAAGATTCTGGGATATTGTCCTTTTTCCCAAAGAAGCCTGGCTATCGCAAATCCATCTCCGCCGTTGTTTCCGCTCCCGCATACGATCAGTGCTTTAGATGTATCAATCCCATACTCGTTCATTGTCTCGACCGTCTTTAGCGCCGCACGTTCCATCAGTACAAGAGAGGGAATTCCCACTTTTTCAATGGTATACTTATCGGCTGCACTCATCTGTGTTCCATCTGGTAGATATCTCATAACCGACACCACTCCTTCATAGATAAAATCTCACAATATACCCCGCAGCAGGCTGCGGGGTCATCTGTTATGTTCCTATTTTTTTCGCGCTTCTTTGCGCTGACTGATATTATAAGAAAGCTGCATCAGGCTGTCCGAAAGATGTACACTCTCGACAATCACATCTTTGGGAAGAGTCAGATCAGTATGTGCGAAATTCCAGATTGCTTTGATCCCGTTTGCAATCAAAAGATCCGCCACCTCTATCGCTTTAGACTTTGGTATCGTAAGAGCGGCAATCTCAATATCATTGTTCTGAAGAAAATCGACAAGCTCATCCATCATACGTACCTGGACTCCCCTGATAGACATGCCCTGCAATCTGGGATTTACATCAAAAAGGCTCTTGAGAATAAATCCGCTTCTCTCAAATGATGCGTAATTCGCCAGCGCCTGTCCGAGATTACCGGCGCCAATAATAATAAAGTTGTGGGTCTTGTCCAACCCCAATATCTTTCCAATCTCGGTATAGAGATATTTTACATTATATCCATATCCCTGCTGTCCGA
>ERZ1643246.4256-NODE-4256-length-11503-cov-7.223882_pt1 | contig 11503 bp, 11 predicted proteins | sample MGYA00579265_ERZ1643246 | MGnify/ENA primary metagenome ERZ1643246 (study PRJEB29033, sample SAMEA4952261) | chicken gut metagenome | biome: Broiler Chicken; feature: Gastrointestinal Tract; material: Caecum | place: Ireland | collected 2018 | study: Broiler...
AACCAGGAAAAAATAAACAATCCAGCATCACTCAATAGCAAAACACTTTGTTGCAAATTGTCGAAATGAAAAAGTCAGCATATGGCAGACGGCGGGGAACTTAAAGTACTGTTATGGTATCTGGAAGAGAAGGTTACGTCCTCGCCGAACCATTTTGGCGGCACAAATTTTTCTGCGGATTCCTGGTTTGGAAATTCTACTTCCACCAGCCACAGGCCCTCGTACGGCGCGTCAAAAATGTCCAGCTCGGCGGTCAGCCCGTCCGTCAGGGGGAGCAGGTATCTGGTCTTGGAAAGAAGGATTCCGTCTGCCTTTTCACGGAGATGCAGGTAGGCCTCCTCCGTCAGGGGCAGATTGTACTCCTCGCGGATCATCAGCCCGCTGCCCTTGTAGGTCAGATAATATTCCTGATCCTGTCTGCGGATGCGTACCACCGGAGCGGTACACAGATATCCCTGTTCAATCTTATGAAAAGGGTACTGTTCAAGATGATCCGGCAGCTGATGCAGAAGATATTTTCGCTCAATTTCCATGGGGACCACCTCCTCCTGTTGATGTGGTAACTGTATTATTAATGATGCCAGGGTCAAAAGGTCTGAGCCCACATGAGCTTGCTCATCAGTGGGTGAAAGGCCTTGGGACCCGCCCCGATATGAGCATAAAAGTGGGATATATCCCACGATATGCGAATATTGGGGGGATTGTGGGAGTGCGCAGCACGGAGCAATCCGCAGGCATCCTGGTTGGGGACTTTTGTCCCCAACATCTTAATTTTATTGTAGCATAAAAAAAGTCTGTTTGTCCACAGCTAACGGGGCGGGGATTCTATTGGAAACAGGTGCTAAATGGTGTATAATTATTTTGCGGCAGCCCCTTGGGGCGGCAGAAAGAGAAACAGGAGGGACAGAGAATGGCAAAAATATATGTGTTTCTGGCGGACGGATGTGAGGAGATAGAAGCGTTAACCCCGGTGGATCTTCTGCGAAGAGCAGGACATGAGGTGTGTACGGTTTCTGTAATGGGCAGGCGGCAGATTACAGGTTCCCACCAGATAGAGATTACTGCGGATGCAAAGATAGAGGAAGTGGACGGCAGCGGCGGCGATGTATATCTGCTGCCCGGCGGAATGCCCGGAACCAGATATCTGGGAGAGTGCGGAAAGCTCTGCAGCCTGCTCCGGGAGAAAAATCAAAAGGGATGCAGAATCGCGGCTATCTGCGCGGCGCCCAGCGTACTGGGCAGTCTCGGACTGCTGCAGGGGAAAAAGGCGGTCTGCTATCCGGGATTTGAGGAGAAACTTACCGGCGCGCAGGTCCTGACGGTTCCGGTTGTCACGGATGGAAATATCACCACGGCCAGAGGCGTGGGAGCAGCCATTGACTTCGCCCTGGAATTGGTGCGTCTGCTGGACGGCGAGAAAGCGGCCGGGGAGCTGGCGGCTCAGATTGTTTATAATTTGTAAGAGCGGAAGGCAAAGAATCGTCTTGCGTTTTAAAATGGTTTATGATATACTTCTCTAATGACTGTAACGGGTGGACTATGCCCTGATGAGAGAGAAAATACTTTCTATATATATGAAGGAGGAAGATTTACAATGAGCGTTCAAGTTGAAAACTTGGAGAAGAACATGGCGAAACTCACCATCGAGGTTTCCGCAGAGGAGTTAGAGAAGGCCCTGCAGGGCGCATATCTGAAGCAGAAGAAGAATATCAGCATTCCCGGTTTCCGCAAGGGAAAAGTGCCGAGAGCCATGATCGAGAAGATGTACGGAGCGGGCGTATTCTATGAGGATGCGGCCAATGCCCTGATCCCCCAGGCCTATTCCGAGGCTGCCGAAGAGAGCAAGCTGGATATTGTGTCTCAGCCGGAGATCCATGTGGAGCAGATCGAGAAGGGAAAACCCTTCATTTTTACTGCCGAGGTGGCTGTAAAGCCGGATGTAACGCTGGGAGAGTATAAGGGAGTTGCCGTGCCCAAGTCCGATGTGGAAGTAACGGATGAGGAAGTGGAAGCAGCGCTCAAAAAGGAACAGGAGAAGAATTCCCGGACGGTTGCGGTGGAAGACCGTGCCGCAGAGAACGGAGATATTGTCACCATCGATTTTGAAGGAACCGTGGACGGGGAAGCTTTCCAGGGCGGAAGCGGCAAGGATTATCCGCTGACCCTGGGTTCCGGCACCTTTATTCCCGGCTTTGAAGAGCAGCTGGTGGGCGCCAATGTGAACGATGTGGTGGATGTCAATGTGAATTTCCCGGAGGATTATAACTCCGAGGAGCTTAAAGGAAAAGCGGCCGTATTCAAATGCACCGTTCATAAGATTGAGAAGAAGGAGCTTCCTGAGCTGGATGATGATTTCGCAAAGGATGTTTCCGAGTTTGACACACTGGAAGAATACAAGAATGATATCCGCGGGGAACTGAAGAAAAAGAAAGAGGAAGATGCAAAGCGCGAGAAGGAGAACGCAGCTGTGGATAAGGCTGTGGCCAATGCGCAGATGGAGATTCCGGATGCCATGCTGAACACCCAGGCGGCCCAGATGGTAGATAACTTTGCCAGAAGGCTCAGCGCCCAGGGAATGTCCATGGAGCAGTACATGCAGTATACCGGCCAGAATGCCGCTGCTCTGCAGGAGCAGATGAAGCCCCAGGCTCTGAAGCAGATCCAGACACGTCTGGTGCTTGAGAAGGTGGCCGAGGTGGAAAACATCCAGGTTTCTGATGAGAAGCTGGAGGAGGAGATCCAGAACATGGCCAAGATGTACAACATGGAGGCCGATAAGCTGAAGGAGCTGCTGGGAGATGCGGAGAAAGAGCAGATGAGAAAAGATCTGGCCGTACAGGAGGCAGTAACCTTCCTGGCCGAAAACGCAGTGGAGACGGAAGAGAAGACAGAAGAAAAGGAAGCTGAATAAAGCCCGGGGCAGCAGTGACCTGCCTGAAGGCGCGAACATAGAAAACGGAGGCCGTGAAATGAGTTTAGTACCTTATGTCATTGAGCAGACCAGCCGGGGCGAGAGAAGCTACGACATTTATTCCCGGCTTTTGAAGGACAGGATAATTTTTCTGGGCGAAGAGGTAAACGATGTGTCAGCCAGCCTGATTGTGGCACAGCTGCTGTTCCTGGAGTCGGAAGATCCGGGAAAGGATATCCATCTTTACATCAACAGCCCGGGCGGATCGGTTACGGCCGGCATGGCGATCTATGACACCATGCAGTATATTAAATGTGACGTGTCCACGATCTGTATCGGAATGGCTGCCAGCATGGGAGCATTCCTTCTGGCCGGCGGAGCTAAGGGCAAAAGAATGGCACTGCCGAATGCGGAGATCATGATTCATCAGCCCTCCGGAGGAGCCCAGGGGCAGGCGACAGAGATCAAGATCGTAGCAGAGCATATTCTGCGCACCAAGAAAAAGCTGAATGAAATCCTGGCTGCCAATACGGGACAGCCGCTGGAGACCATTGAGCTGGATACAGAGCGCGATAACTATATGTCTGCAGAAGAAGCGAAGGCATATGGTCTGATTGACAATGTAATTACGAACCGGTAACGGGTGGATGAAGGGTGTTTCAAAAGCACGGAGATGTGTCGGCTTCGCTTTTGATGCACCCTTTTGACAGCAAAGAGAGTCCTCTTTCGATAAGGGAGGAAAGCGGCCGGCCGCTGCCGTGCAGCCGGCTGAAAGTTGATAGGAGAAAGGAATTGGTATAAAAAATGGCTATAAAAGGCAGTGAGCCCAGGATTAGATGTTCTTTCTGCGGAAAGACAGAGGATCAGGTACGAAAACTGATTGCCGGGCCCGATGGGGTCTATATCTGCGATGAATGCATTGGCATCTGTTCAGAAATCATGGAAGAAGAGTTTGCCAATGAGCAGCGGGAAGATTCCAGTGAAATTAACCTGATGAAGCCAAAAGAAATCAAAGAATTTCTGGATGAGTACGTGATCGGACAGGATGAGGCCAAGAAGGTGCTTTCTGTGGCAGTGTACAACCATTATAAGAGAGTGCTTGCAGGGGAAACATCCGAGGTGGAACTCCAGAAGAGCAATATTCTCATGCTGGGTCCTACAGGTTCCGGAAAAACCCTGCTGGCCCAGACGCTGGCAAAGCTGCTGAATGTACCCTTTGCCATCGCGGATGCCACGGCGCTGACGGAGGCGGGTTACGTGGGCGAGGATGTGGAAAACATTCTTCTGAAACTGATCCAGGCGGCGGATTACGACATGGAGCGGGCACAGCACGGGATTATTTATATCGACGAGATCGACAAGATTACCCGCAAGTCGGAAAATGCTTCCATTACCAGGGATGTTTCCGGGGAGGGCGTGCAGCAGGCGCTGCTGAAAATCCTGGAGGGGACAGTGGCCAGCGTGCCGCCCCAGGGAGGAAGAAAGCATCCCCATCAGGAGTTCCTGCAGATTGACACAACGAATATTTTGTTTATCTGCGGAGGCGCTTTTGAAGGGCTGGATAAGATTATCGAAACCCGTCAGGACACGAAGGCCATCGGGTTTAACGCCAATCTGGGAATTCGAAAGGAGCAGAACGTGGGCGAGCTCCTGCGCCAGGTGATGCCGGAAGACTTTATAAAATTCGGCCTGATTCCGGAGTTTATCGGCCGTGTGCCGGTGGTGGTATCTCTGGATGCCCTGGATGAGGATGCGCTGGTTCAGATCCTGAAGGAACCGAAAAATTCTCTCGTAAAACAGTATAAAAAAATGTTTGAGATGGACGGCGTGCAGCTGACCTTTGATGAGGATGCGCTGCGCCAGATAGCCAGAGAGTCGCTGGAACGGAAAACAGGAGCGAGAGGTTTAAGAGCCATCATGGAAAAATCCATGATGGATGTGATGTTTGAATCACCCTCTGACAGCACCATAAAAGAATGTCATATTACAAAGGAAGCAGTGGAAGGAAAGGAGCCGCCCGTGCTGGTTCACGGGGACCCGGCTCCGATTCCGAGACGGGCCAGGACGAGAACCAGCCGGGCCGGAAGACCGGAGACTGCGTAAGGAGTGAAAATACATGAGTGACCTGATTATTCTGATGCCTGCGGTGGCGCTGCGGGGGACTACAATTCTTCCGGATATGATTGTGCATTTTGACATCAGCAGGATCAAATCAGTGAAAGCAGTGGAAGAAGCCATGCTTCATGACCAGAAGGTATTTCTGATCACCCAGAGGGATCCGGAAAAGGAAGAGCCAGGGCTGGAGGATGTCTATAAAATCGGAACCATTGCAGTAGTCAAACAGGTGGTAAAGCTGCCGAAGGGCGTCCTGCGGGTTCTGGTGGAAGGGCTGGAGAGAGCGGAGCTGGTAAGCTTTGAGCCCCGGGAAGATATGCTGGAAGCTGAGATCGTAGCCTTTGAACGGAATTCTCAGGAGGTGCCGGCGGACAACGAGGCGGAGGCCATGAGCAGAAATCTGAAAGAGCTGTTTGCCCTTTACTGCCAGGAAAGCCAGAAGATCAGCAAGGAGCTGATGATGCAGATTCTGGATCTTGGCGATGTGGAAAAGCTGGTGGATCAGATCGCCATCAATCTGCCCATGGGGTATGAGCAGAGGCAGACGGTTCTGGACGCAGTGGAGATCCGCGACCGGTGTGAAGCGCTGAGCGTTATCCTGGGTAATGAGGTGGAGATTCTGAAAATCCGCGCGGAGCTGCAGAACCAGATTAAGGCCAGGATCGATAAAAATCAGAAAGAGTACATTCTCCGTGAGCAGCTGAAGCTGATCCGCGAGGAGCTGGGGGAGGACAATTCCCAGACAGAAATCGAAGAGTTTAAGAAAAAGGCGGAAAAACTTCAGGCATCCAAAGAGGTAAAGGAGCGGATCCGGGAGGAGATCAAACGACTGCAGAGCGTAACAAATAATCCCTCGGAGAGCGCAGTGGTTCGCGGTTATCTGGAAGTACTGCTTGGACTGCCGTGGGATAAAATGTCCAGAGACAACAAAGATCTTTCCAAGGCAAGAGAAATTCTGGAAGCCGATCATTATGGACTGGAAAAAGTAAAGGAAAGGATTCTGGAATATCTGGCCGTGCGGACCCTGACGAAGAAGGGGGACAGCCCTATTCTCTGCCTGGTGGGCCCTCCGGGAACGGGAAAGACTTCTATTGCCAGGTCCGTGGCCAAGGCGCTGAACAAGAAATATATCCGCATCTGCCTGGGAGGCGTCCGGGATGAAGCGGAGATCCGGGGACACCGCAGAACCTATGTGGGAGCCATGCCGGGCCGGATCGCCCAGAGCCTGCGCCAGTCGGGAGTGAAGAATCCGCTGATGCTGCTGGATGAGATTGACAAGGTCAGCAGTGATTACAAGGGGGACACCGCCTCGGCTCTGCTGGAAGTTCTGGATTCGGAGCAGAATAATAAGTTTACCGATCATTATGTGGAAATTCCCATAGACCTGTCGGAGGTTCTGTTCATTGCCACGGCCAATGATGTGCAGACCATTCCCCGGCCGTTACTGGACCGCATGGAGCTGATCGAGATCAGCAGCTATACGGAAAATGAAAAGATGCATATTGCCAGAGAGCATCTGCTTCCCAAGCAGCTGAAAGCCAACGGTATTAAACCGGAACAGCTGAGTATTTCCGACAAGGCACTGGCCGAAATTATCAGCGGATATACGAAGGAAGCCGGCGTCCGCAGCCTGGAGCGAAAGATCGGTCAGATCTGCCGGCGGGCGGCGCTGAAGATTCTGGAAAAGCATGAAGAAAAAATCAATGTGACTCTCCGGAATCTGGAGGAGTATATCGGGCGGAAGCGCTACAGCTTCCAGATGAAAAATCCGGAGCCCGAGGTGGGAATCGTCCGCGGCCTGGCCTGGACCAGTGTGGGCGGCGATACTCTCCAGATCGAGGTCAATGTTATGCCGGGAAAGGGCGGATTCCGCCTGACCGGACAGCTGGGGGATGTGATGAAAGAGTCCGCCGAGGCGGGCATCAGCTACATCCGCTCTGTAGCGAAAAAGTACGGGATCAAAGAAGAATTCTTCAGAAAGCATGATATGCACATACATATCCCGGAAGGTGCCGTTCCCAAAGACGGCCCCTCTGCGGGCATTACCATGGCTACAGCCATGATCTCCGCCATTACGCGGGTACCTGTCCGCGCCGACGTGGCCATGACCGGTGAGATCACCCTCCGGGGGCGGGTACTTCCCATCGGAGGCCTGAAGGAAAAGCTTCTGGCGGCCAAAAAGGCGGGGATCCGAACGGTGCTGGTTCCGGTAAAGAATAAGCCGGACGTGCAGGAAATGGACCGGGAGATTACAGGAGGAATGGAGATCCTGTTTGTGGAAAATATGGAAGAGGTGCTGAACATAGCGCTGGTTCCGCAGGAAGAACAGAAATAGGAGGAACGCATGATTATCAGACAGGTATCCCTGGACATTGTATGCGGCGTGACCAGCAGGCTGCCGGATACCGGAAAGCCGGAGATCGCCTTTGCCGGAAAATCCAATGTAGGCAAATCATCGCTGATCAACAGCTTGGTGAACCGGAAGGCTCTGGCCCGTACCAGCTCGCAGCCCGGAAAGACCAGAACCATTAATTTCTATCAGGTGAATGGAGCCATGTATCTGGTGGATCTGCCGGGATACGGATACGCTTCCGCACCGGAAGAAATCAAAGCCCAGTGGGGAAAGATGATCGAGAGATATCTGCACACCTCCAAAAACCTGAAAGGCGTATTTCTGCTCATCGATATCCGGCACGCGCCCTCAGCCAACGACCGGCTGATGTATCACTGGATCCTGGAGCAGGGCTACCGGCCGATGATCATTGCGACAAAATTGGACAAGATCAAAAGGAGCCAGATCCAGAAGCAGCTGAAGCTGATCCGCGAGACCCTGGAGGCGGAGAAGGATACAGTGATTCTTCCGTTTTCCGCGGCCACGAAACAGGGCCGGGAGGAAATCTGGGAGCTGGCGGAGCGGCTGATAGAGGAAGAGGAGTAACATGGGCATTATCAAGGCAAGAAAGCTCGGGTATGACTATTTTGAATATGAAGAAGAGGGCAAAGATCCGGAAGTGGTCCATGCCATTGAGGACGTGGATCTGGATATTCAGACAGGCCAGTTTATTACGGTGCTGGGTCACAACGGAAGCGGAAAGTCCACGCTGGCCAAGCACATGAACGCGCTGCTGGTTCCCACGGAGGGAACCATGTGGGTGGATCACATGGACACGGCCGAGGACGATGATCTCTGGAAAATCCGGCAGGAAGCGGGAATGGTGTTTCAGAATCCGGATAACCAGATTATCGCCACAGTTGTGGAGGAAGATGTGGGCTTCGGGCCGGAAAACCTGGGTGTACCCACGGATGAGATCTGGCGGAGAGTGGATGAGAGTCTCCAGGCCACGGGTATGGTGGCTTACCGGAAGCGGTCGCCAAACAAGCTGTCCGGGGGACAGAAGCAGCGGGTGGCCATTGCCGGCGTCATGGCCATGAAGCCGAAATGCATCATCCTGGATGAGCCCACGGCCATGCTGGATCCCAACGGACGGAAGGAAGTTCTGAAGGCTGTTCGGGAATTAAACCAGAAGGAGGGGGTTACGGTCATCCTGATCACCCATTATATGGAGGAGGTAATCTACTCTGACAAGGTATTTGTCATGGATGAGGGACGGCTGGTGATGCAGGGAACCCCCCGGGAAATTTTTTCTCAGGTGGAGAAGCTTAAGGAACTGCGGCTGGATGTGCCCCAGGTGACACTGCTGGCCTATGAACTAAGACAGAAAGGCCTTCCCATTCCGGAAGGCATCCTTACGATAGAAGAGCTGGTGGACGAGATATGTCGATTCAATTAGAAGATGTTACTTATACCTACAGTCCGGGGACGGCTTACGAGATGAATGCTCTGGATCATGTGTCGCTGGAAATTCCCCAGGGTCAGTTTGTGGGAATCATCGGACACACAGGTAGCGGAAAATCCACGCTGATCCAGCACTTTAACGGGCTGATGCAGCCCACCTCCGGCAGAGTTCTGTATAGTGGAGAGGATATCTGGCAGGAGGGCTATTCCCTTCGGGGACTCCGTTTTCATGTGGGACTGGTGTTTCAGTATCCGGAGCACCAGCTGTTTGAGACCACGGTCATGGCAGATGTGTGCTTCGGCCCGAAGAATCAGGGACTTGATCCGGAGGAATGCCGGGAGCGGGCCAGAGAGGCCCTGTCCCAGGTGGAAATCCCGGAGGAGCTGTACGAAAAGTCTCCATTTGACCTTTCCGGCGGACAGAAGCGCAGGGTGGCCATTGCCGGCGTGCTGGCCATGAATCCGGATGTGATCGTTCTGGATGAGCCCACGGCGGGCCTGGACCCGAAAGGCCGGGATGAAATTCTGGACAGAGTCCGTTATCTCCATGATACCAGAGGAATTACAGTGATCCTGGTTTCCCACAGTATGGAGGATGTGGCCCGCTATGTGGAACGGCTGATCGTTATGTCCCGGGGGAAGAAGCAGTATGACGGGACGCCCCGGGAGGTATTTTCCCATTACAAGGAACTGGAAAAGATTGGACTAGCAGCGCCGCAGATGACGTATATCATGCATGCTCTCGCGGAGCGGGGGCTGAATGTGGATGTAACGGCCATGACCGTGGAGGAAGCCAGAGATTCCATCCTGAAGGCGCTGGGCAGATAGGACAGAAAAATGATAAGAGATATTACAATCGGCCAGTACTACCCTGCAGATTCCATTCTGCACAGACTGGACCCACGGGTAAAATTCATAGGAACTATTGTGTACATTGTATCCCTGTTCGTCTTTGACAGCTGGGGGTATATTCTGGGGGCGGCATTCCTGATTGCGATGATTCTGCTGTCAAAGGTGCCGTTTTCCTTTATGGTCAGAGGCCTGAAGGCGATTGTGGTGCTGCTTCTGATTACCATGATCTTCAACGTGCTTCTGACGCCGGGCAATGTGCTGTGGCAGTGGGGGATTCTCCGGGTGACCACAGAGGGCCTGGTTCTGGCGGGCAAGATGGGAATCCGCCTGGTCTTCCTGATTCTGGGGGCTTCTCTGATGACGCTCACGACTACCCCCACAAAGCTGACGGATGCACTGGAAAAGCTTATGCGGCCTCTGAAGAAAATCCATGTGCCGGTCCATGAGATCGCCATGATGATGTCCATCGCCCTTCGGTTTATTCCGATCCTGCTGGAGGAGACGGACAAGATCATGAAGGCGCAGATGGCCAGAGGCGCGGATTTTGAGAGCGGAAACCTGATTAAAAAGGTGAAGGCCATGGTGCCGCTGCTGGTGCCGCTGTTTGTGTCGGCCTTCCGGAGGGCCAATGATCTGGCGCTGGCCATGGAGGCCAGATGCTATCACGGCGGAGACGGAAGAACACAGATGAAGCCCCTGCGGTATCAGCGCAGAGACGGGACGGCCTACGGGATCCTGGCCGTCTATCTGACGGCGGCGATCGTGCTGCGGATTCTGCTGGGCTGGTAGGGGGCATTATGAGGAGAATCAAACTGACGGTGGCATACGACGGGACGGCCTACTGTGGATGGCAGGTGCAGAACAACGGGATTACGGTGCAGGAGATGCTGAACCGGGCGCTGACAGAACTGTTCGGAACGGAGATGCGGACCATCGGCGCCAGCCGCACAGACGCGGGCGTCCATGCCAGAGGAAATGTGGCGGTCTTTGACACGGAGGCGCGGATGCCTGCGGGAAGGATCGCCTTTGCGCTGAATACGTATCTGCCGGAAGATATCCGGATTCAGAAGTCGGAAGAAGTATCTCCGGAATTTCACCCGCGTTTTACCAGCACGGTAAAAACCTACGAATATAAGATCCTGAACCGCACCTTTCCGGATCCCTTAAGGAGGACGGACAGTCTGTTCTGGTACGGCACCCTGGATCTGGAGAAGATGAAGCAGGGGGCCGCCTATCTTCCGGGAACCCATGATTTCCGCGGATTCGCCGCCTCCCATCTTGCAGCGGAGAACACAGAACGCACGATTTACCGGACGCAGCTGTGGAAAGAGGAGGATATGATTCATTTTCGTATCACCGGCAACGGTTTTCTGTATAATATGGTGCGGATTATCGTGGGAACGCTCCTGGAGATCGGAAAGGGGGATTATCCCCCGGAAAGGGTTCTGGAGGTTCTGGAAAAAAGAGACCGGAGCCTGGCAGGAGCTACGGCCAGGGCCTGCGGGCTGACGCTGCTGGAGATCCGCTATCCCCAGTGGGAAAATCCGCAAATAGAGCTTGACACAGGGAAAAGTGTATAATATAATATCTCAGTGTGGCACAAGGTCAGACTGTGCTTTTTTGTATCTCCCAAATACAGAAATAGACAGAATTGTGCCGGAAAAAGAAACATCCAAGCCAAAGCCCCGGTGAAGATGTTTGCGACTGCGCAGGCAGCCATACGGACAGTGGCAGGCGGCGCGGGACGGGCGGCATGCCCGGAATTACTTCACATTTTATTTGTTAATTTTACAGGAGGTTCTATCCATGAATACATTTATGGCTAATCC
>ERZ1643246.4257-NODE-4257-length-11502-cov-16.051192_pt1 | contig 11502 bp, 10 predicted proteins | sample MGYA00579265_ERZ1643246 | MGnify/ENA primary metagenome ERZ1643246 (study PRJEB29033, sample SAMEA4952261) | chicken gut metagenome | biome: Broiler Chicken; feature: Gastrointestinal Tract; material: Caecum | place: Ireland | collected 2018 | study: Broiler...
ATTTTACGGTTGATTATGACGTGGAAAATCTGACTGCGGCAGTGCAGCAGCTGCGCCAGGAAGGCAGGCTGACAGATGAGATGGCGGAGTGCATCCGTCCGAAGGACATCCTGCGTTTTCTCGGATGCAGAAGCGGAAGGAGAATGGCAGATGCCGCCCGTAATGGAAAGCTGTATAAGGAGCAGCCTTTTGTTCTTAGTGTGGATGCGTCGGAAATCTATCCGGAAGACTGTTCCGGTGAAAAGATCCTTGTACAGGGAATCATAGACGTGTATTTCGAAGAGCCGGACGGCCTTGTGGTGCTCGATTATAAGACAGACAAGGTGAGGACTGGAAACGAGCTGAAAGAAAAATATCATGCACAGCTCGATTATTACGCACAGGCGCTTGAGCAGCTTACGGAAAAACCGGTGAAAGAGAAGATCATTTATTCATTTACACTGGGCGAGGAGATCGAAGTATGAGTATTCTGGTATGGTATCTGGCAGTGATCAATTTTACAACATGGGTCGCGTACGGGCTGGATAAAGGCAGGGCAAAGTCCGGGAAATGGCGCATTCCGGAGCGGACACTTCTGCTGCTGGCTCTGGCCGGCGGCTCCCTGGGCGCGCTGGCAGGCATGATCATGTTCCGGCATAAGACAAGAAAGCCGAAATTCTATATCAGTGTACCGGTCATGTTCGTCGCGCACTGCGTCATCGTAACGATGCTGGTATACATGAAGTAAACTTTGCAACCCGCCTTATATTGTGTTATCCTATTTAATGATGTTGGGGGAAAAAGCTCCCAACTATGATGCTCGCGGATTGTTCCGTGCTGTGCACTTCCACAATCCGCCCCAATATTCGTATATCGTGGGATATACCTCCCACTTTTATGTTCATATCGGGGCGGGTCCCAAGGCCTTTCACCCACTCATGAGCAAGCTCATGGGGCTTAGGTCTTTTGACCCTGGCATCATAATATACTCTTCATAACAGATGAAAATGTCAGGAGGAATTATCGTGAGATTAGATAAATTACTGGAACGACTGGAATATGAAGTTGTGCAGGGAAGTGACGGGATCGATATCACGACGCTGATCAATGATTCCAGAAAAGTGGAAGAAGGATCTGTCTTTGTCTGCATCAGCGGCGCCGTATCTGACGGACATAAATACATTCCGGATGTGGCGGCGAAAGGCGCGGCGGCCGTTGTTGTGGAGCGCGAGGTGGAGGCTCCGGAGAATATGACCGTGATCCGGGTGTCGGATACAAGATATGCGCTGGCGCTTATGTCTGCGGCGTATTTTGACTATCCGGCAGAAAAGATGAAAGTGATCGGAATCACAGGAACAAAAGGAAAGACGACGACCACTTATATGATCAAATCAATCCTTGACAGTGTGGGATACAAGGTAGGACTGATCGGAACCATCGAGGCGATCATCGGGGATAAAAAGATCCCTGCGGCGAACACGACTCCGGAGTCCTATACGATCCAGAAGTATTTTGCCCAGATGGTGGAAGAGGGGTGCGACTGCGTTGTGATGGAAGTGTCATCCCAGGGACTGATGCTCCACCGCACGGCGGGAATCCCCTTTGAGATCGGAATTTTTACAAATCTGGGAAAAGACCATATTGGCCCCAATGAGCACAAAGATTTTGACGATTATAAACGCTGCAAGGGACTCCTGTTCAAACAGTGCAAGCTCGGAATCGCAAATGTGGATGACAAATATTTCCACGATGTATTTCAGGGGGCAACATGTCGTGTAGAAACGTTCGGATTTTCCAAAGAGGCCGATCTGAGAGCGGAGAACGTACAGCTTGTCTCAAAACCGGGCTATCTGGGCGTTGCGTATCATGTGGCCGGACTGATGGATTTCGATGTTGAGATCGACATTCCCGGCACATTCAGTGTATATAATTCACTGACGGCGATTTCTGTATGCCGTCATTTCAACGTACCGGTAGAGAAGATCAAAGACGCGCTTAAGAAGGCAAAAGTAAAAGGGCGTATTGAGATGATCAAGGTATCGGATGAATTTACACTGATGATCGACTACGCGCACAACGCCATGAGTCTTGAGAGTCTGCTCACCACGCTGAAAGAATACAATCCGAAACGGCTTGTCTGCCTCTTCGGATGCGGGGGCAACCGTTCAAAGGATCGCCGTTACGAAATGGGAGAAGTATCGGGAAGGCTTGCGGATCTTACGATCATCACATCTGATAATCCGAGATTTGAGGAGCCTCAGGCGATCATCGATGACATCAAGGTCGGAATCGGGAAGACGGACGGAAAATATGTAGAGATCTGCGACCGGAAAGAGGCTATCAAATATGCGATCGAACACGGACAGCCGGGTGATGTGATCGTTCTCGCAGGAAAAGGACATGAGGACTATCAGGAGATCAAAGGCGTGAAATATCCGATGGATGAGCGCGTTCTGATCGCAGAAGTACTAGAGGAACTGAAGCAGGAAAAAAATCAGGAAAATCAGTGAAAAGAATCGGAAAGAAAGGGTTCATGTGTTTGCAGATGTTATCGTAGATATACAGCATGAAAAACTGGATAAGATCTTTCAGTACCGGATTCCGGAATCTATGGAAGGAAAGCTGGAGCCGGGCATGGAGGTCCTTGTTCCTTTCGGGAAAGGAAACCGCCAGATCAGAGGCTATGTGACCGGGATTTCCCAAACATGTGACTATGATCTTTCCAAGGTAAAGGAAATCATCGAAATCCCGGAGCGGGCGATGGAGATCGAGGCAAAGCTGGTCGCTCTGGCTGCATGGATGAAAGAGAATTATGGCGGCACCATGATCCAGGCGCTGAAGACCGTGCTCCCGATCAAACAGAAAGAGAATGCCAAAATAAAGAAGCGGCTGCGGCTTCTGCTAGATGAAGAGACGGGCAGGCGCCAGCTCCATTACTATCAGGCGAAGAATCAGAAGGCGCGGGCAAGGCTGATGGCAGCTCTTCTTGACGACCATGTCCTTGAGTATGAGCTTGTGACGAAGAAACTGAATATCACCACGCCGGTTATCCGGGCCCTGGAAGAACAGGGCGTGCTGGCGGTTGAGACAGAACGGGTATTCCGTACACCGATGAAACAGGTGGAACAGCAGGCGCAAGAGATCACTTATACGCCGGAACAGCGCAATGTGATCAGCCAGTTCCGGCAGGATTATGGGGAGGGAGTGCGCTGTACGTACTTGATCCACGGCGTGACCGGCAGCGGCAAGACGGAAGTCTATATGGAGATGATCCATACCGTTGTAGATCAGGGAAAGCAGGCAATTGTCCTTATTCCCGAAATTGCGCTTACCTATCAGACAGTGATGCGCTTTTACCGGAGATTCGGAGACCGGGTGGCCATTATGAACTCCCGGCTGTCGGCGGGAGAACGGTATGATCAGATGATGCGCGCCAAAGCCGGACAGGTGGATGTGATGATCGGTCCCAGATCTGCACTCTTTACACCGTTTCCGGATCTGGGGCTTATTGTGATAGACGAAGAGCATGAACCTACGTACAAGAGTGAACAGACGCCCCGGTACCATGCACGGGAGACCGCTATACAGCGGGCAAAGATGGAGAATGCCAGCGTAGTGCTCGGCAGCGCCACACCGTCTATGGAGGCAATGTACCGTGCCAGACGGGGGGAGTATGTACTCTTCGAGATGAAGAACCGTTCGCGCATGCAGCGTATGGCAGAGGTATATACCGTGGATATGCGGGAAGAATTAAAGAATGGAAACCGTTCGATCCTGAGTACAAAGCTGCGGGAGCTGATGGAGGACCGACTGGAAAAAAGGGAACAGATCATGCTCTTCCTGAACCGAAGAGGTTATTCGGGATTTATCTCCTGCAGGGAATGCGGACATGTGGTAAAATGTCCGCACTGTGATGTATCGCTCTCTGTCCACAGGGACGGAAAAATGCGCTGTCATTACTGTGGGTATGAACAGCCGAAGATCACAGTCTGTCCGGAATGCGGATCACACTATATCGGAGAGTTCCGCGCAGGTACACAGCAGATTGAGGAGATCGTACACGAGACATTTCCACTGGCCCGTGTGCTGCGGATGGATATGGATACGACGAGACAGAAAGATGCCCATGAGAAGATACTCGCTGCATTTGCCAATGAAGAGGCGGACGTTCTTGTAGGAACACAGATGATCGTGAAAGGACACGATTTCCCGAATGTGACGCTTGTAGGTGTTCTGGCCGCGGATATGTCTCTCTATACGGGAGACTACCGGTCCGGAGAGCGTACCTTCCAGCTCCTGACTCAGGCGGCAGGAAGGGCAGGCCGTGGAGAGAGACCTGGCGAGGCGGTGATCCAGACCTATGATCCTTCCCATTATGCCATTGAGACAGCGGTAGCCCAGGATTACGAGGCGTTTTACGAGGAAGAGATCAGGTATCGGGAATTGATGGGATATCCGCCGGCGGAACAGCTCCTGGCGGTGTTTGTATCCGGAGAGGACGAGGCACTCCTGGAGAAAGGGTGCCATTACCTTAAGGAATATATCTTCAGGGTGATCCGGGGACTGTCCGGCGGTAGAAACACGTGTACAGGGAAAACAGGGGCGCAGACAGAGTTGCCGGCAGCAGGTGTGATCGGACCGGCAAGCCCGGGGATTGATAAGATCAAGGACGTCTACCGCAGAGTGATCTACATTAAGGCAGAGCGATATGAGCTGCTGGTAGGGATAAAGGACAGAGTAGAAAAGTATATTGAGATAAATTCAGGTTTTGACAGCATGCGGATTCAGTTTGACTTTAATCCGATGTGAGAAGACATACAGTGAAAAGAGGAGAAAAAAATGGCAATCAGACAGGTAAGAGAAATAGGAGACGACATATTGACAAAACAGTGCAAAGACGTTCCGAAAATGACGCTGCGCACGAAAATACTGATCGGAGATATGCTGGAGACGATGTATGAGTATCATGGTGTCGGGCTTGCAGCTCCGCAGGTAGGTGTTTTAAAGAAGATCGTGGTCATCGATGTGGGAGAAGGTCCGATCGTCCTGATCAATCCAGAGATCATAGAGACGTCAGGTGAGCAGACAGGTGAGGAAGGATGCCTGAGCGTACCCGGAAAATGGGGGATCGTGACAAGGCCGGATCACGTAAAAGTACGCGCTCTCGATCAGGAGATGAACCCTGTTGAACTGGAGGGAGAAGGACTTCTGGCAAGAGCGTTCTGCCACGAGATCGATCATCTCTCCGGAGAACTCTATGTGGATAAGACCGAAGACGGCCTTCATGATGTAACATATGACAACGAGGAAGGCGAAGGAGAAGAAACGGAGGAATAGACAGATGCGGGTGATATTTATGGGAACCCCGGATTTTTCCGTGGGAACGCTGGAAGCTCTTGTGGCGGCAGGCCATGAAGTCTGCCTGGCAGTGACCCAGCCGGATAAGCCGAAAGGAAGAGGCGGAAAGATGCAGTACACGCCGGTCAAGGAGAAAGCGATGTCCTATGGCATACCAGTGTATCAGCCGAAGAAAGTGCGTGATCCGGAGTGCGTGGAAGAGTTGAGAAAATACCACGCAGATGTAATTGTTGTCATCGCGTTCGGCCAGATCCTGCCGAAATCTATTCTTGAATTGACACCCTACGGATGTATCAATGTGCATGCATCACTGCTCCCGAAATACCGGGGCGCAGCTCCGATCCAGTGGGCGATCATCGAGGGCGAAAGTGTCACCGGTGTGACTACCATGCAGATGGACGAAGGCCTGGATACCGGCGACATGATCATGAAGACAGAAGTGCCGATCACGGAAGACGAGACAGGAGAGACGCTGCATGACAAACTGGCGGCAGCAGGAGCTGAACTTTGTGTGAAAACGCTCAAAGCGCTGGAAGACGGAACTGCTGTACATGAGAAACAGGGAGAGAGCCCCACAGCCTATGCGAAAATGCTCACGAAAGAACTCGGGAATATCGACTGGACCCAGCCGGCGGTGAAGATTGAGAGACTGATCCGGGGACTGAACTCATGGCCCGGTACGTATAGTCACTGGAATGGAAAAGTTATGAAGATCTGGAAGGCAAAAGAGGAAAAGAATGGCGGAGGGAACAGTCAGCCGGGTACAGTTCTTACTGTAGGGAAGAATGATTTTACGGTACAGACCGGGGACGGTATCCTGCGGATCCTGGAAGTACAGATGCCCGGCAAGAAGAGAATGGAGACAGGCGCTTTTCTGAGGGGAAATACGATGGAACCGGGAGACCTGCTGACGCAGGAGTGATCGCGGAATATGATCGTGGGATGAGACAGGAGAATGTAACCGGGAATAGACGGACATCGGGATTCAGGAGGTTGATCTTATGTTTTATTATTACTATGACTGGACTTATATACTTGTACTGATCGGGGCTTTGATCTGCATTGCAGCGTCAGCCAGAGTGAACAGTGTCTTCTCGCGCTACTCGAGAGTGCGCAGCCATTCAGGCCTGACAGGACGCGAGGCGGCAGAGCAGATCCTTCACAGAAACGGGATCTATGATGTACAGGTGATCCACATAGCAGGAAATCTGACGGATCACTATAATCCCGGGAACAAGACACTGGGGCTTTCTGATACGGTTTATAACTCCACGTCCGTTGCGGCGATCGGGGTGGCGGCTCATGAGTGCGGGCACGCGGTCCAGCATTCTGTGGGATATACGCCGCTCTCGGTCCGTGGAGCACTGGTGCCGGTGGCGAATTTCGGCTCTATGGCAGCATGGCCTCTGATCATTATCGGGCTTTTCATGAACGGGCAGACGGCAGCACTTTTTATCAATCTGGGTATCCTGCTGTTTTCGGCAGCGGTACTTTTCCAGCTTGTCACACTGCCGGTAGAATTTAATGCGTCAAACCGGGCGGTGAAAGTGTTGGAGACATCCGGGATGCTCTATCCCGATGAAGTGGGATCTGTAAAGAAAGTGCTGGGAGCTGCAGCTCTTACTTATGTGGCCAGTGCTGCGTCCATGATCCTGCAGCTTCTGCGTCTGCTTATCTTGACAGGAGGAAGAAGACGGAATGATTAAATCGATAAATGAGCGGGAGATCGTGCTGGCAGTCCTTCTGGAAGTAACGGAGAACGGCCAGTTCAGTCATATTGTTTTAAGAGAGGTGCTCTCGAAATATCAGTATCTGGAGAAGCGGGAAAGGGCATTTATCACCCGTGTGACTGAGGGTACGCTGGAACATATGATCGAGATCGACTATATACTGGATCAGTTCTCGAAAGTAAAAGTGAAAAAGATGAAGCCTGTGATCCGGGGCATCCTAAGGAGCGCAGTATATCAGTTGAAATACATGGACAGCGTACCTGACCGGGCTGTGTGTAATGAAGCGGTAAAGCTTGCGGTGAGAAAAGGATTCTCCGGCCTGAGAGGATATGTAAACGGAGTGCTGCGGAGTGTGGCCAGAGGGCTGGACAGTGTGCAGTATCCGAAAGAGAAGATGGAGGAACTTTCAGTTCGATATTCCTGCCCGAAGTGGATTCTGGATCTGTGGAGCAGGGCATATGACACAGAGGTGATCGAGGAGATGCTGAATGATTTTCAGCAGGAGAAACCGGTCACCGTCCGCTGCTGCCTGAACCGGAACACGCCGGAAGAACTGAAAGAACGGCTTGAAAAGGAGGGCGTCACTGTGGCTCCACATCCGTATCAGTCCTACGCATTTCAGATATCAGGATATGACCATCTGAGTGAACTGGCGGCATTTCAGGAAGGGCTTTTTACCGTGCAGGATATCAGTTCCATGCTTGTCGCAGAGATCGCATCGCCGGAGACGGGCGCACAGGTGCTCGACGTCTGTGCGGCCCCCGGAGGAAAAGCCCTCCATGTGGCAGAAAAGCTGCTGCTGGCGGACGAGAGAATGGCGCACGGAAACGCGAACGGGAATGTGATCAGGGATATTGCCGGCCATGTAGAGGCGCGTGATCTGACGGAAACAAAGGTGGAGCTGATCCGGGAGAATATTGAACGGACGGGTCTGACGAATATATCTGCAGTATGCTGCGATGCGTCGGTGCCGGATCAGGAGTCGGAGAAAAGTGCAGATCTTGTGATCGCGGACCTGCCTTGTTCCGGGCTCGGAGTGATCGGGAAGAAGACGGATCTGAAATACAAGGCATCGCCTGACGGAATCGAAAGTCTGGTCAGGCTGCAGCAGAAAATTTTGAGCTGCGTGCAGTCTTATGTAAAGCCGGGCGGAACACTTGTCTACAGTACCTGTACAGTAAACCCGGCAGAAAATATGGATAATGTACACTGGTTTTTAGAACAGTACCCCGAGTTCTCACTGGATGATATCCGTGATCGGATCTGCCCGGAATTACGGGACAGCGTCATCGAAGATGGATGTATCCAGCTATTGCCGGGCGTACATAAGAGCGACGGCTTTTTCATCGCGAGACTGGTAAGAAGACATGGAGGAGATCAGGAACTATGAAGAAGGATATCCGTTCCTATGGATATACAGAACTGAAGAAAGAGATGGAGCACCTGGGCGAGAAAGCATTTCGGGCGAAGCAGGTATATGAGTGGCTCCATGTCAAACTTGCGGACAGTTTCGACGAGATGACAAACCTGTCGTTGAACCTTCGGGAGCGGATGAAGGAAGAGTATGAGATCTTTCCTGTCGTCATGGAAGAACGGCAGATCTCAAAGCTGGATGGCACGAACAAATTCCTGTTCCGCCTGTATGACGGGAATATGGTGGAGAGTGTGCTCATGAAATATAAGCACGGCAATTCTGTGTGCATTTCCTCTCAGGCGGGCTGCAGAATGGGATGCGTATTCTGTGCATCGACGATCGGAGGGCTGAAGAGAAATCTGAATGTATCGGAGATGCTGGGGCAGATCTACCAGATCCAGAAGATTACGGGTGAGCGGGTATCAAACGTCGTTATCATGGGAACCGGAGAACCGCTGGATAACTATGATAATTTCGTCAGGTTTATCCGCATGCTGACGGATGAACACGGACTGAATATCAGCCAGAGAAATGTGACGGTGTCCACCTGTGGCATTGTCCCCAATATGCTGCGTCTGGCAGATGAGGGATTCCAGATCACACTTGCACTTTCTCTCCATGGATCTACGCAGGAAAAAAGACGGAAACTCATGCCTGTTGCCAACAAGTATGATCTGTCGGATGTTCTTGCCGCCTGCGATACATACTTTGAGAAGACGGGGCGAAGGGTGACCTTTGAGTATAGTCTGGTACACGGGGTAAATGACAGGGACGAGGATGCACGGGAGCTGATCTCGATCTTAAAGCCGCGGAACTGTCATCTGAATCTGATCCCGGTCAATCCGGTAAGAGAACGTCATTTTGTGCGTCCAAGCAGGGAAAATGCCCTGAATTTCAAAAATAAACTTGAAAAAAGCGGAATAAATGTTACTATAAGAAGGGAAATGGGCTCTGATATCGACGGAGCCTGTGGACAGCTCAGACGCCGTTATGCGGAGAAAGAGAAGACAACCGACGGGGTATAAGGAGACAGATATGAGGACATTTTCTATTACAGATGTGGGAATGGTACGACAAGTGAATCAGGATTATGTCTACACGACAGATAATCCGCTGGGGATCCTCCAGAATCTCTTCGTAGTTGCTGACGGAATGGGCGGACATCAGGCGGGAGACTACGCCTCAAAGTATACAGTTGAGGTCCTGAAGCGGGAGTTGGCTATGAGCGAGGGTGAAGATGTAGAAAAGTGTCTTGTCAGAGCCATCAAGACGGCAAACCGTGAGATCATCAAAGAGGCATCCCGGGATGAACATTTAAAAGGAATGGGAACCACAGTTGTTGTAGCGACGATCATGAATCAGATGATGTATTTTGCAAATGTAGGAGACAGCCGTCTGTATCTGATCAATCAGGGGATTCAGCAGCTTACGAAAGACCATTCACTGGTGGAGGAGATGGTGCGTCTCGGCGGAATCAAGCCGGAAGAGGCAAAACACCATCCGGATAAGAATATTATCACAAGAGCAATCGGGGCGAAAGCCGATGTGGACGTAGACTTCTATGAGCACCGTCTGAAACGGGGAGACATCATACTGATGTGCACAGACGGACTGAGCAATATGGTGGAGGACGAAGAACTTTTCCATATCGTTCAGGGCGGCAGGGATATTGTAGAATCCGGTCAGGCTCTCGTGGACGCTGCAAAGGAAAATGGCGGTACGGACAATATAGGGGTTGTCCTGGTGGAACCGTTCGCGGATGAGGTGAGTGTATTATGATCAAAGAAGGAGTTATTTTAGGGAAACGATATGAGATACTGGGCCGCATTGGGAGTGGCGGAATGGCGGATGTCTATAAGGGCAAAGACCATAAGCTGAACCGTTATGTGGCGATCAAAGTGCTGAAGAGTGATTATCGTTCCGATGAGGTGTTTATCAAAAAGTTCTTGAGCGAGGCACAGGCGGCAGCCGGGCTGATGCATCCGAACGTGGTAAATGTCTACGATGTAGGTCAGGACCGCGGCCTTTACTATATGGTCATGGAACTGGTGGAAGGAATCACGCTGAAAGACTATATTGAGAAAAAGGGCAGACTTTCAGCGAAGGAGACGGTCAGTATCGCCATTCAGATGGTGACCGGCCTTCAGGCAGCTCATAACCAGCATATCATTCACAGAGATATCAAACCTCAGAATATTATCATATCAAAAGACGGAAAAGTAAAAGTAACCGATTTCGGCATTGCCCGTGCAACTACGTCTACACAGACGATCAGTACAAGTGTAATGGGATCGGTCCATTATACATCGCCGGAGCAGGCGCGGGGCGGTGTTGTCGATGAGAAAAGCGATATTTATTCCATTGGAATTACTTTATATGAGATGGTGACGGGGCATGTGCCGTTTGATGGAGACTCAACGGTATCTGTAGCGTTGAAGCATCTGCAGGAGCAGATCACTTCTCCCGCTGAGGAAGTAGAGGATCTTCCGTACAGCCTGGAGTGCATTATCATGAAATGTACCCAGAAAAATCCAAACCTTCGTTACCATGACTGCGCATCACTGTTGCTCGACCTGAAACGTTCTCTGGTCGATCCGGACGGTGATTTTGTCGTGCTTGGGGCGGGCGCTGGCACAGATACAGACCGCACGGTCGTCATGTCTACGGAAGAACTGGAACAGGTGCAGCAGCGCCAGTACAATACGGATGATGACTATGACGATGACAGCGATGAAGAGTATGATGACGAGGATGAAGAAGATGAGGATGACGACGATGATGACGATTATGACAGAAGACGTCAGAATCGCCGGCGTAAGAATAATGTAAACTCCGATACAAAACGGATCATGAAGATTCTTATGATCGTAGCCGGTGTCGTGGTGGCCCTTCTTGTCCTGTTCCTTGTGGCAAATGCGGCCGGATTCTTCAGTGGTCCGGGCATTGTTCAGGAGGAAAATGATACGGTGAAGGTGCCGGATCTTCGAGGAAAGACAGAGGAGCAGGCAAAGACAGAACTGA
>ERZ1643246.4259-NODE-4259-length-11497-cov-12.290159_pt1 | contig 11497 bp, 8 predicted proteins | sample MGYA00579265_ERZ1643246 | MGnify/ENA primary metagenome ERZ1643246 (study PRJEB29033, sample SAMEA4952261) | chicken gut metagenome | biome: Broiler Chicken; feature: Gastrointestinal Tract; material: Caecum | place: Ireland | collected 2018 | study: Broiler...
CTTCATCTATCTTCCTGCTGATATTCACGCCATACTCAATAGACTGGTCCACGATGAACCGGATCTCCGGGGTATTTCGCATATTGATCGTATGTGCCAGCTCACGGCGGATATAGCCCTCCGCACTCTGCAGGCCGCGGATCGTATCCTCCTGGGCTTTCTTATCCCCGAGAACACTGATATATGCCTTGCATGTCTTTAAGTCCGGAGCAACTTCCACAGCTACCACGGAAGTCATCGGCGCAACTCTCGGATCTTTGATCCCGCTGCGAATGATGTTGCTCAGTTCCCGCTGGACCTCAGCGTTTACACGTGTGTTTTTGATACTGTTCTTTCTCATTGCCGCTCCTTTTTGTGAGAATCTATTTTCTCTCTGTCTCTACCATTTTATAAGCTTCTACGTTGTCTCCCTCTTTGATGTCATTGTAGTTCTCAAATACGAAACCGCACTCGTAGCCTGCTCTTACCTCCTTGACATCATCCTTAAATCTCTTAAGAGATGCAAGCGGTCCGTCAAAGACTACGATACCGTCACGGATCAGGCGGACAGAACAATTTCTCTCAAAGATACCGTCCTGTACATAAGCACCTGCGATCGTGCCGACGCCTGACGCCTTAAATGTCTGCCGTACCTCTGCGTGGCCGAGGATTTTCTCCTCAAATACCGGATCGAGCATGCCTTTCATGGCAGCCTCTACATCCTCGATCGCATTGTAGATGACTCTGTACAGTCTGATGTCTACGCCTTCCCGCTCAGCGATATCTTTTGCTGTTGCATCCGGGCGCACATTAAATCCGATAATGATCGCATTGGACGCCGATGCCAGGATCACATCTGATTCATTGATGGCGCCTACGCCTCCGTGGATCACTTTGATTACTACTTCATCATTCGAGAGCTTCAGAAGGCTCTGCTTCAGCGCCTCCACGGAGCCCTGTACATCTGCTTTTACCACAATGTCAAGCTCTTTCAGATTGCCTTCCTGGATCTGGTTGAACAGATCATCAAGAGACATTCTTGATTTTGTCTCTTCAAGCAGTTTAACTTTGTTCTGTGCGATAAACGTTTCAGCGAAGTTTCTCGCCTCTTTCTCAGATTCGCAGCCTACAAATACTTCTCCGGCGTTCGGCACTTCATTTAATCCCAGGATTTCTACCGGCTGGGACGGCCCCGCTTCCTTGACACGTCTTCCCTTGTCATCCATCATGGCACGCACACGGCCGTGTGCGCTTCCTGCCGCAATGGCATCTCCTACGTGGAGTGTTCCCTTCTGGACAAGGACCGTTGCCACAGAACCTTTTCCTTTATCGAGCTCTGCCTCGATGACAAGCCCTCTCGCCGCACGGTTCGGATTTGCTTTCAGCTCCATCACCTCTGCAGTAAGCAAGATCATCTCCAGCAGTTCCGGGATTCCTTCTTTCGTGTGAGCAGATACCGGTACAAATACCGTACTTCCACCCCAGTCTTCCGGAATGAGTTCATATTCTGTCAGTTCCTGTTTTACACGCTCAATATTAGCGCCCGGTTTATCGATCTTGTTGATCGCAACAATGATCTCGACGCCGGCTGCTTTCGCATGGTTAATGGCTTCTACAGTCTGCGGCATAACACCGTCATCCGCCGCTACCACAAGAATAGCAATATCTGTTGAGCTTGCCCCGCGCATACGCATGGCGGTAAACGCCTCATGCCCCGGAGTATCAAGGAAAGTGATCTTCTCTCCGTTGACTTCCACCATATAAGCCCCGATATGCTGGGTAATACCGCCGGCCTCGCGGTCTGTCACATTTGTATGACGGATTGCATCAAGAAGGGAAGTCTTACCATGATCGACATGCCCCATGACGCAGACTACAGGCGGACGTTTTACCATCTGGCTTTCATCTTCTTCATCTTCTTTGAGAAGTTCCTCGATCACATCGACGACTTCCTCTTTCTCGCAGAGCACATCGAAATCCAGTGCGATCTCTTCGGCCGTCTCATAATCGATCTCCTGGTTCACTGTAACTACTTTTCCCTGCAGGAACAGCTTCTTGACGATCACGGACGGAACTACTTTCATCTTATCGGCAAGTTCCTTGATCGTAAGGACTTCGGGAATCACGATCTGTTTGATCTTCTCTTCCTTCTTTTCTTCCTTCGGCTGAGGTTTCTTTACCTCCGCTACCTGTTTCTGCTTCCTTCCTTTTCTTCCTTTTCCTTCAAACGCTTCGTCTCTGTATTCTTTCTTCTTATTGTCGCGTTCTTTGTCTTTTGCCTTATTTCTCTGGCTCTTCTGCTGTTCCATTACAGGAGTGTTCATTTCATCCCGACGGGAATCTCTCCTGTCAGTGCGCGGTCCCTGGCCTCCGCTGCGCTGGTCGCGCCCGTTTCTTTCCGGGCGGCCCTGTCGGCCGTTTCCGTTATTATTGAAGCTGCGTCCCTGGCCTCTGTCACCTCTTGCCGGGCGGTCTCCTACCTGTCTCTCGCCTCTTGCCGGACGATCGGACATATTTCTGTTATCTCTTCCGTCCCCCTGGCGGTTTCCATGACCTCCCTGCTCCGGCCGTGCACCTCTCTCTGTCGATGGCCTTACTTCTGCTGCAGGGCGCCCCTGCTGTCCCGGACGATCTGTGCGGACCGGACGTGCAGTCTGTACCGTTCTATCTCCAGACGGACGTGCATCTGCTGCAGGACGTGCAGTCTGTGCCGGACGTTCTGTTGACGGTCTCGACTCCGCAGCTGTTCTGTTCTCTGCTGCAGGACGTGTACTATGTGCCGCGCGCTCCGGGCGTACCGGTCTGTCTCCTGCCGGACGTGCGCCGTGCGCCGGACGGGCTCCTCCCTGTCCCGGGCGTCCTCCCTGCTGTCCCGGACGTGCCTGGCGCTGTGCAGGGCGGCTGCCCTGGATCCTGCTGCTGTTTCTTGAATTCTGCGGGCGGATCACAAATGCCAGATTTTTCTTTTTCGGCGCCGCCGCTTCTTTTCCTTCTGTCTGCCCTGCCGTATGATCTTCACCTTTGTTCTCTGCCACAGGAGCTTTCTTTTCACCTTTCTGAGAAACTTCACGGCGAATCTCATCAGCCACATTGTCCTCGATCGTGCTCATATGATTCTTGATCTCCACATTTTTCTTCTGGAGAATGTCTACGAGTTCTTTATTATCCATGCCCAGCTCTTTTGCCAGTTCATGTACCCTCATTTTAGTCATATCAACTACCTCCTTTATGCAATATCCTCTCGGTCTTTAAGCTCTCTTTGAATCCCGTCTGCAAATCCTTCGTCCAATATCGCCAGAGATGCACGGAATTCTTTTCCCATTGCATGCCCTAAGGTATCTTTATCTCCGTAAATATAAATTGGAACCTTGTAAAATTTACACATATCCCGAAATTTCTTCTTTGTGTTCTCCGATGCATCTGATGCGATGATCACAAGTCTGGCGCGCCCTGACTTCGTCTCACTCTCCGTCATCATCTCGCCGCTCGTGCATCTCCCCGCTTTCATCGCAAGCCCGATCAGAGACAGGACTTTATCCTTCTGCTTCAATCTCGCCCATCTCCTTTTCCAGCCTGTCATATACTTCCTGCGGGATTTCCTGTTTAAAAGAACGTTCCAGCCCCCTCGATTTTACCGCACTCTTAAAACAGTCCACCGAACGGCAGATGTAAGCTCCTCTGCCATTTTTCTTGCCGGCGGCATCGACCACAAATTCTCCGGTCTCTGTCTTCAGTATACGCATCAGTTCTTTCTTTGGTTTCATCTCACCGCACCCCACGCATTTCCTCATAGGGATCTTTTTCTTTACCGCCAAACGATTCACTCCTTCAGATCATATCCTGTTATTTATCTGTCTCAACGAATTCGATTTCCTCCGGTTCTTCCTGGCTGTAGTCATCATAGCCTTCCTCATATCCGTCAGACTCATCATAACCGTCACTTTCGTACCCGTCGTAAGCTCCGTCTTCATATTCTTCATCGTAATCGCCGGTATATCCTTCTTCTTCCGTCAGTCCCATCTGTTCCATGTAGTTTTCCGGAAGATCACCGGCCTCGATTGCCTGTGTCTCACTCTTAATATCGATCTTATATCCTGTCAGTCTTGCAGCAAGGCGTGCGTTCTGTCCTTCTTTTCCGATCGCAAGGGAAAGCTGATAGTCCGGCACGATCACATTTGCCACCTTTTCTTCCGGATCAGCCATAACAGAGATGACCTTTGCCGGACTTAACGCATTCTCGATCAGAAGAGCCGGGTTTTCATCCCAATTGATAATATCAATCTTTTCTCCACGCAGCTCCTGTACCACCGCATTGACTCTCGCCCCGTTCATACCCACGCAGGCACCTACCGGATCTACGTTCGGATCATTGGACCATACTGCCATCTTTGTACGGGAACCTGCCTCACGGGCAATGCTCTTGATCTCGACTGTCCCGTCCCTGACCTCAGCAACTTCCGCCTCGAAAAGCCGTTTTACAAGCTCCGGATGGGTACGGGATACAAGGATCTTCGGTCCCCTTGGTGTATTTTTCACTTCAACTACGTAAAGTTTGATACGTTCTGTCGGCTTGAACACCTCTCCTTTGACCTGCTCATTCTCTGTCAGCATAGCATCAGCTCTTCCAAGGTTGATGCTGATATTCTTTCCTACATAGCGCTGAACGATACCGGTAACAATATCTTTCTCTTTCTCAAAATACTGATCAAAAACTACTTTTCTCTCCTCTTCCCTGATCTTCTGAAGAATAAGGTTCTTAGCGTTCTGCGTTGCGATACGGCCAAATTCTTTGGACTGAACCGGAATCTGTGCCACATCGCCAATCTGAAGAGCGGAGTCGAGCTTCTCTGCTTCCTCCAGGCTGATCTCCAGGGCCGGGTTTGTCACTTCTTCTACCACTTTCTTTTCTGCGTACACAGCATAATCGCATGTCTCGCGATCCATGATCACTTTAATATTTTCTGCTGTTCCAAAGTGATTCTTGCATGCACTGATCAGAGAATTCTCAATTGCATCCATCATGACGTCTTTGCTGATGTTCTTCTCTTTCTCAAGGATTGTCAATGCTTCCATTAACTCTGTGTTCATTTTTACATTTCCTCCTAAATAATTAAAAATCCAAGGCCAGACGGATCAGAGCGATATCCGCCCTGTCAAATGTCTGTTCTGTATCATCTTCATATGCGATCGTAACTGTGTCCTCATCATAGCTTTTAAGGATCCCGGTAAATTCCTTCTGACGGTCGATGGCCCGGTATGTCCGGATCTCGACTTCCTCGCCGACACTCCGTGCAAAATCCTTTTCCTTTTTCAAAGGGCGCCCAAGCCCGGGTGAGCTCACCTCAAACACATAGGAATCCTCGATGTAATCTTTCTCATCCAGGACATCCGAGAATCTTCTGCTGACCGCCTCGCAGTCATCCACAGTGATCCCGCCGGGTTTGTCAATATAGGCACGCAGATACCAGGTGCCTCCTTCTTTGACATATTCCACGTCTACCAGCTCAAACCCCAGTTCCGAAATGATCGGCTCCAGAAGTTCTTCTGTCTTCTGTTCGTATTCTTCTCTTTTCGACACGCTATAATTCCTCCTTACCAACAAAGAAGAGTGAACTTTCGTCCACTCTTCTGCCGGGTTCCTTATGTAACTATTGGTAAGTATACCACCAGTTTCCTTAGATTGCAAGGGTTGAATTAAAAAGTTTTTGTCATCCCCTGTATTTGGTTCCGGCTCCGTCACGTTTTGCCTGTTTCAGCCGGTTCAGTGTCACTTCCTTTTCATTATAATGTATCTTTGTCTCTGTTCCTTCTTCAAAAAGATACACATTTTCAAGCTCATCTTTCTTCTGCAGCCGGATCCCGCGCACTCCCACGGCAGCTTTTTTCTTTACCGGAATATCGGAAGCCGGGAATCTTAAGAAATAGCCGTTCCTTGTCTGCAGCACTGCATGCTGACTGTCATTGACTACCTTCACAGCTATCAGAGAATCTCCTTCCTGAAGCTTCGTGGCTGCGATCGTGCGCTTAGTCACCTGGAACTCCGTTCCCTCAACTTTCTTGATCATTCCCTGTGCTGTCGCAAACAGCAGATATGCATATCTCATCTGCTCCGCATCGCATACCATGATGATCTGTTCATCGCTTGTCGAATAGTTACTGACATTATCGATCGGAGTCCCTTTGTCACGGAATCTTCCGTACGGTACATCCAGCACTTTAACCTGATGCATCCTTCCGGTATCAGTAAAAATGCAAAGCTTTCCTGTATTCATACAGTGTACTACGTATTTGTTCTCACTGTCGGCAGCTTCTTTGTTCCGCTCGTAGACCGATGTGTCGACCGTCTTTGCATACCCGAAGCGGTCCATCAGGAAGACAACCTCCTGTTCTTCGATCTTCTTCTCCTCATATACCGCCTCTTCTGCATTTTCGATGACTGTACGGCGTTTGCGGGCATATTCTTTCTTAAAGCCGTCCAGTTCTTCTATGATCACACCCGCCATAGAATCGTAATTATTCAGAATATCCTCAAAACGCGCGATATTTTTGAGCGTCTGTTCATGCTCTGCCCGGAGAGCTTCAATCTCCAGTCCGATCAGACGATAGAGGCGCATTTCCAGGATCGCTGTCGCCTGTCTCTCGGTAAAACGCAGCATGGCGGCCATCTTCTTTGAGATGTTGGATTTAAATTTAATATTGTCTGTGACGCCGTTGACAAGACACGCTCTTGCATCCTTTACCGATTTACTTCCCCGCAGGATCTCAATGATCAGGTCGATCACGTCACATGCTTTGATCAGGCCTTCCTGCACCTCGCTCTTCTCCTTTTCTTTGGCAAGGAGAGTCTGGTATTTACGGGTGGCAAGTTCAAACTGGAAATCCACATGGTGTTCGATGATCTTCTTAAGCCCCAGAGTCTCAGGACGTCCGTCCGCCACGGCGAGCATGTTTACACCAAACGTGTCCTCGAGGCGTGTCTTTTTGTAGAGCATGTTTTTCAGATTCTCTACATCCGCACCTTTTTTCAGTTCCAGGACAATACGGATTCCCTCTTTCGAGGACTGATTGGAAATATCCACGATATCGGTTGTTTTCTTCGTCTCGATCAGATTGGCCACATCGTTCAGGAATTTGCTGATCCCGGTTCCGATCATAGTGTAAGGGATCTCGCTGATCACGAGCTGCTTTTTGCCGCCCTTTAAATCTTCAACTTCCACTTTGCCGCGGATCTTGATCTTGCCCTGTCCGGTCTCATAGATATTCAGAAGGTCATCCTTGTTTACCACGATACCGCCTGTAGGGAAATCAGGCCCTTTGATATACTTCATGAGCTGCTTTGTACTGATCGCGTCATTTTTCATGTATGCCTTGACCGCATCGATAACTTCTCCGAGATTATGCGTGGGGATGCTGGTCGCCATACCTACCGCAATACCTTCAGCACCATTCACGAGAAGATTCGGCACCCTCATCGGAAGAACGAGAGGTTCTTTCTCTGTCTCATCAAAGTTCGGGCCGAAGTCAATGACATTTTTATCCAGATCCGCCAGACAGACTTCCTGAGTAAATTTTGTCAGTCTCGCTTCTGTATAACGCATGGCAGCGGCACCGTCTCCCTCGATGGAACCGAAGTTTCCGTGACCGTCCACGAGGATCTGCCCCTTCTTAAAATCCTGCGCCATGACAACGAGCGCCTCATAAATAGAGCTGTCGCCATGCGGATGGTATTTACCCATCGTATCCCCCACGATACGGGCACATTTCCTGTACGGCTTATCATATCGTATCCCCAGTTCATACATATCGTAAAGAGTACGGCGCTGCACCGGCTTAAGCCCGTCCCGGACATCAGGAAGAGCACGGGCAATAATAACACTCATGGCATAATCTATATATGACTTTTTCATAAGGTCAGAATATTCTGTTCTTATGATCTGTGATTCACTGTTCATGTTCATTCTCCTTACGTTTTTATCAGATATCCAGTTCCGCCTCTGTCGCATTCTCATAGATAAATGCGCGCCGCGGCGGCACTTCCGTTCCCATGAGCATCTCAGTTACGCTTGACGCCATTCTGGCATCCTCGATCTCGACCAGCTTGAGCAGACGTCTCTCAGGATCCAGCGTGGTCTCCCAGAGCTGTTCCGCATCCATCTCTCCCAGGCCTTTATAACGCTGCAGTGTAAAAGGTCCCTTATGCGTCTTTCTGTATTTTTCCAGCGCCTTATCATCATAGAGATATTCTTCCTCTCCGTTCTTCGGCATCGCTTTGTAGAGAGGCGGCATAGCGATATACACATGTCCCTCATAGATCAGTTCCGGCATAAACCGGTAGAACAGTGTCAAAAGCAGTGTGGAAATATGAGCTCCGTCTACATCCGCATCCGCCATAATGATGATCTTGTCATAGCGGAGTTTTGAGATGTCAAAGTCATTGCCGTACCCTTCTGAAAATCCGCACCCGAACGCATTGATCATCGTCTTGATCTCAGCGTTCGCAAGGATCTTGTCAATACTTGCCTTCTCCACATTCAGGATCTTTCCTCTGATCGGAAGGATTGCCTGAAAGTTACGGTCTCTGGCGGTTTTGGCCGAGCCCCCGGCGGAATCTCCCTCCACGATGAAGATCTCGCACTTCTTCGGATCACGGCTCTCGCAGTTTGCCAGCTTTCCGTTGCTGTCAAAGGAATATTTCTGTTTTGTGAGAAGATTGGTTTTCGCCTTTTCTTCCGTTTTCCGGATCTTCGCCGCCTTCTCAGCGCTGGAGAGGACCGATTTCAGCGTGTCCAGATTCCGGTCAAAATAGCGGACGATCTCTTCCCCTGTCACTTTGCTCACAGCCTTCGCCGCGTCCGGATTGTCCAGCTTTGTCTTTGTCTGGCCTTCAAATCTGGGATCCGGGTGCTTAATGGACACGATCGCCGTCATTCCGTTTCTGATATCTGCCCCGGTAAAGTTAGCGTCCTTTTCCTTCAGGATCCCCAGTTCTCTTGCATACTGGTTCATGACCGTAGTAAATGTGGTTTTAAATCCTGTCAGATGAGTTCCGCCCTCCGAATTGTAAATATTGTTACAGAATCCGAGAACATTTTCATGAAATTCATTTACATACTGAAGTGCCACTTCCACCTCGATACCGTCTGCACTCCCTTTGAAATAGACCGGATCATGGAGCACTTCTTTCTTCTTATTCAAATCCCGGATAAATCCAATGATTCCTTCCGGTTCATGATACTCGATATGTTCCGGCTCTTCCAGCCGCTTGTCATCAAAGATGATCTTAAGTTTGGGATTTAAGTAGGCCGTCTCATGAAGTCTGCTCTTGACTTCCTCAGCCCGGAATCTGGTCTTTTCAAAGATCGTGTCGTCCGGCAGGAAATTCACTGTTGTTCCTGTCTTTTTCGTCTTGCCGATCTTGGGCAGCAGGCCGTCTTCCAGTTCGATCACAGGCACGCCTTTCTCATACCGGTCATGGTGGATATATCCGTCTCTGCTGATCTTTACATCCATGTACGTGGAAAGCGCATTTACGACAGACGATCCTACTCCGTGGAGACCGCCGCTGGTCTTATAAGCAGAATCATCGAATTTGCCTCCAGCATGGAGAGTCGTGTATACGAGACGCGCTGCCGAGACCCCCTTTTCATGCATGTCCACCGGGACACCGCGCCCATTGTCTGATACCGTAGCCGATCCGTCTTTTTCCAGTGTGACATGGATTTCCGTACAAAATCCCGCAAGATGCTCGTCCACTGCATTGTCCACGATCTCATAGATCAGATGGTTCAAGCCTTTTGTGGAGACACTTCCGATATACATTCCCGGGCGTTTGCGGACAGCCTCGAGTCCTTCCAGTACGGCTATGCTGCCTGCATCATATGTATTCTTACCTGCCATTTACATTCTCCTTTTTATGCTGCACCCCCGCATATCAGCACTCAGCGCGTGGGTGCAAAAGCATCATACTTCGCTGTATCCTGCATGAGCGCAGGACAATCCATTACATAATATACCACCAGTCCTTGTGGTTTTCAAGCAGGAAAACAGCGAATGTTGTGTAACAGTTAGCCAGATGGGCTGAACTGTTACAAGACACCAATTATCCTCCCACAAGCACATCTTCCAGCATTTCGGAGAGCACTTCCATGGCGTTCATCATTTCTCCTACCGTATTTGTCTGCGCTCCTGCCTCGATAAGCAGAGACTTCGGCATAAGGTGCAGGTTGTATCGATAGGCCCTCAGATAGATGTGGCGCACAAAACCGGGATACTTATTTTCGGCATCGATCTGCATCTGGAGAGAAAACGCCAGATTGTCCTGTATGTACGGATTTGGCAGATAATCTATATTGCCATTTGTACGAGACCGGCTCAGTCCATTGAAAAACATGATCTTTGCCGTCGGTTTTCCGTTGATCTCGGTCACCAGATGCGTCCCTTCTGCAACACCGTCCCTGTGCAGGTCGATCAGAACTTCAACCGTCGGGTTTTCCGCCAGAATCTTCTCTACTGCTTCTCCTGCGTATTCATATGCATTACTCCGGTCCAGCTTGCCGTTGATAATATCATAGACACCCGTATCATGGATTGTCTCAATTCCTTTCTCGTTCAGGAGCTGTGTCAGGTACTCTCCCACCCCCACGATACTGGTGGATGTATCGCCAGGCGTAGAATCAGCAAATTCTTCCTGAGAATGGGTGTGGTAGATCAACACTTTCGGGCCGTCCGTATCGGTATCGATCTTCATACTGCGCCCAAGCAGGTCATCTGCATTTAACTGGTCTGAATCAATCATGGTAGAGCTGTCGACAGTATAAAAATTACCCAGCAGATACTCAAAATCTCTCAGTTTTTCTATCGAAGTATCTACTACGGGAGTAACTGCAGCGTCTGTTTCGGATTCGTCCGGTTCCCCGATCAGTTTTCCGTTCTCATCCACAGCATTTTCATCGTTAGCCTGTGCTTCCAGGATCCTGGCAAGTGTTTCTTCATCCTCTATTGAGGAGTCATATGCAGCGTGATCCTCCGTATAACTGATAAGGGGGATCCATGCAAGTGCTTTTTCTTTGATCCATTCACCGATTCCTTTTCCTGGCGTATGGTTTACCCAGCTTAAAACCGGCAGATACATCTGCTGAGCCTGCTCAAATATCTGTTCCTGTATATGATATTTCCAGTCACTGCCGTCTCCTGCAAGACCGGTATATATTAAAACCGCAGTGAAAAGAACGGCAGATGCTGCCGTTCCTGCCTGTCTTAAATTTCTTCGTACTGACCTCTTCATTATACGGCAGCATCCCCCTCTTTTATTCTCCTGAAATTGTATGCCTTTCCCAGAGCGGATATGCATAATCCCGCATAGCTGCACGTCATACCTTGCAGGAATTTTCCGCTGTAAACAGCATATTGAGCGCTTCAGAGATCGTATGGCTGATCTGATGGATCATCTCGTCCACGTCTTTGGGCGTCACAAACATCCCGTTCAGGTGAGGCGCGATCAGCTCTTTGACAAATTCAT
>ERZ1643246.4263-NODE-4263-length-11490-cov-4.226760_pt1 | contig 11490 bp, 8 predicted proteins | sample MGYA00579265_ERZ1643246 | MGnify/ENA primary metagenome ERZ1643246 (study PRJEB29033, sample SAMEA4952261) | chicken gut metagenome | biome: Broiler Chicken; feature: Gastrointestinal Tract; material: Caecum | place: Ireland | collected 2018 | study: Broiler...
CGGTGAGAGAAATCGGCTACACGCGCGCGAAATTCGGCTTTGACGCCGACACCTGCGCCGTGCTGACTTCAATAAACGAACAGTCGCCCGACATCGCCATGGGCGTTGACAACAGCAGCGAATATAAAGCCGACGGCAGCGACGCCGCCGACAGAATCGGCGCCGGCGACCAGGGCATGATGTTCGGCTACGCCTGCAACGAGACAAAAGAACTCATGCCGCTGCCTATCATGCTGGCGCACAAACTTACAAGGAGACTTACCGACGTGCGCAAGGACGGCGTGCTGGACTATCTGTTGCCCGACGGCAAAAGCCAGGTGACGGTGGAATACGCGGACGGCAAAGCCGCCAGGGTGGATACCGTTGTCGTTTCCACGCAGCATACCGCCAACGTCACCACCGAAAAACTCAGGGCGGACGTCAAGGAAAAGGTCATTCTGCCTGTCATTCCGCCTGAATTTATCGATGAAAAGACAAAATTCATCATAAACCCGACGGGGCGTTTCGAAATAGGCGGGCCTTACGGCGACAGCGGTCTTACGGGAAGAAAGATAATCGTCGACACTTACGGCGGATACTGTCCGCACGGCGGCGGCGCGTTCAGCGGCAAAGACCCGACAAAAGTCGACAGAAGCGCCGCTTATATGATGCGGTATATATGCAAAAATATAGTGGCGGCGGGGCTTGCCGACAAAATAGAGGCGGAAGTTTCATACGCCATAGGCGTGGCGCATCCCGTGTCGCTCTGCGTGGATACCTTCGGCACCGGCAGGATAAGCGACGACGATATGCGCGCGCTCATTACCGAAACTTTCGACCTGAGGCCGAAAGCCATCATCGACAAACTCGGGCTGCTGGCGCCGATTTACAAAAAGACCGCCGCCTACGGCCATTTCGGCAGGGAGGGTTTCCCGTGGGAAGAAACCGACATGGTGAAAATCCTTTTACAAAACGCCGAAAAGTATTTAAAATAACATCGGAATGCAAATTAAAGGTACGGTAACAAACATAGTTTTTTCCAACGAGGAAAACGGCTACACTGTCATGAACATAGAAGCCAACGGCGAAGAAATAACCGCCGTCGGCACTTTGCCCCGTCTTACATGTGGCGAGGTGCTTACTCTTGAAGGAAAATTCGTGCTGCACCCGCGTTTCGGGCAGCAGTTTGCCGTGACGTCGTACAAATTTGACTCGCCCGATTCGCCGGAAGGCATCGTCAGGTATCTGTCCAGCGGGCTGATAAAAGGCGTGGGGCAGGTTACCGCCAAAGCCATTGTCGACAGATTCGGCGGCGATACGCTGTCCGTCATTGAAAACTCACCCGACAAACTCGCCGAAATCAAGGGTATTTCCGAGTCGAAAGCCATGAGCATTTATAACGGATACTGCTCGCTCAAAAAAATGCAGAACACCATAATGTTTTTGCAGGGCTACGGCGTGTCCGTCAATCTGGCGCTTAAAATTTACAACGTGTATAAAGAAGCCACAGAAGACGTGCTGTCCAAAAACCCGTACAAACTCATAGACGACGTGGACGGCGTCGGGTTCGCCACGGCGGACAAGGTGGCGCACAGTCTGGGTATTGCCAAAGACAGCGTTTTCCGCGTGAGGGCGGGGGTGGTCTACACCCTCGGCAAAAGCGGGGAAAAAAGCGGCAATACCTTTTTGTTTTACGATGACCTGAAAGAAAAAACAAGGGCGCTGCTGGACGTTGATTTGCCCACGCTGGAAAAATCCTTCGACGAGGTGCTGGAAGCGCTGCAACTTGACCTTATGGTCAGCGTAATCGAATCGTGCGGGAAAAAAGCCGTGGCGCTCACGAAATATCTCAACGTGGAAAAGTCGTGCGCGGCGAGGCTGGTGAAACTCAACCACGAGGTTTACGGGCTGACGCATAATTTCGACACGCTGATTGACGAGTTTGAAAGACTCAACGGGCTTAAATTTCACGAAGGGCAGCGCAAAGCCATTCTGTCCGCCGCGGAAAACGGCGTGAGCGTCATCACCGGCGGGCCGGGCACGGGCAAGACGACCATTGTAAAGTGCATCTGCGGTCTGTTTATGGCGCACGGGCTGAAAGTGGAACTCGCGGCGCCCACGGGGAGAGCGGGCAAACGCCTTTCCGAATCGACGGGCAGGGACGCCAAGACGATACATCGCCTTTTGGGAGTGGATTATGCCGACGGGAAAGTGCAGTTCCGTTATAACGAATACAACACGTTGGACGCCGACGTGCTTATAGTGGACGAAACGTCCATGGTGGACTGCGTGGTGTTCAACAGCCTGCTCAAAGCGCTCAAACGCGGCTGCCGTCTGGTGCTGGTGGGCGACAAGGACCAGCTGCCGTCTGTCGGCGCGGGCAACGTGCTGGGCGACATTATCGCCAGCGGGCTGTTTGAGATAAACTATCTGACATACATATACCGCCAGGCGGAAGACAGCCTGATTGTTTCAAACGCCCATCTCATCAATGACGGCGAAATGCCGGTGTTTGACAACAAAAGCAGGGATTTCTTTTTTCTTCCCACGAAAGACACCGACGAAACCGCCCGTCAGGTAGTGTCGCTTGTGACAAAAAGACTGCCGTCTTTCACAGGGGCGGACAAGCGCGACATACAGGTGCTTTCGCCAATGAAAAGCGGCCCTGCCGGGGTGGAAAACCTGAACCGCCTTTTGCAGGCGGAAATCAATCCGCCGTCAAAGGGCAAAGGCGAGTTTACGCTGGGGAGCACTGTGTTCCGCGAGGGCGACAAAGTCATGCAGACGCAGAACGACTATGAACTCGAGTGGACCAAAACGCTGCCCGGCGGAACCATAGAGCAGGGGCAGGGCGTGCTTAACGGCGATATCGGATTTGTGACAAAAGTCAATTACGCCGAGGGGTTTGCCGAAGTGACTTTCGATGACGGCCGCACCGTGCTTTACAGGCAGGGCGACATGGTAAGCCTTATGTTGGCTTACGCCGTTACCGTGCACAAGAGTCAGGGCAGCGAGTTTGACGCGGTGGTCATCCCCGTTTACGGCGGCACGCCTACTATACTCAACAAAAATCTGCTTTACACCGCCGTCACGAGAGCCAAAAAACTCGTGGTGCTTGTGGGGGCGAAAAAATACGTTGCCATGATGGTGAAAAACAACTACGTCATCATGCGCAACACCCTTCTCAAACAGTTTCTGGAAGACGAAGAGAAAAAATACAGAATGCTGTTTTTGTCGGATGAAGGGGCTTTTTAAGTCGCTTGCCGACGCGCTGAACCCGCAGGGGATAAAATGCGTAATCTGCGGAGCGGACGCAAGAAAAGAAGAAAACTGTTTTTGCGCAAAATGCCGAGGCAAACTGCCTTTTAACGGGCGGGTCTGCGTCAGGTGCGGCGTGGATATAAAGACCATGAACGACTATTGCGGCGAATGCGGCGCGCGGACGCCGTCGTTCGACGAAGCCCGTTCCGTCTGCCGCTACGAAGGTCATGCCATGCAACTGATACGCCGCCTGAAATTCAACGGGCAGAAATACCTGGCAAGGCCGCTGGCCGTTCTCATGGCGGAAACGCTGGCGAAGCAGCCGTGGGATTTCGACGCGGTAACCTACGTCCCCATGAACAAAAGCGGGCTTAAAAACAGAGGATATAACCAGGCAAGGTTGCTGGCGGAAGAAATATGTGATATAATACAAAAGCCGATGTTTTGCGGCATGGCAAAGAAGGAAGGAGTGATTCCGCAGGAAGGGCTGGACTACAATGGCAGGAAAGACAACGTGAAAGGCGCTTTTCTTGTCACGGAAAAGCCGCCCGAAAGGCTGCTGCTGGTGGACGACGTCAAGACCACGGGCGCCACGCTGGGCGAGGCGGCGAAAGCGCTCAAAAAGGCGGGCTGCCGCGAAGTTTATTGCCTGACATTCGCCTCGGCGGTCAGAAAACCGAAAACAGGCGGACTGTGACGGCATAAAAAACGCCGCCCGTGGAAAAAATCGGGTATAATATTTCAAATTCCAAAATATATGTAACGGAGTGTTTATATGGGAATTTTCGGAAACTTGTTCAAGAGTCAGAACGATAAAGAAATCATCGCCCTCAAAAAGACGGCGGACAAAGTCGAGGCGCTCGCCGATAAGTACAAGGCGATGAGCGACGAGGAACTGACAAAGCAGACCGCCGTCCTCAAACAGCGGCTGGCGGACGGCGAAACCACCGACGACATTCTGCCCGACGCTTTTGCCGTGGTGCGCGAAGCGGGCGACAGAATTTTGCACATGCGTCATTTTTATGTGCAGATTCTCGGCGGCATAGTGCTGCACCAGGGGCGTATCGCCCAGATGGCGACGGGCGAAGGCAAAACCCTTGTGGCGACGCTGCCGGCGTATCTCAACGCGCTGACGGGCAAAGGCGTGCATATAGTCACAGTCAACGACTATCTGGCGCAGCGCGACGCCGAGTGGATGGGCAAGATATACAAATTTTTGGGGCTCAGCGTGGGCGTCATCGTGCATAACCAGTCCAGGGCGCAGAAGCGCGCCGCTTACGCATGCGACATAACTTACGGCACAAATAACGAAATAGGTTTCGACTATCTGCGCGACAACATGGCGACGAGCAAAGCCGACCTGGTGATGAGAGACCTGGAATTCGTCATCATCGACGAGGTGGACAGCATTCTCATCGACGAAGCCAGAACGCCGCTCATCATTTCGGGCAAGGGCAACCGTTCCAGCGAGATGTACGTCACCGCCAACAAGTTTGCCAAAACGCTTGTTGAAGGCAGCGACTTCGAGGTGGACGAAAAGGAAAAGGCCGTGCGTCTTAACGACAACGGCGTAATGAAAGCCGAAAGTTTCTTCAAGGTGGACAACCTTTCGGATATAGAAAACTCCGAACTCAACCACTATATTCTGCAAGCGCTCAAAGCCAACTTCATCATGAAGCGCGACAACGACTATATAGTGGAAAACGGCGAAATCGTCATAGTTGACGAATTTACCGGCCGTAAAATGGAAGGCAGGCGTTACAGCGCCGGTCTGCACCAGGCAATCGAGGCGAAAGAGGGCGTGCGCATCAAGGAAGAAAACAAGACGCTCGCCACCATCACTTTCCAGAACCTGTTCCGCCTTTACCGCAAACTCAGCGGCATGACGGGTACAGCCAAAACGGAAGAAGCCGAGTTCAACTCGATTTACAAACTCGACGTGGTGGAAATTCCGACGAACAAGCCGGTCGCCAGGGTGGACTACAACGACGTTATTTTCAAAACGGAAAAAGGCAAACTCAAAGCCATTGTGGAAGACGTGGCGGAGCGCCACAAGTCGGGTCAGCCTATGCTGATAGGCACGCTGACGGTGGAAAAATCGGAAGAACTCAGCAAACTGCTTAACGCCAAGGGCATAAGGCACAACGTGCTCAACGCCAAAAACCACGAGCGCGAGGCGGAAATCGTGGCGCAGGCGGGGCGTTTCGGCGCGGTTACAATCGCCACCAACATGGCGGGCCGCGGCACGGATATTCTGCTGGGCGGCAACCCGGAATTTCTCGCCAAGAGAGACATGGCAAACGCCGGCGTGGAGGCGGAACTCATCGAAAGCGCCACCAGTTACAAATCCGACAAGACTGCTGACGAGGAAGCCGCCACAAAGCAATACCGCGAACTTTACGAGAAACATAAAAAACTCACCGACGCCGACAGGGAAAAGGTGCTGTCGGTGGGCGGTCTGCATATAATCGGCACCGAAAGACACGAAAGCAGGCGTATCGACAACCAGCTGCGCGGCCGCGCGGGACGTCAGGGCGACCCGGGTTCCAGCGTGTTCTTCATTTCGCTGGAAGACGACCTCGCCAGAATTTTCGGCGGCGAAAAAATGCAGAAACTCTTCAACCTGCTTAAAGTGGAAGAAGACATGCCGATAGAGGCGAAAATAATCACCAAACAGATTGAGCGCGCCCAGGAACGCATAGAAGACAGAAACTTTTCGTCCAGAAAACACGTGCTGCAATACGACGACGTGATGAACGAGCAAAGGTCGCTCATTTACAGCGAACGCAACAAGGTGCTTAGCGGCGAGGACATACACGTCGACCTCAAAGAAATGATAAAGGCCGTGTGTCAAAAACTGCTCGCCCGCTACGTCGACATGAGCAGAAGCACGCAGGACTGGCAGACAGACGAACTCAACGACATTCTGTGCAAAGACTTTTTCAACACCAACGACGCATATATCGTCAGGGAAGAACTTGAAAAGATAACGGGAGAGGAGTTCAAGACAAAACTGCAAAACGACCTTATCGCCGCGCTTGACGCCAAGGTGGAAGAAAACAAGGAAAAGGGCATCGACTTTAAGGAAGTGGAACGCTTCATTATGCTTAAAGTCGTGGACGAAAAGTGGATGGACCACATCGACGCCATGGATCAGCTGCGCCGCGGCATAGGCCTTATGGCGTACGGCAACTACGACCCGGTGCAGGCGTACAAAAAAGAAGGCTTCGACATGTTTGAAAACATGGTCAGCGACATTCAGTACGACGCCGTCAAATATTGCCTGCGCGTCAACGTGCGCCGCGTGCTGGTGGAACAGCCCGCCAAGCCGAAGCAGATGAACCCGGAAATCAACCCTAACCTCAACCGCAACGGCCCTTGCCCGTGCGGAAGCGGCAAAAAATACAAACACTGCTGCGGCAAAGACGTTAAATAACCGTCGGCCTCCGCCTTTCACGGCGGAGGCTTTTTTTCGTCTTTTTTGATAAAATCGACGAAATCCGACGAAAAACCGCCGAAATTTACAAAAAAATTACAGTTTCTTTACTGAAAATTGATTTTTATTTCGGCGGGCATGTTGTATAATATAGCCAAGAACCAAGCGGCGATGTGAATGGTTTCCGTCGTTTGCGTTCGAAATTTAATAAGGTTCTCCCATAAATTGATGTATAAAAAGGTCCGCTTTCTCCCCAAGGCGGGCCTTTTTATTTGGCGGCGGTTGTGTTGACAATATCGCGGAGTGTGTGAGATAATTTAATGTAAAATTGTGTAAAGGAGTGATTTCTTTTGATTCAGAAAGACGAATTGAAAAGGGACGTCAAAGAACTGTCGTCGAAACTCGCCGGCATTGCCGAGTCGCTGGACGTGGACGCCTTGAACAAAGAACTTGCCGAACTCAACGGGCAGATGCACGCCGAGGGCTTTTGGAACGACGTGCAGACGGCGCAGAAAGTGGCGCAGAGAGCCAAAAACATAGAATACAAACTGGAAGAACTGGAAAAACTGACCTCGTCGCTTTCGGGGTGCGACGAACTTCTGGACATGTGCGGCGACGACGAAGCCATGCTGGAAGAAACCGCCGCCGAGTGCGAACGGCTCAAAAAGGAAATCGGCGAGTTGTATATTTCCACGCTGCTGCGCGGCAAATACGACGCCAACAACGCCATTCTCACGCTGCACGCCGGCGCGGGCGGCACCGAGGCGCAGGACTGGACCGGCATGCTCTACCGCATGTACACCAGATACTGCGAGCGCAGGGGCTACAAGGTCGTGGAAATGGACATGCTGCCGGGCGACGAGGCGGGCATAAAGAGCGTGACTTTCCAGGTCAACGGCGTCAACGCTTACGGATATCTCAAAGCCGAAAAGGGCGTGCACAGGCTGGTGCGTATTTCGCCTTTCGACGCCAACAAGCGCAGGCACACGTCTTTCGCTTCGCTGGAAGTCATGCCGGAAATCGACAACGACATTGACGTGGTCATCGAGGACAAAGACCTTAAAGTGGACACTTACCGCAGCAGCGGCGCGGGCGGCCAGCACGTCAACAAGACGGAAAGCGCCATACGTATAACGCATATCCCGACCGGCATAATCGTGGCGTGCCAGAACGAGCGCAGCCAGATTCAGAACCGCGAACAGGCAATGAAAATGCTGCGGAGCAAACTCATCGAACTCAAAGAGCGCGAGCAGATGGAAGAAGCCATGTCCATTAAAGGCGAAATAAAGAAGATAGAGTGGGGCAGCCAGATACGCTCATATGTCTTTTGCCCTTACACGCTGGTCAAAGACCACCGCACGGGCTTTGAAAACCCTAATATCAACGAGGTTATGGACGGCAACATTCAGCCGTTTATAGAAGACTATTTGCAGAAGGCTTTGTGATGAAGGACGTCGTTATACTCGGCATCGAGTCGTCGTGCGACGAAACCGCCGCCGCCGTCGTCAGAAACGGGCGGCAGGTGCTGTCAAGCGTTGTCAACTCGCAGATAGAAATACACAAAGAATACGGCGGAGTGGTGCCGGAAATAGCCAGCCGCAACCATGTGCGCAACATCGATTGCGTGGTTAAAGCCGCCCTGGACGAGGCGGGCGTGACGCCCTTTGACCTTGACGGCATCGCCGTGACATACGGCGCGGGGCTGGTGGGCGCTTTGCTTGTGGGCGTGTCTTTCGCCAAATCGCTGAGCCAGGCGACGGGCGTGCCTCTCATAAAGGTTAACCACATAGAGGGGCATATATGCGCCAATTATATTACCCATCCCGAACTTGAACCACCGTTCGTGTGCCTGCTTGCCAGCGGCGGACATACCGCCGTCGTCATGGTGGAGAGTTACACCGATTACAGCGTGCTGAAAACCACGATAGACGACGCCTGCGGCGAAGCGTTCGACAAAGTGGCGCGTACGCTGGGGCTGCCTTATCCAGGCGGCGTGTGGGTGGACAAACTCGCCCGCGAAGGGAAAAACACTGCCGATTTCAAATCCGCCGTGATGAAAGACGGAAATTTCAGTTACAGCGGACTTAAAACCGGCGTCATAAATTACGTGCACAACATGAGCCAGAAGGGGCTGGAAATAAACAAAAACGACGTGGCGAAGAGTTTTACCGTGGCGGCGGTGAAAGGGCTTGTGGACGAGGCGGCGGATACCGCCGCGGCGTCGGTAAAAAAACTGTGCGTCGCCGGCGGAGTGGGCGCCAACAGTTATCTCAGAGAGTACGCCGCCGAAACATGCGCGAAAAAGGGCGTGGCGCTGTTTCTGCCCGAGCTGAAATACTGCGGCGACAACGCCGCCATGATTGCCGCGCAGGGGTACTTTTTGATGAGAGAAAACAAGGATATAGCCGATTTTTCGCTCAACGCCTGCCCGACGCTGACATTAAAAACAAAATAACGCGGCGGACGCAATGTCCGCCTTTATTTTTGATTTTCATTGTAATGCTTGACATTACAACAAATAAGTTTTATCATTGTGCGCGGAGAGAATTATGCAAGTCAAAGACGTGTTTTTGTTTTTGCTGGGCGAGGCGCACACGGTGGTCATGGCGACCGCGGACGAACGGGACAGACCCGTCACCTGTGCCGCCGACGTGATGGACTGCGACGAAACGGGGCTGTATTTTCTGACGGCGCGGGGCAAAAATTTTTATTCCCGGCTGAAAAGGGGCGGATACGTGTCGCTGACCGGCATAAAGGGCGACAGCACCATGACAAGGGCGGCCGCCTCGGTGAGCGGCGAGGTCAGGGAAGAAAGCGCGGAGACCCTCAAAAGGCTGCCGGACAAAAACCCCTATATGTACGAAATTTATCCCACGGAAAAGTCGAGAAGCGCGCTTGCCGCTTTCAAACTGTATAAAGGCCGATGCGAGTGGTTCGACCTGTCTAAAAAGCCGATAGAACGCTTTGACATGGCTTTCGGCGGCGGAGAGACAAGCGGCGGATATTTCGTGACGGACAAATGCCGCGCCTGCGGCAAATCGCCGAAGTCTGCCCGCAAAACTGCGTGGACATCGGCGAAAAAGCCGTCATCAGGCAAAACAACTGTCTGCGCTGCGGCAACTGCGCGGAGGTCTGCCCTTACGGCGCGGTGGAAAGGAGAGATTTATGAATCAGACGGCGAAACTCGATTATCTCATCAATTATCTTCTGGCGGAAAACCCCGCATACAGAAGCGTCGCCGTTCCTGACGGCGAAGGCGAAAAGCGGCGCCTATTGCGGAGTCTTATGAACCTGCGCCCGCCCGTGGAAATCAGCGGCGAGTTTCTGGCGGTGCAGGACGACTATCTGCGCGCCAAAACCGCCGCAAAAGGAGTGGCGGAGCCGCGCTCGCTGACCGAAAGGGGAAATGGCGTGTATCTGTGGAAAGGCGACATTACTCTGCTTGCCGCCGACGGGATAGTAAATGCCGCAAACAGCAAGATGCTGGGGTGTTTCGTGCCGTGCCACGGCTGTGTGGACAACGCCATACATTCCGCCGCCGGCGTGCAGCTGCGGCTTAAATGCCGCGAGATAATGGAAGAGCAGGGGCATGACGAGCAAGCGGGCGGCGTCAAAATAACCCCCGCGTACAACCTGCCGTCAAAATACGTGCTGCATACAGTGGGCCCTGTTGTGAGCGGCGTGCCGGACGGCATGGACGAGCGGCTTTTGCGCTCCTGCTACGTTTCATGCATGGACAAGGCGGCGGAGTATAACCTGAAAACACTGGCGTTTTGCTGCGTGTCCACGGGGGAATTCGGCTTTCCGCGGCAAAGGGCGGCGGAAATTGCCGTGGATACCGTCAGACGATATCGCGAAAACAAAGCAGACGCCCCGGAGGTGATATTCGATGTGTTCGGACAGGAAGACTACGATATATATGACAGACTGCTCGGCGGCCGCTGAACTGCTCGTCCGCCAGATATCCGCCGCGCGCTACGTTATGATCGGCGCAGGCGCCGGGCTTTCCGCCTCGGCGGGGTTTGATTATTCGGGCGACGGCTTCAAAAAGAGTTTTGCCGATTTTATAGAGAAATACGGCTTGACCGACGGGTACAGCGGCGGGTTTTATCCTTACGCCACGCCGGAAGAATTCTGGGCGTTTTTCAGCAGACTGACCTATTTGAACAGATACCGCGACCCGCCGAAAAACACATATAACCTGCTTTTTCGGCTGTTGAAAGACAAAGATTATTTCGTGCTTACCACCAACGTCGACCACTGTTTCCAAAAGGCGGGGTTTGACAAGCAAAGGCTCTTTTACACGCAGGGCGACTACGGGCTGTGGCAGTGCTCGGTGCCGTGCCACAATGGCACTTACGACAACAAAGACGTTGTCGCGGAAATGGTCAGGCGGCAGAAGGACTGCAAAGTGCCCGGCGAACTGGTGCCGTTTTGCCCCAAGTGCGGCGCGCCCATGACCACAAACCTCAGGTGCGACGACAAATTCGTCGAGGACGACGGCTGGCACGCCGCCGCACGGCGGTACGGGGAGTTCGCCGAAAGGACGAAAAACGGAAAAATTCTGTATCTGGAACTGGGCGTGGGATACGACACCCCGGGCGTCATTAAATATCCTTTCTGGCGCGGGACTCGGGAAAACCCCGGCGCCCGGTTTTACTCAATCAACGCGAACGAGCCGTTTGTGCCGCCGGAAATAGCTGACAGGGCGGTTTCCGTCAAGGGCGACATCCACAGCGTGCTGGAAAAAGCGGTCGGGGCGTCCGTTTTGTAATAAACCGCGCCGCCCGTTCATACAAAAAAAAAAAAAAAAA
>ERZ1643246.4265-NODE-4265-length-11489-cov-3.853507_pt1 | contig 11489 bp, 9 predicted proteins | sample MGYA00579265_ERZ1643246 | MGnify/ENA primary metagenome ERZ1643246 (study PRJEB29033, sample SAMEA4952261) | chicken gut metagenome | biome: Broiler Chicken; feature: Gastrointestinal Tract; material: Caecum | place: Ireland | collected 2018 | study: Broiler...
CGGGCAGGCCCAGTACCTCGCCCAGCTGCACGCCCACCTGCTGCGCGTAGCGGTCGGCTGACCCCTCGCCGCACAGCACGAGGTCCACGTCGCCCAGCAGTTTGACGGCCGCCGCAAGCACCTGCGCGGTCGTCGTCGAACCGGCATCAGGCAGCGACACGTCCTTCACCGCCACGTTCTCCTGCGGGCCGCGCGCGAGGATGGCCTTCTTCAACTTCGTGTCCTCCACGGCATCGCCGCCAGCGGTGAGGCAGATGAGCGATGCCCCGTGCGCCGTCGCCAGCTGCGCGCCGGCCTCCACAGCGTTCAGGTCGTAATCGCCGATCTTGAGCGCAGCGCGCTCGAACGACAGCGTGCGATCAGCCTGCGCAACCGCGTCCTGCTCGTCAGGCACGATCTTGTAGCACACAACGATGTTCATGATCACTCCTTTTGCGTATCGGGAATGCGGCTCTCTCGCTTCCCGAAAGCAAAAAGCGTGCCAACCTGTGAAACCGTCCCCCCTTCATCGAATCACGACCCCCCCCCCCGCTTGCTTGCGACCTCCTCAAAACCACTGCGAGCCCGTCTAGCAAGGTGGCGACGCTTCGAGCCTCGCCCGACAGCGGAACAGCTCCAAAAATGGCGAGTTTTCACCGATTTCGGAACCGCATGCGCGCTCGAAGCCCTTCCTGCCAACGCGCTGGCAGGAAGGGCGCTTTCACGACCAGGCCCTATTCACGGTTCGACGCGTCGGCAGATCGCAAGCCCGCACCCTCGCTTCCGAAATCGGTGAAAACTTGCCATCTTTGGCACGGCACGCCGCAGAAGGGGCCTTCGCCTCGAGCAGATAGCGCTTCGCGCGCCGAGCCGCAAGCCGCCCGACGCTAGAAGGCGCCGTCATCGCTTTCCAGCACCACGCGCACGCGCAGGTGAAGGCGGTTGAGTAGACCGGCCAGCTCGTCGTGCGAAAGTCCGAGCTGCCTCCCCACTGCCGCAAGGTCGCCTTCGTGCTGCGCGAGCAGTGCCTGCACGAGCTGGCGCTCTTCGGACAGAGCGTCCTCCTCCGCATCCGTCCGGGGCAATGCCGCGCACTGCCGCTCGCCCAACGACACAGGGGCCACCGGACCGTCCGGCATCGCGTTGGCCGCGTTCGCGATGTGGGGCGGCAGCGAGTCCACGGTGACGTTGGCGCCTTCTCCCTGCATGATCAGGCAGCGCTCCACGATGTTGCGTAGCTCGCGCACGTTGCCCGGCCAGCTGTACGCGCGCAACGCCTCGATCGTCTCTGCGGGAAAGGGTGTGCAGGGCACTTCGAGCACCGAGGACAACTGCCCGTTGAAGTAGTCCACCAGCAAAGGAATGTCATCGGCGCGCCGACGCAGCTGCGGAAGGCGAACCTCCACGAGGCTCAGACGGTAGTACAGGTCGCTGCGGAACTTCTTCTCGGCAATGAGGCGCTCGATGTTCTGGTTCGTCGCAGCGATCACGCGCACGTCGAGCGTCTTCGCCGTGTTCGACCCGAGTTTCGTCACGCTCTGCTCCTGTAGCACGCGCAAGAGGCTCACCTGCATGTCAACCGGCATCTCGCCGATCTCGTCGAGGAACAGCGTGCCACCGTCGGCGTATTCGAACTTGCCCACCGCGCCCGTCTCGCGCGCGCCGGTGAACGCCCCGCCCTCGTAGCCGAACAGCTCGGTCGCCAGCAGATCGCGCGGAAGCGCGCCGCAGTTGATGGCCACGAACTCGCCCGTGCGGCCGCTGCGACGGTGCAACGCACGCGCCACCACCTCCTTGCCCGTGCCCGTCTCTCCCAAAAGCAGCACGTTCGTCTTGATGGGCGCGACCTTCTGCACCATGCGGTCGATCTTCTTCCACTCTTCGGTCTCGCCGATGTAGTCCACGGAGCCGCCCGCAGGCATGACCGCCGCGTCGTTGCGGCGACCGGTCGCGCGCTTGGCGTTGCGCTCGGCTTCGCCGCCGTCCTCGAACACGAGCATGACGAACGGCTCCTGACCGTCGATGTCCACCATGCCGTGGCGCACGAGGTCGAGCTTCTGCACAGCGCGCGAGCGACCCTTTTTGAAGGGAACGGGCACCGGCGCCTCCAACTTGTCCGGAAGATCGAGCACGTCTCGGACAGAGAAGCCCTTCCCCAGATACGCCCCGAGGGATTGCGAGCCGTAAGAATACTGCTCCCAGCCCGGACAATACGGAAGCATGCCCGCGTTGCCGCCCAAGATGCGCCCGCTGGCATCGATGAGCAGCACCGGATGCTCGTAGGCCAGCATGAGCGGCTTGAAGAAGTCCACCGTCGAGAGCAAGGCGCCCGCCTTCACTCCGGCACGATGCAGATCGTTCGTAAGCGACACGCCGATGCGGCACAGGTCGAGCGCGCTGTGCGGCAACACGGCGAAGGGGCTGTTGATGTTCATGGCTCCGTAGTACTTGCCCGCTGGGTCGAGGTACGGAACCGACACGCCCGAGTACGTCTGCACGATGGCGCGGTAATGCTCGAACCCGTCGACGCGCACGGGGCGCTTCTCGTACGCGACGAGGGTGGCGTTGCCCGTGCCGACATCCTCCTCGCGCATGAACGTTCCGAACGTGCGCGGGTACGCGGCCAACGGCGACAACAGCTCGAATACGAAGTTTTCGCCGTCCATGAGCGACACGTTGCAGCCCAGCATTTCCTTGAGGAACTTCATCACCGGCACGGTCGCCTTAAGCGACGCCGCGAACCGCTCACGCTTCTCTTCCAGCAAAGCGACGTTCTGATCGGCGAAATCGCTCGACCACGGATTCACGCCCGCAGTGCGGCACCGAATCCATGAGCGAGCTATTTCGGGACGCACCTTGTCTTCGAGAATGGTCCCCGTGCTCACGAACGTTTTCCAAGCCTCTATCGCATGCTCTTTTCGATACACCACGCGCGCCTCCCTTCGTATCGGCCGGCCCCCCTCAGCGCCTTCGCTGCGATTGCCGCCCGATGCCCAATGCCTCCCGATACTTCGCCACCGTGCGTCGCTTGATATCCACGCCCTCGCCGTTCAGGATGGCCGTGATGGTCGCATCGCTCAGGGGCTTGCGGCGATCCTCCTGCGCGACGAGATCTTTGATGCGATCCTTGATGGCAAGTGACGAGAGCGCCCGACGGCGCTCCTCTGCCGAACAGGACACCGAACTTGAGAAGAAGTGCTTGAGTGGAAACACTCCCCAAGGGGTGAGGATATGTTTGTCCTGCACCGTGCGACTCACGGTGGACACGTGCACGCCCAGCGCGTCGGCGGCCTGCTGCATGGTGAGCGGACGCATGCGCGCATCGCCGCCGACGAAGAAGTCGTACTGGGCCTCCACCAGGTACACGCCGAAACGATAGAGCGTCCTCTGCCGTTGATCGATGTTCGCGAGCGCCGCCTCGGCCTCGGTCCGCTTCTCGCGCAGCCATTCCCGAGCCTCGCAATCCATGCGCCCCTGCTGCATCATGCGGTCGTAAACCCCGTTGAGCACAAGCGCCTCCGAAAGCTCGCCGGTCACGCGCACCGAAAAGCCCTCTCCCTCGCGTCTGACAGCGAGATCGGGGATGACGTACACGGTGCCCTTTCGCTGGGAGAACGACGCTCCCGGCCGAGGGTCGAGGGAGCAGATGACCTCGCGCAGAGCCGAAAGATCGTCGATGGTCAGATGGTACGCTCGCATGAGCTTCGTCGTGCGGTTCTCGGCTAGATCCTCGAGGCCGACGCGCAGAACGTCGCGGATGACGTCCGCGTACGCAACGCCGTCATCAAGTTGCAAGATCAGGCATTCGGCCAGATCGCGCGCACCCACCCCGCGAGGAGAGAGCTGCTGCACGCGCTCCAGAAGGCGATGGCCGTCCTCCATCGACCGGCCCGCCTCCGCGCACACCGCAGACATGCTGCCCGAAAAGTACCCGTCGTCGTCAATATTCTCGATCAAAGCGTCGAGAAGGGGCCGGTCGCCTTCATCGATGTGCATTCCTGCAAGCTGCAAGCGCAGGTGGCTGTGGAGCGTCTCTGTCTGGGAGCATTCGTCGCGCAACCGAGCCAGATCGAACCCTTGGGCATCCCCTGCGACAGACGGCGGCCGACACGCCCAGGGCTCATCGGATGGAGCGTCGGAATCGTCAAACACATCGGAATCCTCTTCCGGGAACTCCTCGAACGAAAGGGCTCCTTGGTCGTAGTCGAGCTCGAGCAGAGGATTGCGCTCAACCAAGTCGCGCACGTACGCGTCCAACCGCGCGACGGGCAGCGACAGCACCTCAAGCCCCTGGATGGCCACAGGAGCAAGTCGTTGCCGCGTTCGCAGCGAAACGCTCGAACGCGCCTCCATGCGCACGGCTTGGCTCGGACACTCCGACATACAACCCCCTTGCTCCGACGCACCGCCGACCCCTTCGGCATACGCACGGTTTTGCCGGCAAACGGCATTACCACCCATTTTAAGATGATTGCATGAATTTTTCAACTAAGTAAGCATTTTTATAAACTTTAGCATGATTTTTGCTATGTAAACGACAAAGATATGCAGCGATCTCGGGAGGAGCTTTCCATGACGCACGACGCAGCAGCCCTCCTTGTCCGTCCGGCTTCGGAGAGCGACACCGCCACGATAGCGCACCTGGCCGAAGAGGCGGGCATGGGCGTCCTCACCCCGCGCGGGACCTCGCACGTCGCGGTGTCCGAAGGGCGCGTCGTCGGCTTCATCCGCATCGTCGAAGCCGGAGGGGATCGCTACGTCAACCCCATCGTGGTCGCCGCCTCTGCGCAAAGGCAGGGCGTCGGGCGGGCGCTCATGGAGGAAGCGCGAACGCGTTACGGAGCGCTGCTGTTCGTCGCACGCGGATCGGCGGTCCCCTTCTACACGGCGCTGGGATGCGAGCGCGTGGGGCGCGAGCGCATCTCTCCCGCCCTCGGCGAGGACTGCGATACGTGCCCAGACCTCGCCACCTGCTCGCCCGTTCCCATGATCTACCGGTAGCGCTTCGGGAGGGAACGTCCCTCCCGAAGCGTTCCGACACGCCTCTTCCGAAACGCCCTCGCAAGCGCCTTAGCGAGGGTTCTTCGCCTCCGGAGCAGGATCGGCAGGGCCAGCGTACGTCTGGACGATGCCGGCGTAGGTGCGCGCCTCGTCGCCGACCACCTCAAGCTCGGTGTCCATCCAATTGCGCCGGCGAATGGCCACGAGCGCCCAGTCCTTCGCCGAGCCCTTGATGTAGTTCTGGTCGTTCGGTTCGCCCTTCTCCCACACCGCTCCCGAAGGCAGCGTCAGCTTGAGGTGCAGGGGAATCTCCGGGTCGAACGCAAGGCCGTTCACGTTGTACATGTTGGGCCGTCCCTGCCACGAAAGGAACAGCGTGGAGGCGATGCGGTCCTTCACGATCGGATCGATGCCCATCGCGTCGTAGATGTCCACGCTGTGCGCCCACAGCTCCATGAGGCGCGCCGACGCGAGCGAGCGCACGGACATGGGAGGGATGCCGGCCGCCCAGGGCACGCGGCCTTTCGGGCCCTGCTCCAAAAACGCCGCCGTCATGAGCGTGCGCTGCTCGCGCCACCAGTTGAGGATGTCGGCGCCGCTTTGGTCGCGATAGGCCAGAACGTGGAAATGCTCGTCCTGCTCGGATGCAGCGTCGGCCACGGCGTTCACGCTTTCGCCGCGTCCGGCCAAAAGCTCCACCGCGCAGTAATCGAAAAACGCGATATGGCAGATGACGTCTTTGAACGTCCACGTGGTGCAGTACGACGCCATGCGGTTCCAGTCGTCTTCGGTGAAGTCGGCAACAAGCGAATCGACGAGGGACTGCTCGGCGATAAGATCGTCGACGGGATTGAATATCTGGCTCATGGGAAACGTCCTTTCTGGGATGAGGTTCTTTTGAGGGCTGCGAGGGTTGCGAGGGCTCCTCCCTCCTTGCACCCGCGGTCAACCTGCGGGAGGGGCGCGCCGTGCGGCGGGCGCAACTCCGCATCCCCCCAGGTTATGCGCCGTACAAAGAGAGAGGCAGCAGGTCAAGCAAAGTCAGCGAGGGTTTCCGTGGCGTCCGAGATCGCGGGGAGGACGAGGGCGAAGCGTACTTCGGCGCGCATCGAGCAGCCCAGCGGGCTGTTCGATCCCACGTTATGCGCCCGAGCGGGCGCGCCCTGCTCGGCGGAGCCGAGGCAGGGCATTTCGACCTTGCCGCGAGATCGGGTGCCGCGAAAGGCCGCGGCGTCGAGCGATCCGGCGACCGTCAGACCGACGGAGCGAACTGCTTCTGGATGGCGCGACCGGCGATGTGGATCATGATCTCGTCGGTGCCGGCGCCGATGCGGTAGACGCGCTGGTCGCGCCACAGACGCGAGATGCGGCAGTCCTTCGTGTAGCCGATGCCGCCCATCACCTGCAGCGCGGTGTCGCACACCTCGAAGGCGGCGCGACCGCAGTACAGCTTGGCTGCCGCAGAGTCGATCTGCACGGATTCGCCGTTGTCGATCTTCCATGCGGTTTTGTACACCCAGTTGCGCATGTTCTCGATCTTCACGTACATATCGGTGATGTGCTCCTGGATGAGCTGGTTTTTGCCGATGGGCTTGCCGAACTGAACGCGCTGGGTGGCGTAGCGCACGGCGTCTTCGAACGCACATTCCGCTGCACCGAGCGACTGGGCGCACGCCAGCAGGCGCTCCACCTCGAAGTTCACCATGGCCTGCATGAAGCCGTTGCCCTCGACGCCCACAAGGTCCTTCTCCTCAAGCTCCACGTCCTGCATGTGCAGCTCGCAGGTGTTGCCCATGTTCCAGCCGATCTTCTCGAGCGGCTCGATGGAGATGCCGGGAGTCAGGTTGCCCTCGTCGTCGCGCAGGGGCACCCACCACATGGAGAAACGGGAGCGGTTAGCGCGATCCGCAGGATCGTCGTCGGCGTCGCGGGCCACGCACAGCATGTACTTGCAGTTCACCGCGTTCGTCATGAACGACTTGCTGCCGTTCAGGTACACCTTCCCATCGCGACGCTGGTACGTGCTGGCCAGCGCCGAGCTGTCGCTGCCAGCACCCGGCTCGGTGAAGCCCAGCACGAAGCCGGGGCGACCCGCCCTCACCTCGGCGAAGCACTGCTCCTACTGCTCGGGCGTGCCGTACTCGATCATGTCCTTGAGCGCGCACAGGTTGCCATACACGTAGATGGGCGCGCCGTTCTTGCACACGCGCTCGGCCACCAGCATGAGTGTGGTCACGTCGACGGGCGTGCCGCCGAACTTCTCATCGACGCCGAGCATCTGAAACCCGTTCTCCAGCAGCGCGTCGGTGAACTCGTGCGGCCATTCGTGCTTCTCGTCGCACTCCTTCATATACTGCTCGGTGCAGGAGCGCTCCATGAGCTCGTCGAGGCTTTCGAGCAGAAGCTGCTGCTCATCGGTCAAGCTGAAATCCATCCTACCGTTCCTTTCCTTCGATTCTCCGTATGCCTTGCCCTATGAAATACCGATACGTATCCCCCGTGCGCTCCCTGCGCACCCGCCCTTCGCCTCTGAGGTGATCAAGGTGGGCCAGCGTTTCGCACACGATGATCCACCGTTGAATGATGGGGATGTCCTCCCATCGCTCATGCGGAATGTTCCACGTAATGGACTGAGCAAGTTCCGTGCCAGTCATGCCGGGACACTCTGCGATTCGCGCGAGAATCTCGTCAAGCCGCTGCCGATGGTGCTCGCGCAGCCACGCGATGCGCTCGGGCATGGCCTCGGCCTGCCGCCGCGGATCGACGGACCCATGTCCCATGCAGGCGAACGTCACCGGCAGCTGCGCCACCTTGTCCAGACTGCGCAGGTAGTCGTCCAGCGAATCCGCTTCATCGGGAAACGGCGCCATGTTGGGCGAGCTGGTCATGAGCACGTGATCGCCGTAGAACATGATGCCCTGGTCGGGCAGGTACAGGCATTGATGCCCCGGCGTGTGCCCGGGCGTGGAAACGGCACGCATCCGGTAGTCGCCGTAGCGCACCTCGTCCCCGTCGGCCAGGTTCACGAAGCGCTCGGGCATGGGCCATTCCACACGCGGGATGAGGCTGGCGTCGGTGCGCTCCAACTCGTCCAACTCGTCTGCGGGAAACCCCTCGCACGCAAGGCGCGCCTTCACCGTGCCGCGATACGAGCGCGCGCCCCGGCGACGGAACAGCTCTTCGTCGCGCGCGCTCAGGTACACGCGCGCGTCCCTGCGCGCGATCGCCGCCGCCAGGCCAAGATGGTCGATATGGAAATGGGTGAGGAACACGTCGGTGCGCGCCCGATCCACCTGCAAATCCTCCAACGCCGACCGTAGAACCTCGTACGACGCCTCATGGCTCACGCCGGTGTCCACCAGCAGGTTGCGCTCGCCGCATGCAACGAGGTAGGCGTTCGTGTACCCGATGGGCATGCCGCCGGAATAGGGCACTTGGATGAGGTAGATGGGAGGATCGTCGCAGATCTTCTCGTGATGGCGCGGAGCGGCCTGCTCCTTGCGCTCGTCGAAGTAGGCGACAACATCTGCCTTGCGCACCTTGCCCGCGTCGTCGCGGCCAAGGTCGTCCATGAACACGATGTAGCGCGGCTTCTTGTAGCTGGCGATGAAGCGCTTGCAGTGCGACTGCACCTCGGCGGCCGTGAGGTTCGACCCCGGCAGCGGCTGAATCACCGCCGCCACCGCCTCCCCCATCACCGGATCGCTCGTGCCGAACACGAGGCAGTCGTCGATGGCGGGGTGCGTGCGCAGCACGTTCTCCACCTCGGCCACGAACACATTTTCGCCGCCGGACTTGATCATGTCCTTCTTGCGCGAGCGCACGTAGAAGTACCCGCGCGCGTCCCGCTCCATGAGGTCGCCCGTGCGCAGCCAGCCGCCGGGCGCGAACACGGCGTCGGTCAGGTCGGGTTGCCCGTAGTAGCCCTGCATGGCCGCATCCGACCGGAGCAGCGCCTCTCCCACCTCGCCGTCCGGCAGCTCGTTGCCCGCCTCGTCCACCACCTTCATCTCGACGTACTTCATCGGCCGCCCCACGCTCTCGAGCAGCGGGGAATCGGCCGCCAGCATCGCGCGCGTGATGCGCAGGCTCGTGCCCGCACCGCTTTCCGACTGCCCCCACCCGTAGTTGAGCACAGCGTTGGGGAACTTGTCGTAGATGGCCTTGACGATGGGCTTCGTGGCAGCGCCCGCCGCGCTCTGCACGAGGCACACCGAGCTCAAATCGTACTGGTCGATGGTGGGACAGCGCAGCAGGCGCAGGTAGGTGGCAGGCGGCAGCAGGATCATATGCGTCACGCGATAGCGGTCGATGCAACGCAGTATCTGCTCCGCGTTGAACGCCTCGCAGATAACGAGCGTCGCGCCAGCCGCCAAGGCGACCGAGAACCAGCTGTGCCCGCCGTGATGCTCAAGCGGGCACTGGATGAGCACGACGGCATCGGGCTCGTCGCCAATGCCGTTGGAATCCATGATGGCATCGAGTTCCACCAGGTCGGCGGCGTGCGTGCGGGCCGCGCCCTTCGGCAGCCCGGTCGAGCCGCCCGTGTACTGAATGCGGGACAGGGCACCCGGATCGCGCATCAGCTCGGGTTCGTCCGAGCCCTTCGCCTCGCACGCGCGATCAAGCGAAACAAGGGGCGCATCGAAGCAAGCGACGGCATCGCGCCGCACCCTTCGCCCCGCATCCACGCCGACAAGCGCCACCGTGCCCGAAAACGAACGCGACGCCTCGGCCACAGACGTGGCGAACTGCGATGCGAACACGAGCGTTCCCGCCCCGCTCGCATTCACAAGGTAGCCGATCTCGCGCGCAATGAGCTTGTAGTTCAACGGGACGGCCACGGCCCCGATCTTCTGGACGGCATAGTACACCTCCAAGATCTCGGGGCAGTTCGGCAGCAGATATGCCACGCGGTCGCCCGGGCGCACGCCCATATCGTCGGCAAGCAGGTGCGCGATCCGATTGACGCGGGCGTTCAGCTCGCCGTAGGTCGTCTCGTCGCCGTCGAACACCACCGCGATCTTGTCGGGATGCGCGCGCACGCTTTCCAGAAACGGCTCGGCAACGTTGCCGTATCCCATGCAAACCCCCTTCGCAACCTCGGCGCTAACGGGCGAACCGCTCCATGGCGGCGGCGTAGGCCCTCGTCGTAGTGCAAAACGGCGACGCCGTCGATTCCGCTTGCAAGCACGTCTCCAAGTTGTCGTCGGTAAGCGCGTTCACGAGGCCCTTCGTGATCTGGATGGACGCGTCGGGCATCGCGGCCAGCTCGCGCGCGAACGAAAGCGTCTCCTCCTCGAGCACCGCCGCCGGGAACACGCGGCTCACAAGGCCCCAGTCGCACAGGCGCTGCGCGGGAATCTTCCCGCCGAAGAACAGCAGCTCCTTGGCGCGCTGGGCGCCCACCAACTCCGGCAAGAACTTGCACATGCCCATCTCGGGCATGATGCCGATCTGGCAGAACGCGGGCACGAACAGCGCACGGTCGGAGGCGCACACGAGGTCGGACGCAAGCGCCAGCGCGAACGCGCCTCCCACGGCGTACCCGTCCACCATGGCTATCACCGGCTTGGCCATCGAGCGCACCGTGCGCACCACATCCAGGTAACGACGCAGCGTGAGGCGCGCGCCTTCCGGGCCGGGCACGGCTGCGGGGCCTTGGCTCAAATCTCCACCGCTCGAGAAGTTCTCGCCCGCGCCCCGCAGCACCACCACGCGCACCGCAGGATCTTCGTCGGCCCGAGACAACAGGGCGTTCAGCTTGCCCATCATCGGTGCGGACAGGGCGTTTTTCTTCTTCGGCTGGTTGAGGAACACCACCTCGATGCCGCCCTCAAGCCGCTCGGCGTACACCACGTCGCGCGCCGAAGGCCCTTCGACCTCGGTGGATTCGCCGCTTTCGCTCAAAACGACAGGCTGATCTACCATTGCGTTTCCTCCCCTTCTCCTACAGCGCGCACGCCGCGCGATAGCCCATCTTGGTGGCATCGGCGATGCGGCCGGGCGTTTCGCAGTCGCCCACGAGGTACACTTCGTTTGCAACCTGCTTGAGCGCTTCGCCCAATTCGCGGTTCTCGTCGAGGCCGAGCGTGACCGCCACCGTCTTCGCGGGGATGAACAGCTCGCGCTCGTCGCCGTCCGCATCGGTTTGCACGGCCTTCACGCCGTCGTCGGTGATGGCCACGACGCGCGTGAGCGGGTACAGCTCCACGTTCTCTGCCTTCTTGAATCCGCTGATCAGGCCGAAGCGGTCGGAACCGCCCACGTCGAAGCCCACCTTCTTGCGCTCTTCGATGATGGCCGTGGTGCGCCCCGTCTCCATGCACAGGTGGCCGAATTCGCAGCCCGGCAGGCCGCCGCCGATGATGGCGACGCTGCGCCCGATGGGCCACGGCGACTTTTCCGTCATGGTGCGGGCGAACGACGGCGTGTAGTACATGCTGAGGAACAGCGAGCCTGCGCCCCACATGAAGTTGTTGAACGCACCCTGCTTGCCCGCCGGCTTA
>ERZ1643246.4267-NODE-4267-length-11486-cov-11.799055_pt1 | contig 11486 bp, 6 predicted proteins | sample MGYA00579265_ERZ1643246 | MGnify/ENA primary metagenome ERZ1643246 (study PRJEB29033, sample SAMEA4952261) | chicken gut metagenome | biome: Broiler Chicken; feature: Gastrointestinal Tract; material: Caecum | place: Ireland | collected 2018 | study: Broiler...
ATAAAAAAAGTATACATAATTTGAAATTGGAGAAAATATGTAGTATAATATATATCAGTCGCGCATAACATTCAAAAGGAGAGTGAAAATTTATTTTAAACAAAAAGAAATTAAAATACTATACAAAAGAAATTTTTAAGTATTTTAACATTACTATTATAGCTTTGGCAATTATAGTCGCGATAATAATGATAAAATATAAGCCAATGTATAATGTAACAATCTCTGGAGAAGAAATTGGGTATGTACAAGACATAGATGCATTTTCAGAAAGCTTAAAAAATGAAATTATAGAAAATGAAGATAAAAATGTAGATTCAATCAGTATAAGCGAAAATCCGGAGTATGAGTTAAAGCTTGTTGATAGAACACTTCAGACAAACGAGGAAGATATAGCCGAAACTGTAGCACAAGATATAAAAGATGATTTAAGCATTACCTACAAATATTATGACATAGCTTTAAATAATGAGACTATAGACTCGGTTGATACATTTGAAGAAGCAGAGCAAATTGTAAATGACTTAAATCAGCAAAAAAACGATGAAGATGCTGAAAGTGAATTAAACTTGAGCATTATAGAAAAATATACAACAGATAAAAATGCTGTTAAAACAGATGATGTAGAAGTTGCTAAGAACAATATTCAAACTCAGCTAGAAACTAAGATTCAGGAAGAAAAAGAAAGAAAAGAGGAAGAAGAAAGAATAAAAAATATGCCTGATGTAAATGGCATAAAATTAGCAACAGCTCCAATAGAAGGTACAATAACCTCCAGATTTGGAGAAAGCAGCAGGTTGAGAGTATCTACACATACAGGACTTGATATAGGAGCAAAAACAGGAACACCAATAAAGGTAGTGGCAGCAGGAACTGTAATAAGTGCAAAATACACAGGCTCTTATGGAAATCTTGTAAAAATTGACCATGGCAATGGAGTAGAGACATGGTATGGTCATACAAGTAAAATGTATGTAAAAGCTGGGCAACAAGTATCAGCAGGAGAAGTTATTGCAGCAGTTGGCTCAACAGGAAATTCAACAGGACCACATTTACATTTCGAAATTAGAGTAAATGGCAATGATGTAGATCCTCAAAACTATTTATATAAATAAAAGCAGAGGCCTTTTTCAAAATTAACATTTTGAAGACCTCTGTTTTTGTTAGGCTTAAAATTTCGACTTGACAAAAATTTCTAATAATATATAATCATTTTGGAGAGAATAAAAACAATCATATACATTACTGCAAAGCCAGAATGTATCGGTAGAAAAATATATTAAAATGATGATTAATTCATAAGAAAGGAGACGCTATGTCTGATAATGTAATAAGTCAAGAAGAACAAGAAAAGATAAAAGGCATGATAGATGATTTAGTTGAAAAAGCTAAAATAGCTTCAAAAGAATATCTAAAACTTGATCAAGAAGCAGTTGACCGCATTGTTAAAGCCATGGCAATGGCGGGTTTAGAGCATCATAGTGAATTAGCAAAAATGGCAGTTGAAGAAACTGGAAGAGGAATATATGAAGATAAGATGACTAAGAATATGTTTGCAACAGAGTATGTATATCATAGCATAAAACACGAAAAAACCGTGGGGGTAATAAGTAAAAATGAAGAAGAAGGTTATTCTGAAATAGCAGAACCAGTAGGAATTATAGCAGGAGTAACGCCTGTGACTAATCCAACTTCAACAACAATGTTTAAATCAATTATATCTGCAAAAACTAGAAATGTTATTATATTTGGATTTCACCCTTCAGCACAAAAATGCAGCGTAAGAGCAGCTGAAATACTAAGAGATGCAGCAGTAAAAGCAGGAGCACCAGAAAATTGCATATTATGGATAGAAGAGCCAAGCATAACAGCAACAAAGCTATTAATGAGTCATCCAGATGTAAATCTCATACTTGCTACTGGAGGAACAAGTATGGTTAAATCTGCATATTCGTGTGGTAAGCCAGCATTAGGCGTAGGGCCAGGGAATGTGCCTTGCTATGTAAATAAAACTGCAAAATTAAAAACATCAGTAAATGACATTGTATTGTCTAAAGCATTTGATAATGGGATGATATGTGCATCAGAACAAGCAGTTTTGGTTGATGAATCAATATATGAAGAGTTCGAAAGCTTAATGAAAGAAGCAGGATGCTATTTTGTAAACCAAGAAGAAAAGGAAAAAATACAAAATGCAATGTTTAACTATATAGAAGGCTATGGATATAAAATAAAATCAGACATACCAGGAAAATCACCCTACGAAATTGCTAAAAGAGCTGGAATAGAGATTCCAGAAAGCACAAAAGTAATTGTTGTGCCAGAAGAAAATATTGGTTTTGAATATCCATTTTCAGAAGAAAAATTAAGCCCAGTATTGACATATTATATTGTTAAAGATGAAGAAGAAGGAATAAAAAAATCAGAAAGACTTTTAGAAATAGGAGGCTTGGGTCATTCAGCAGTAATACATTGTGAGGATAAAGCAATAATTTTAAGATTTTCAAAAGCAATGAAGGCCGGAAGAATAATTGTGAATTCACCTTCAACACACGGTGCAATTGGAGACATTTACAACACAAATATGCCTTCACTTACACTTGGATGTGGATCTTTTGGAGGAAATTCTACAACAGCAAATATATCATCAGTCAATTTAATAAATATAAAAAGAGTTGCAAAAAGGAGAGTTAATATGCAATGGTTTAAAATTCCAGAAAAAATATATTTTGAAGCTGGTTCAATACAATATCTTGAAAAAATGCCAGATATCTCAAGGGCTTTCATTGTTACAGACGAAAGCATGATAAAACTGGGCTATGTAGATAAAATTTTGTATCACTTAAGAAAAAGAGAAAAATATGTACACTCTGAAATCTTTAGTGAAGTAGAGTCAGACCCATCATTTGAAACAATCAAAAAAGGTGTTGCAATGATGCAAAACTTTAATCCAGACGTAATAATTGCCATTGGTGGTGGTAGCCCAATAGATGCAGCAAAAGGAATGTGGCTATTTTACGAGCATCCAGAAGCTGATATCGAAGGACTAAAATTAAAATTTATGGACATACGTAAACGTACTTACAAATTTCCTAAACTAGGAGTAAAGTGCAAAATGGTCGCAATACCAACAACATCAGGCACAGGCTCAGAAGTTACATCATTTGCAGTAATAACCGATAAAGAAAAAAATATAAAATATCCTTTGGCAGATTATGAGCTAACACCAGATGTAGCAATAGTAGACCCAGACTTAGTAATGAGCCTGCCAAAAACAGTTACAGCAGACACCGGAATGGACGTATTAACACACAGCATAGAATCTTATGTATCAAACATGGCTTCAGACTATACAGATGGCCTAGCCGAAAAAGCGGCAGAACTAGTAATAAAATACCTAGAAAGAGCTTACGACAACGGCAGTGACAGAGAAGCAAGAGAAAAAATGCACAATGCCAGTACAATAGCCGGAATGGCATTCACAAATGCCTTTCTAGGAATAAACCACTCTTTAGCACATAAAATTGGAGCCGAATTTCACTTGCCACACGGCCGAATAAATGCCATACTATTGCCTTATGTAATTAGATATAATAGCCAAGAGCCAACAAAATTCGTATCATTTCCAAAATACGAATACTTCATAGCAGACAAAAAATATGCTGCACTAGCAAAAAAAGTCGGCTTGCCAGCAAACACAACTGAAGAAGGAATAAATAGCCTAATTACAAAAATAAGAGAAATGAACGAGCATCTAAACATACCAAAATCATTCAAAGATGCAGGAATCGATGAGCACGAATTCCTATCAAAAGTAGACATGCTAGCAGACAGAAGCTTCCAAGACCAGTGCACCACAGCTAACCCACGTTTGCCATTAGTAAAAGAACTAAGACAAATTTTGCTGGACGCATATTATGGAAACTAAAATGAACTTTAAGGAACGTCCCCAAAGTTCAAAATTTGAGGAGGTAGTGATGAGAGATTATTTATTTACATCAGAAAGTGTAACTGAAGGACATCCAGACAAGTTATGTGATTTTATTGCAGACAGTGTTTTGGATGCTTTTTTAGAAAAGGATAAAAATTCAAGAGTGGCCTGTGAAGTTATGGCTGGAAAAGGTGAGATTTTAGTGACAGGTGAAATTACCTCTACAGCAAAAGTCGATATAGAAGGTGTGATTAGGAATGCTATTAAGGAGGTAGGCTATAATGATGCAAATACTGGTATTGATTATAAAACTTGTGATATAGAGATAAATATTTCGCAACAATCGCCAGATATTGCTTTAGGGACAAATGATGAGGTAGGCGGAGCTGGAGACCAAGGAATTATATTTGGTTTTGCGTGTGATGAAACTAAGGAATGTATGCCATTACCTATTTCATTGGCACACGGGCTAGCTAAGAGGCTTGCAGAAGTTAGAAAAAGTGGTGAGCTTAAATATTTAAGGCCAGATGGAAAAACACAGGTGACTGTAGAGTATGAAGATGATAAGCCAAAAAGAGTAGAGGCAATTGTGGTCTCTACCCAGCATACAGAGGAGATTGAGCAAGAACAATTAAGGCGTGATGTGATGCAGAACGTGATAAAGCATGTAATTCCTGCTAATTTATTAGATAATGAGACAAAATATTTTATTAATCCAACAGGACGTTTTATTATTGGTGGCCCTCTTGGAGATAGTGGCTTAACAGGAAGAAAGTTGATGGTTGATACTTATGGCGGATATGCAAGGCATGGAGGAGGAGCATTTTCTGGCAAGGACCCAACAAAGGTTGATAGGTCTGCAGCATATATGGCAAGGTTTATTGCCAAGAATATTGTGGCAAATAAATTAGCAAGAAAATTTGAAATACAAATTTCTTATGCTATAGGAATTGCAAAGCCAGTTTCATTGTATATTAATACTTTTGGAACTAATCAAATTCCAGAAGAAGAGATAATACAGTTGATTGAAGAGAAATTTGACTTAACGCCACAGGGGATTATTGAATGCCTAGATTTACGTAGGCCAATATATAAGAAAACTACGAATTATGGCCATTTTGGTAGAGAAGAATTTTCGTGGGAAAGGGTAATTGAAATAACAAAGGAATAGTTAAAAATGGAGAGTTTATTTGATATAAGTAATTTTAATATAATAGAAGATGAAGAAAATTATTACTTTTTTCGTGCTCTAAATATAGAGGACAATAATGACATAGAAACAGGCACAATATTAGATGATGAGGGCAATTTTGAAAAAATAAGGACAGATAGAGAAAGGTATGAAGAGAATCCAGAAAATAGAGCACCTAAATATGATAAAGATGCCCCAATAAGTCTGGAACAAGTATATGACCACATTAAGATGCATTACAGGAAAGATACTAATTGCATTTCGCTTTCAAGTAATAGTAATGTGTCTATTTCTTATGGAAGAGGATATTATAAAGATAAATATGTAATGGTAAAGGTTCCTAAAAAGGAGCTGGGAGAGAAGGTAATAAATGCAGGGCAATATATGCTAGAAGAAATAGAAAAAAGAGTAGATGAGTATATTTCTTCTATAAACCCTGACAGCAAACTTAGAGAAGCTTTAAATGAAATAGATAATAGTAAAACATCAGATGAACTTAGTGATGCTATAAAGACAAGATATACTTCAAAGGAAGGGCTTGACCCAAGTAAAGCAAAACTAAGAAAAGGTATTACATATAGGTCGCCAGTTGCGAGAGTTAGTAGTTATCAAGCATTAAATGAAAAACAATCATTGGAAAAAAATAAAATAATTGCGAAGCTTACACTGCTTGAGAGAGTGGGAGGCATGGAGCCAATAATTCCACATACAGCTAATAATAATTTATTAGTTCAAACAGTTGGAAATGCCTTTTCATCACTAGAACTTATACATTATGGAGATGTGGAAAAAGGCGAAATTATAGATGTGCCAAAAGAAGTAGTAGATATTTTTGCTTTATTGCAACAAGTAGAAGGGCAAGACCAGCAATTGGTTCGAGATTTAAAAAGAGAAGTAATTCGATTCGCAAGTGAAGGTAAAAGCATTGAAATTCCAAAGAATAGTGCCTTATTGAAAGATTATAGTGTAAGAGACAATATATCAATTGAAGAAATGTATGACTTAACAGATGGAAAAGTGGAATATGGCCAAGCGAATTCTGTTGTTAAGGATATGTTTTATCTAGCAAAAGCACAAACAGATGCAAGAGAGCTGACAAAAATACTAAGTCAAATAACAGAAAATAATCCAAAATATAGAGAATGTATTCAATATATAGCAAATAATGGCTTTGAAATAGAGCCTGAAATAATAACAAGGCAGAGTAATAAAGGCGTTAAACTTAGTGAGTCAGTTTCTTTAGATTTAAGAAATGAAGAAATTGAGTTGATAGATAAAATAAAAGAATTATCTGAGGAAGAACAGATAGAGATAGTTGAAAATGGTGGACTATCAAATATTAAAAATATAATGAGTAGCACATTTTCAAAAACACAAAGAAAAGAAGCAATAAGCAAAGAAGAATACTATGCAGAAGCAATATTTTCTTTGTATGATTGGCAAAAAATTGGAATAAAAGAATTTACAGTTGCAGAAAGAAATAATTTGATAGAACGCATACAAAATGAATATTGCGTAGAATTGTACCAAAAGCTAGAAGCACAAGGAATAGATAGAAAAGATATTCCAACAGTGCTACTAAACATGGTAACTAGAAAAAATGATTTTGAGATAACAGAAAAAGATACTCCAGAAACTATTAAGGCAAAGCGATTAGAGCAATATGATAGGCTTATTGCAGAAAACAGAGAAAGTTTAAAGCAGAGGCAGCCTGCGGAGAATGCACCAAGTTTAAAGCAAGATCTTTCAATTGAGAGGATAGAAAGATTTTTAGGCTATTATGATGTGCCAAATACAGGAATACAATTGAGACCATACCAACAAAGAGCAGTAGAAAAAACTGATGAAATATTACAAAACGAAAGATTTGCATCAGTAATATTGCCAACTGGTGGAGGAAAAAGCTTTGTGGCATTATCACAGATGATGGAACACAAAGATGGAGAAATGCTGTATTTAGCGCCTCAAAATGAGATATTAGAGCAAATGAAGGACAATATAATAAAATATATTCATGGACCAGTAAACACGGTGAATAGAAGCAAAGACCAAATAATAGCAGACATATTTCCAAACTTAAAATTTGCTATATATCCTAGGTTACTTGCTAGAGGAGGAAAAGAGATAATAAACAAGCAATATGGCTATATTGTATTGGATGAATTACATAGAACAGGAGCAAAAGAATGGGGAGATAGGTTAAATACATTAATAGACAATCAGCCAGAGACTACAAAAGTATTGGGAATAACAGCTACACCAAGAAGAGATGCAGATGGAATGAACATGGCAACTGAAATGGCGCAAAGACTAGGATATACCAATAGAGAAGCAGTAAGCGGAAAACATATTGCAATGAATATGAGTTTGACAAATGCAATAAGAATGGGACTAGTTGTAAATCCTAAGCTAGTTAGTTGTGCGTATAGCTTAAAAGCAGATGGAAGTTTAGATAGATTAAAAGAATCAATAGAGCAAATAGATGATGTACAAGAAAAAAATGAAAAATTACAAGAATATGAAAAATTAAGAAGAAATGTAGAAAATGCAAAGGGAATACCAGAGATATTACAAGCAAATGTTAAAAAAGGTGGAAAATATATAGTATTTTTACCAATTGTAGATGAGTTAGAAGATGAAGATGGAAATGTAATCGGAAGAAAAAAAGGAAAAGATAAAATATCAGGTTATGAAAAACAAATGGCGGAATATTTTAAAGACTCTGATATAGTACCTAATTTTCATTCAATGCTTGGAGAATATGGAGACAAAGAAAATGCACAACAATTAGAAGAATTTCAAAATAGCAAGACAGATGAGACGGAATTCATGCTAGTAATGAATAAAGCAAATGAAGGACTACATTTAAACAAATTAGATGGAATGATATGGCTTAGACCACTTGATGAAAACTCAAGAATATTATATTTGCAACAATTAGGCAGAGTAATATATTCAGAAGATCCAGATAATCCAACTAAAGATGAAGATAGGCCAGTAGTAATAGATTTAGTAAATAATACATTAAAAGTAAATTGGGAGAACGAAATCACAGAGCAAGATGACATACAGATGTTAAACTTAATAGTAGATTGGTATGAAAAACACGATGGAACACTGCCTAATATAAATAGCTCAGACAAAGAAGAAACAGGATATGCCACTGTATTAAAAGAAATTCAGAATAAATACAAAGAGTATTTAGAGAATGATTTTGATGGCCTAAATAAAAAACAAGTAGAAGAAGTGAAAGAAATAATAAAACTAGGTAGTCAAATAGATTTGTGGCAGATAGAGTTACCTGAAAGAATTGTGAAAAATAGAGAAACTCATGAAAGAGGTTTCACAGATAAAAATGCAGGACCATTTGAGCTTACTGGATTATTAAGAGATTTCGTGGAATTAGAAGATGAAGTTGACGAAATAACAATCACCAGCAGAAGTTTAAAAAATGCATTAGAGATAAAAAAATGGTGTGAAACGACGAATGAAGGAAAAAAGATATATGAAAGAAGGATGCCAAGGCAAACATCAAAAGATGAATATGAAAAATCTCTAGGAATCAAACTAAATAGTATAAGAACAAAAATAAAAGAATATGAAGGAAAGCCATTAGAAGAAATAAAAAATAAAGAAGATAGACAAATAGTTGAAATAATAAGAAAATTAGATGAGGAGTATAAATTAGGAGATAGCTTAAAAAGTGCATTAGAGATAAAGGAATGGTGTGAAACAACAAATGAAGGAAAAAAGATATATGAAAGAAAGATGCCAAGTTCAACATCAAAAGATGAATATGAAAAATCCTTAGGACAAAAACTAAATAGAATAAGAACAAGAAAAATAAAGGAATATGAAGGAAAGCCATTAGAAGAAATAAGAGATGAAGAAGATAGACAAATAGTGGAAATAATAAGAAAATTAGATGCGGAGTATAATTTAGTAGCGGATTTAAAGAATGCATTAGAGATAAAGGAATGGTGTGAAACGACAAATGAAGGGAAAAAGATATATGAAAGAAGGCTGCCAAGTTCAATATCAAAAGATGAATATGAAAAATCTCTAGGAATCAAACTAAGTCACATAAGGCAAAAAATAAAGAAATATGAAGGAAAGCCATTAGAAGAAATAAAAGATGAAGAAGATAGAAAAATAGTGCAGATAATAAGAAAATTAGATAAGGAGTATAAATTAGGAGATAGCTTAAAAAATGCATTAGAGATAAAAGAATGGTGTGAAATGACGAATGAAGGAAAAAAGATATATGAAAGAAGGCTGCTAAGTCAAACATCAAAAGATGAATATGAGAAATCACTAGGAATCAAACTAAATAATATAAGAGCAAAAATAAAGAAATATGAAGGGAAGCCAATAGAAGAAATAAAAACTGAAGAAGATAGAAAAATAGTGAAAATAATTAGAGCTTTAGATGAGAAATATAATTATAGAAAACGACGCACTTCAAAAGAAATAGCAGAAGCCTCAATTAGTTCGTTAACAGATATAGAAATGTCTGACAAAGAAGATGAAGCATTAAAAGAGTTGATAGAAAAACAAAAAGAAGGAGGATTAAAAAGAGATGAATAATAGAAAAAACGCTTATACAGAAGTATATACAATTTTGCAAGACTTAGATGAAGACGAATACGATAAGATTCCTCCTGAAGTCATTGAAGCAATAAAAGCAAATATGAATAAAGAATATAATTATGAGCTGGATGATGAATTACAATTAAAAGACCAGCCAATGCTGCCAGAAACAAAAGCAATACTATTTAATCTATTTAGAGATTATCTAGCAACAACAGAACAGAAAGCAAAAATTATAAGAATGCAGAATGAAGAAAGACAGAAAAATGAACTAAAAAAGCAGCAGATGTATAATACAGATGTATTTGCAAATAGACAAAAGGAAAATTTTAATAAGCCGAATAATGAAAAAATACAAATTGTAGAATATAAAGAAAGTATTTTCAGGAGAATTTTAAATAAAATAAAAAGCTTTCTTAGGAGAAAATAGAAAATCTAATATGTTTATAAGTGCAGATATAATGGGAGAACTTTGAAATTTCAGGGTTCTCCTTTTTTTAAATTATTAGAGAATATAATTATACGTGTTTAAGCAACAAAAAGTGAACAAATTTTCGCAAAAATATTGAAAAATTTTAAAATTTATGGTATAAGTATTATATCAATTGAAACAATGGAAAATGATAAAAATAATAATGAATTAATATAGAATGGAGAATTAAAATGCAAAAAAACGAAAATAATATAATAATTTATCAAGATGAAGATGGTGTTACAAAAGTTTCGGTAAGACTTGTTGATGACGATATATGGTTAACGCAAAGTCAAATTGCCGAAATTTATAAAACGACCCAAGAAAATATTTCAATGCACATAAAAAACATTTATAAAGATGGAGAATTAGAAAAAAATTCAACTAATAAGAAATTCTTATTAGTTCAAAATGAAGGAAACAGACAAGTTAAAAGAAATATAGACCATTATAATTTAGATATGATAATAGCATTAGGATATAGAGTGCAATCACAAGTAGCAACAAGATTTAGAATATGGGCAACTCAAAGACTTCACGAATATATGCAAAAAGGATTCACAATAGACGATGAAAGATTAAAACAAGGTGGAAATAGATATTTTAGAGAATTACTACAAAGAATTAGAGATATTCGTTCTTCTGAAAGAAATTTCTATCAGCAAGTTACAGACATATATGCTACATCAATAGATTATGATCCACGTTCTGATTTAACCAAAAAATTTTTTGCAACAGTCCAGAACAAACTTCACTTTGCAGTTCATGAGCATACTGCAGCGGAACTGATATATGAACGAGTGGACAATGAAAAGCCATTTGTTGGAATGACTAATTTTAAAGGTAATTATGTAACAGTTGATGATGTAAAAATTGCTAAAAATTATCTTTCAGAAATTGAATTACAAAGATTGAATTTATTAGTTTCACAATTCTTAGATTTTGCAGAACTTCAAGCTTTAGAACAAAGAGCAATGACAATGAATGATTGGATAAATGAATTAGATAATCAAATAATACAAAATAAAAGAAAACTTCTTGAAGGTAAAGGGAAGATATCTCATCAAGAAACAATGGAAAAGGCTGAAAAAGAATTTGAAATATATAGAGATAGAGAAATGAAACAATTAGAAAGTGACTTTGATAAAATGGTTAAAATGTTAAAAGATAATAAAAAATAACCATTTTGCTGACGTCGGCAAAATGGTAAAAACAATTTTTTTTACAAAAAACAACATCACACGCCTTTCACATTTTATGTGAATAATACATAATATATAGCAAAAAGGTGAAAGGCGGTA
>ERZ1643246.4271-NODE-4271-length-11474-cov-31.316578_pt1 | contig 11474 bp, 9 predicted proteins | sample MGYA00579265_ERZ1643246 | MGnify/ENA primary metagenome ERZ1643246 (study PRJEB29033, sample SAMEA4952261) | chicken gut metagenome | biome: Broiler Chicken; feature: Gastrointestinal Tract; material: Caecum | place: Ireland | collected 2018 | study: Broiler...
TTCAAAATATTACCGTATCCTTCACTCTTTTTCTACGGGTATATTTCCATTTTCAACAATCTTACCGTACTTTCCTTTTTTCTACGGGCAGTCTTTTCCTTTCCATGCTTTCTTTTGTATGAATGTCTTGTTACAGTACTCGTATTTTCTCCTGGCAGCTTTTGGCGCATAGGAAACAGAGTTCTCTGTGTACAGAAAAGGCGCCTGTCCCGGAAAACCGGTACAGACGCCTTCTCTTCTGTTTGGACACATTTATAATTCTATTATTCTATGATAAAGCTTACTCTTCTGTTTTGCTGTACAGAGTAACCAGCTTCTGGAGATATGCATATCTCTCTTTTGCTTCTTCCTCGTTCTTAGCAAACAGTCTTGCTGCCTTTTCAGGATTGGAGCGTTTCAGAGAATTGTAACGAACCTCTCCGTCAAGGAATGCCTGGTAATCATCAGCTGTTGGAGCTTTGGAATCCAGTGTGAACTTATTCTCAGCAGCAGGATTGAAGCGGAAGTTGTGCCAGTATCCGCACTTAACTGCCAGTTCTTCCTCAGTCTGAGCTTTGCTCATGCCTTTCTTGATACCATGGTTGATACATGGAGCATAAGCGATGATCAGAGATGGTCCCGGATATGCTTCTGCTTCTGCAATTGCTTTAACAGTCTGGTTGAAGTCAGCACCCATAGCAATCTGTGCTACGTATACATAACCATAGCTCATAGCGATGGAAGCCATATCTTTCTTCTTAACCTCTTTACCGCCTGCAGCGAACTGTGCAACAGCACCTGTAGGTGTAGATTTAGAAGACTGTCCACCTGTGTTGGAGTAAACTTCTGTATCGAATACCATTACGTTGATATCCTGTCCGGAAGCCAGTACATGGTCAACACCGCCGAAGCCGATGTCGTATGCCCAGCCGTCACCGCCGAATACCCACTGGGATTTCTTAGCCAGGAAGTCTTTGTTCTTAACGATATCTTTGCATACATCGCAGTCAACACCTTCCAGTGCAGCTACTAATTTATCTGTAGCAGCGCCGTTTGTGATACCGCTGTTGAAGGTATCCAGCCACTCTTTGCAGGCAGCTTTTACTTCTTCAGAAGCTTTTTCGTTTTCCATTACGGACTCAACTTTTGTCTTTAATCCGCCACGGATCGCTTTCTGAGCCAGCAGCATACCATAACCAAACTCAGCATTGTCTTCGAACAGAGAGTTGGACCATGCAGGACCCTGTCCTTTAGCGTTTACTGTGTATGGTGTAGATGGTGAAGAGTTACCCCAGATAGAGGAACATCCTGTTGCGTTTGCAATGTACATTCTGTCACCAAACAGCTGTGTGATCAGTTTTGCGTAAGGTGTCTCACCACAGCCAGCGCAGGCTCCTGAGAACTCAAGGAGAGGCTGTTTGAACTGAGAACCTTTTACTGTATTCTCTTTGAATTTAGCGATAACATCTGTCTTTTCAGGTAATGTTACACCGTAATCAAAGTATTTCTGTACGCCTGCATTTGCTTCCATGTTTTCCATAGTAAGGGCTTTAGCGCCTTTCTTACCTGGGCAGACATTTGCACAGGAACCGCATCCTGTACAGTCATAAGCAGATACAGTCATAGTAAATTTGTATTCTTTCATACCTGTCAGAGGCAGTGTCTGCATTCCTTCCGGAGCTGCAGCAGCTTCTTCTTCTGTCAGGGCTACCGGACGGATAACTGCATGCGGGCATACATATGCACAACGGTTACACTGGATACAGTTTTCAGGATTCCATACAGGAATGTCTACTGCAATACCACGTTTCTCATATGCAGAAGATCCGGATGGAGTTGTACCGTCTACATAATCTTTGAAAGCAGATACTGGCAGGGAGTTTCCTTCCTGAGCATTTACTTTGGACTGGATTGTGTTAACGAATTCTACAACGTCCTCACGTCCGCTTTCAGCATGTGCCATTACCAGTCCTTCGTCTTCACAGTTCTTCCAGCTTTCCGGAACCTGTACTTCAACAACCTGTTTTGCACCTGCATCGATAGCGTCATAGTTCATCTGAACGATAGCGTCACCTTTTCTTCCGTAAGTTGCTTTTGCAGCAGCCTTCATTAATTCGATGGCATGCTCTTCCGGAATGATGTTAGCCAGTTTAAAGAAAGCAGACTGAAGAACTGTATTGATACGTCCGCCAAGTCCGATCTCTTTACCGATCTTGATACCGTCGATCACATAGAATTTGATGTTGTGGTTGGCGATGAAGGATTTCACCTGTCCTGGCAGATGTTTCTCAAGGCCTTCCATATCCCATGGGCAGTTCAGCAGGAATGTACCGCCGTCAACCAGTTCCTGTACCATATTGTATTTGTTGATATAGGAAGGATTGTGGCATGCTACAAAGTTTGCCTGTTTGATCAGGTATGTGGATTTGATCGGGCTCTTACCGAAACGCAGGTGAGACATTGTAACACCGCCGGATTTCTTGGAGTCGTAATCAAAATATGCCTGAGCGTACATATCTGTGTTGTCACCGATGATCTTGATGGAGTTCTTGTTTGCTCCAACAGTACCGTCAGCTCCTAATCCCCAGAACTTGCAGTTGATGGTTCCTTCTGGTGTAGTAACAAGAGGAGCGCCAACTTCCAGAGATAAGTTAGTAACATCATCTACGATACCGATTGTAAATTTCTGTTTTGTTGTGTTTTCGTATACAGCAACGATCTGAGCTGGTGTTGTATCTTTGGAACCTAATCCGTAACGGCCTGTGAATACAGGTACATCATTGAATTTTGTTCCCTTCAGAGCTGCTACAACGTCTAAGTACAGAGGCTCGCCCTGAGCACCCGGCTCTTTTGTTCTGTCTAATACGGAGATCTGTTTTACAGAATCCGGAATAGCATTTACCAGAGCTTCAGCACAGAATGGTCTGTACAAACGAACAGTTACAAGACCAACCTTCTTGCCCTGAGACATTAAGTAGTCGATAGTCTCTTCAATAGTCTCACATGCGGAACCCATAGCGATGATCACATGCTCTGCGTCTTCTGCTCCGTAGTAGTTGAACAGTTTGTAGTTTGTTCCGATCTTTGCATTTACTTTGTCCATGTATTCCTGTACGATTCCCGGAAGAGCATCGTAGTATGGATTACATGCTTCTCTTGCCTGGAAGAAGATATCAGGGTTCTGAGCAGAACCTCTCTGGCATGGATGATTTGGATTTAATGCGTGTTTACGGAATGCGTCAACAGCATCCATATCTACTAAATCCTTTAAGTCTTCGTAATCCCATGTCTCGATCTTCTGGATTTCATGAGATGTACGGAATCCGTCGAAGAAGTTGATGAATGGAACTTTTCCTTTGATCGCTGCGCAGTGTGCAACAGGAGTCAGGTCCATAACTTCCTGTACGGAAGATTCACACAGCATAGCGCATCCTGTCTGACGACATGCATAAACATCGGAATGATCACCGAAGATAGATAATGCATGGCTTGCCAGAGCACGGGCAGATACGTTAAATACACCCGGAAGCTGCTCGCCGGCGATTTTATAAAGATTCGGGATCATCAGCAGAAGGCCCTGAGATGCTGTATATGTAGTAGTCAGGGCACCAGCTGCCAGAGAACCGTGAACTGCACCGGCTGCACCGGCCTCGGACTGCATTTCAGTAACCTGAACTTCCTGTCCGAAAATGTTCTTTCTTCCCTGTGTTGCCCATTCGTCTGTGGCTTCAGCCATTACAGATGACGGGGTAATTGGATAGATAGCTGCAACATCTGAATATGCGTAGGAAGCATGAGCTGCTGCATGGTTACCATCCATGGTTTTCATCTTTCTAGCCATTTGATTTTTTCCTCCTTGAAAATTGTTTTGAACAATATTCCACTTCTAACCTGAAGTCTATGAGAATTATAGCACGATTTAACAGGCATGTCTATTTATAAAAGCAAAGAAAATCCAATGTTTTTACAAAAAAACATTGGATTTTCCCGGTTTTTTCTATACCTTTGTTTACTTTTACCGGCCTATTCCATCTCCATGATTTCCTTTATAGAATGGACAGAAAGTTCTCTGGCAAGCTGTTTCTGGATCCGGTACAGCTCCCTGTGGACCTTACAGCTGGAATCTGATTGATTATGTACACAAGCCTTTTCTGGATTCATGCACTCGATCATATAAAAATCCGGTTCCACAGCCAGGTATACATCCAGAAGGGTAAGTTCACCCAGAGATTTCTTCAAGGCATATCCGCCGTTGCTGCCCCGGAAGCTTTTTACGATTTCTTTTTTCTCCAGTTTCTTCAATATTTTATAGACAAATGCCGGTGTCAGATCTTCCTTTTCACAGATCTGGTTCACACAGAGCTTTTCTCCTCCTGCCAGAGCCCGCACGATCCGCACCGCATAGTCGCACTCTCTTGTAATTAACATGAATAACTTTCCTTCCCTGTGGTTTACATTCAAGACTTCCCGGAGTGGCATCCGGGACTTTTGAGAAATATTATACCAATCTGTACCGTAATTATCAAGTTTTTTCTTCAAGAAAGGCTTGCAAAATCCCGTTTTTACGGTACAATAGAAGAGATTATGCACCAACAAATCTTGAATAAGATAAAAGTGAGGGAAATTTAAAAAATGATCGCAGCAAATAATGTTACATTACGAATCGGTAAGAAAGCACTGTTTGAAGATGTCAATATTAAATTCACAGAAGGGAACTGTTACGGCCTGATCGGAGCCAACGGAGCCGGAAAATCCACTTTTCTGAAGATCCTTTCCGGACAGCTGGAAACCACCAAGGGCGATATCACCATTACCCCGGGCCAGCGTCTCTCCTTCCTGCAGCAGGACCACTTTAAATATGACGCCTATCCGGTGCTGGATACTGTTATCATGGGAAACCAGCGTCTCTATGATATCATGAAAGAAAAGGAAGCCATTTATGCAAAGGAAGACTTTACAGATGAAGATGGTATCCGTGCCAGCGAGCTGGAAGGCGAGTTTGCAGAGATGAACGGCTGGGAAGCAGAATCTGACGCCGCTACACTGTTAAACGGATTAGGTATCGAAACAGATCTTCATTATGCTCAGATGGCAGACTTAAACGGCAGCCAGAAGGTAAAAGTCCTTCTTGCCCAGGCTCTTTTCGGAAATCCGGATATCCTGCTTTTGGACGAGCCTACCAACCACCTGGATCTGGACGCCATTGAATGGCTGGAAGAATTTCTTATCAACTTCGACAATACGGTCATCGTAGTATCTCATGACCGTTACTTCTTAAATAAGGTATGTACTCATATCGCCGACATTGATTATGGAAAGATCCAGCTCTATGCCGGAAACTATGATTTCTGGTATGAGTCCAGTCAGCTTCTTATCAAACAGATGAAAGAAGCCAACCGTAAAAAAGAAGAGAAGATCAAAGAGCTCCAGGAGTTTATCTCCCGGTTCTCCGCCAATGCTTCTAAATCCAAACAGGCAACTTCCAGAAAACGTGCCCTGGAAAAGATCCAGCTAGATGAGATCCGTCCTTCCAGCAGAAAATATCCATACATCGATTTCCGTCCCAACCGTGAGATCGGAAACGAGGTACTGATGGTAGAGGGACTTTCCAAGACCATTGACGGTGTGAAAATTCTGGACAATATTTCCTTTACCCTTGGAAGGGAAGACAAAGTTGCCTTTGTAGGCGGCAACGAAAGAGCCAAGACCGTGCTGTTCCAGATCCTTATGGGAGAGATGGAGCCGGATGAGGGAACTTATAAATGGGGTGTTACCACCTCTCAGTCTTATTTCCCTAAAGACAACACAAAAGAGTTTGACAATGACCTGACCATCGCAGACTGGCTGACCGGCTATTCTGAGATCAAGGACGCCACCTATGTCCGTGGATTCCTGGGACGTATGCTTTTCCCCGGGGAAGACGGAGTGAAAAAGGTCCGGGTTCTTTCAGGAGGAGAAAAGGTAAGATGTCTCCTTTCCAAAATGATGATCTCCGGCGCCAATGTACTGATCTTTGACGAGCCTACCAACCATCTGGATATGGAGTCTATCACAGCACTGAACAATGGTATGATCAAATTCCCGGGAGTGATCCTGTTTGCTTCCCACGACCATCAGATCGTACAGACCACAGCCAACCGTATCATGGAAATCCTTCCAAACGGCGCTATGATCGACAAGATCACCACCTATGACGAATATCTGGCTAATGATGAAATGGCAAGAAAACGTACTGTCTACACCATGACCCAGGAAGATAATTAAACTCTGATAAAATAGTTTACAGAAAAGCCGCTGTATTGGGTTTCTGCCCGTCCAGCGGCTTTCCCTCTGCCCGGAGTCCGGACTGGAAGGTTTTTAAGAAGTACCTTTTCCAGCCTTTATGGTCTGCTGTTCCGGCTGGATCTTCATATCCCGGAATTCTTTCGGGGAAATCCCGTACTCCTTTTTGAAAGCCCGGTAAAAACTGGAATAATCCTTAAAACCAAACATCAGATAAGCCTTTGTAATGCTGATGTTGCTGAGTATGGCATCCTGGCAGGCAGCCAGGCGTTTCTTCATAATATACTGATGAATAGAGATTCCTGTATTTTCCTTAAAAATATGGGCAATATGATATTTACTGGCATAAAACTTCCCTGCCAGACGTTCCAGGGATAGATCCTGGTCCAGCTGGGTATCTATATACTGGATAATATTTTCATAAAGATTCTGGTCTTCTTTCAGCTTTCTGGGATGGTTTTTCTCATACGCCATCCGGCTCAGATGAAGAAAAAGGTCGCAGATGCCAATGAAGATTTTTTCATCTTTTCCAAAACGGTCCCAGTGGATTTCCTCGATCAGGTGAAAAATCCTGGACTGGATACTGCTGAAGGCAACGGCGTCATTGTGAAAAACGTACTGGCCCTTATCTCTGGCAAGGCGGATAATATAAAAGTAATCTTCCGACATCTGGCGGATCCGCTGATAATAATCTATACTGATCCAGAAAACAAAACGGCTGTAAGGCTTCTCTGAATCATGGATCACTGCTTTGTGATGGATCCCCGGGGGGATCACCACTACATCTCCAGCCTTCAGGTCATAGAGTTGTTTTTCAATAAGGTAGGAAACCGTTCCTTCCAGGAAAAAATAAAACTCGTAATAGTCATGGGTATGGCTGTCTACATTGGCCATGTGGCTGTCGCTGTAATAATAAAGTTCATAATCTTTGGACAGCATATACTGTCTGGTCAAAAACTGTGTTTTCAGGTTTTTTTTCATAATTTTCCTTTTCTCCGGAGGATTTTATATAGATATCTGTATTTATTTTAGTACAAAACCACAACTTTTACAATGTATACAACAAAGTTATCAATTGGTTTTTTTTGGTTTGTCCATTATAATGAAATCATAAATCGAAAGAGAGGTATTTATTATGGAAATGACAATGCGCTGGTATGGCAAAGACCACGACACTGTAACTCTGGAACAGATCCGTCAGAGCTGCTATGTAAAGGGGATCATCACAACTCTGTACGACAAAATGCCAGGTGAAGTGTGGACTCTGGATGAGATCATGGCAATGAAAAAAGAAGTGGAAGACGCCGGTCTTCATCTTGCAGGTATCGAAAGTGTTAACGTAAGCGACGCTATCAAAACAGGCGCTCCGGAACGTGACAAAGATATTGAAGCTTACATTGAAACACTGGAAAATCTCGGCAAAGCTGACATCCATATGGTATGCTACAACTTCATGCCTGTATTTGACTGGACAAGAACAGAGCTGGAGCGTAAAAGAGACGACGGATCTACAGTTCTGGCTTACAACCAGGACACCATCGACAGCATGGATCCTGAAAAAATGTTTGACAGCATTAAAAACGATATGAACGGCACTGTAATGCCAGGCTGGGAACCGGAACGTATGGAGAAAGTAAAAGAACTCTTCGCTCTGTACAAAGATGTGGATGAAGAAAAACTTTTTGACAATCTGGTATATTTCCTGAAAGCCATCATGCCTGTATGCGACAAATACGACATCAACATGGCGATCCACCCGGATGATCCTTCCTGGAGTGTATTCGGACTGCCCCGTATCATTTCCACTCAGGAAAAACTGAAAAGAATGATGGACGCTGTTCCAAACAAACACAACGGTGTGACATTCTGCATGGGATCCTACGGAACCAACTTAAACAACGACCTGATCGCAACCATCAAAATGCTGAAAGGCCGTATCCACTTCGCCCATGTAAGAAATCTTCGTTTCAACGATGGCATGAGAGATTTTGAGGAAAGCGCTCACTTAAGTTCTGATGGAACCTTTGATATGTACGCAGTAGTAAAAGCTCTGTACGAATCCGGATTTGACGGACCGATCCGTCCTGACCACGGCCGTATGATCTGGGGCGAAAAAGCAATGCCCGGATACGGACTTTATGACCGTGCTCTTGGAGCAGCTTACATCTGCGGACTCTGGGAAGCAGTGGAGAAACAGGCTAAAGAAGCAAAATAAAAAGAAAGGATCGTGTGTAAATTATGAAACTGACTTTAGAAGGTCTGAAAAACACAAAGGACTGGGAAGCAGCAGGTATCGTTCTTCCTTCCTATGATGTAGAAAAAGTAGCTGAAAACACAAAGAAAGCTCCTGTCTGGGTACATTTCGGAATCGGCAACATTTTCCGTATCTTTATCGGCGGACTGGCTGACACTCTGATCTCCAAGGGAGACGCAGACAAAGGTATCACCTGTGTGGAAACCTTCGATTTTGACGTAGTGGACAAAATCTATCGTCCTTATGACAATCTGGTACTGGCTGTTACCTTAAAAGCTGACGGCTCTACAGACAAAAAAGTCTTAGGTTCTCTTACTGAAGCTATCAAAGCTCAGTCTCAGGTACCGGAAGACTGGAACCGCTTAAAAGAAATTTTTGTAAATCCTGAATTACAGATGATCTCCTTCACCATCACAGAAAAAGGTTATGCTTTAAAAGGCGCAGACGGAAATTACTTCCCATTTATCCAGGCTGACATTGACAACGGCCCGGAAAAACCGGGAGCTGCTATGGCTGTTGTATGTGCTCTGCTCTTTGAGCGTTACAAAGCCGGAAAATATCCTCTGGCAGTAGTTTCTATGGATAACTGCTCTCACAATGGCGAGAAACTCCAGAATTCTATCACCACTATGGCTAAAGAATGGCTGGCAAAAGGTTTTGTAGATCAGGGATTCATCGACTACATTTCTGATGAGAAACAGGTTTCCTTCCCATGGTCTATGATCGACAAGATCACACCAAGACCTGCTGATTCTGTATGCGCGGATCTGGAAAAAGCCGGAGTAGAAGACATCGCTCCAGTTATTACTTCCAAGAGAACTTATATTGCTCCTTTCGTAAACGCAGAAGGACCTCAGTACCTGGTAATCGAGGACAAGTTCCCCAACGGAAGACCTGCCCTGGAAAAAGCCGGCGTATACATGACTGACAGAGACACTGTTAATAAAGTAGAGAGAATGAAGGTTACCACCTGTCTGAATCCTCTCCACACAGCTCTGGCCGTATACGGCTGTGTACTGGGTTACACACTGATCGCTGATGAGATGAAAGATCCTCAGTTAAATAAACTGGTTCATGAGATCGGTCCTGTAGAAGGCATGCCCGTTGTTACAGATCCCGGCATTCTCTCTCCTGCTGATTTCGTTGACGAAGTTATCAACGTAAGGATCCCGAATCCGTTTATGCCGGATACACCACAGCGTATCGCAACAGATACTTCACAGAAAGTAGGTATCCGTTATGGCGAAACTATTAAATCCTATGTAGAAAAATACGGCGACGCCAAAAAGCTTACTGCTATTCCTCTGGCAATCGCAGGATGGTGCAGATATCTCCTTGGCGTAAATGACGAAGGTGAAAAATTTGAGCTGTCTGCTGATCCAATGCTTCCTGAGCTGTCCAAAGCATTGGAAGGCATTGAGGTAGGCAAACCGGAAACTTACACCGGACAGTTAAAATCTATTCTTTCCAACGCCAACATCTTCGGAATCGACCTGTATCAGGCAGGTATCGGTGACAAGATCGAGGAAATGTTCAAAGAAGAGATCGCCGGACCCGGGGCCGTAAGAGCTACTTTGAAAAAATACATGGATTAATCATTACTCCTAAAAGAAAAAAGAGGACGCCGTCGCATTAATGCGGCAGCGTCCTCTTTTTACGAAAAACTTTTTATTACATCCGGGCAGCTCTGTCCGCCTGCTAATATCGTTCTGCCCGGCGGAGCACTGCCCGGATACGGGCTATCATTTCTACTTTTCCCATAGTCCCGGACAGATAATCGTCTGCCCCATGGTCAAAACACCGGACTTTTCTGGATCCATCATTTATATCTGATACCATGATCACAGGGATCTGAACATATTCAAAAGAATCCCTCAGTTCATCCAGGATATCCAGCCCTTTCTCTCCAGGCAGATCATAGTCCAGAAGGATCAGTTCCGGACGGCGGTGTTCTAAAACTTCCAGCAGTTCTTTCCCTGATGGGATCGCCTCTGATGTATAGCCGCAGGATTCCAGTGTATACATCAGAAATTTTCGGAATTCCCCCTTAGGTTCAATACAGTAAACCACAGCTTTCCACTCCTATTTCTTTCTTACTTTTTTACCTTCTCATTGCTTTTTATGATACTTTCTCGTGTCTATCATTTTAACGATTTACTGTAAAGAAAAAAATCATGTTTTTGTAAATTTTCCGAAAACTTGCTATATTTGAGATTATTCCCTTAGAGCCGGATCTTTTATGCCATTTGCCTCAAAAGCTTTCTGTCTGTCAATGCAGGTTCCGCATACCCCGCAGGGGCGTTCTTTTCCCTCATAACAGCTCCAGGTAAGCTGATATGGAACCTCCAGTTCCAGCCCCTTTGCTACGATCCGGGCCTTATTTTTATTGATAAAGGGCGCTTCTATATGGAGAGCTTTTCCGCTGCCTTCCCAGACTGCCTGGTCCATACTTTCGTAAAAAGCCTGGCTGCAGTCCGGATAAGCATTTCCCGCCGCATCATCCATGTGGGCTCCATAATAGATCACCTGGCAGTCCAGGGACAGGGCAAGACTGGCGGCGCAGGACAAAAAGAGGCCGTTTCTAAAAGGCACATAAGTAGATACCGGCGCCCCTCCTGTCTGTGTCAGCTGTTCCCCATAAGAGGCCTCTGGGATTTCCTCCTGAGAGTGAGTAAGAAGGGAACAATCACTATAGGCAAAAATGGAGGTCAGATCCATTTCCAATCCTTTTATCCCATAATATTCCAGGATCTTCCTGGCCGCTTCTACCTCCTTTTCATGCTTCTGTCCATAAGAGATGGAAAGGGGGATCACATTTTCCTTCCCGTATTTTTCTATAGCGAGAGCCAGACAGGTGGTACTGTCAATGCCTCCGCTGAATAAAACCATTGCTTTTTCTCCCATTTTTCCCCTCCTATCGGTTATCTACTTTTTCCGGGTACAGATCATGATGGGTCAG
>ERZ1643246.4274-NODE-4274-length-11472-cov-5.384777_pt1 | contig 11472 bp, 7 predicted proteins | sample MGYA00579265_ERZ1643246 | MGnify/ENA primary metagenome ERZ1643246 (study PRJEB29033, sample SAMEA4952261) | chicken gut metagenome | biome: Broiler Chicken; feature: Gastrointestinal Tract; material: Caecum | place: Ireland | collected 2018 | study: Broiler...
CTTGCATGTGTTAAGCACGCCGCCAGCGTTCATCCTGAGCCAGAATCAAACTCTTAAGTTTAATTGCTTAAAGCCCGTTCTTTCGAACGTCTGCTCTAACGTTATTTTTTGCTGACTGCTTTCGAGTACTTGTGTACTAAAAGTTAAATTGACAGAAACACTTAAACATTATCAAATAATGTTTAATTCATTTCCTTTCTATTCAATTTTTAATCTTCGCCGTTCCGAACTTCGTTCGGAGCTCTCGTCGTGAAAGCCTACCTATCATACCACATCGAAAACCTTTTGTCAAGCGTTTTTTCAAACTTTTTTGAAAAATTTTCGCTCCGTTTTCGCGGATATTCGGTTGTTTCTCGCTCTCTCCGTGACAGCTTGCTTATAATACCACATATAAATGCGAAAGTCAACGGTTTTTTCGAAGTTTTTTAAATTTTTTTGACTTTTTTTGCTCTTTTTTTCGTGTTTTTTGAATACCACCAAATATTGCGCCCGCGTTTTATTTGCAACACAATATATCGCCGCACGCCGCATACAAAAAAGCGTTGCGGCTTTTTCGTTTTTGTGGTATAATGAAAACGAAAAACGAATTTTACCGCGCACGGCGGTTTTATGAGGTAAAAATCATGCTGAAAATTTTCAGGGCGGCGTCTGCGATCGCCGCGGCGCTCTGCCTGGCGCTTTGCATTCCGGCCGGTTTCCTTTGGGATATGCTCGCCGTCTGGCTGCTTTTGGGCGGAACTTTGTTCTTTTTTGCATTGAGCATGCTCTTCAAAAGTCTGCAGGAAAAAAACGAAAAAGATGTTCCGACGCAAAACGAGGCGCCGAACACGGCCGAAACGGAACCCGACGCCGCAAACGATGCCGAGGAGGAACGCAATGCGGACGGCGATTCCGGCAACGACCGGAAATAAAATAATTTTCAATAATTTAAGGGCGCGGATTTGACCGCGCCATTTTTTTTGCTTCACTCTTTCTATATATATAATTCTTTCTATATATATAATAAGGAAAGGGAAAGCGCCCGCGGTTTTTGCGGGCGCAACTTTTTTCTTTGCCGTATTTATTATTTTTTCGCGTTTATCTGTCCGCGCCGTTCAAGAAGAATGGCAGACCGTCCTCCCCGCGCGCGGAAACCGTGATGCCCGGGCGGTTTTCCGCTTCGATCCACGCAGGCATCGCCGCGCCGAGATAGCGCACGCCGTCAAAGGTGAACGCCACGTAATTTTCGCCGTAAAGTTTCCAGTCGCCCAGTTTTTCGCCCTTGAGAGCGAGAGAACCGTCCTCTTCCAGCCGCACGCCGCTCTTGGCGAACGCGCAGTCGAAATTCCCCGAGCCGACGCGGATATAGTCGAACTCTCTGCCCGAAAGCTCTTCCCTCGCGATCCTGCGCATCTTTTCTCCCGCATAGCGGTTGGGGCTCATGACGAGACCGCCCGCGGAATTGAAGGCGTACATGCTGATAAACAGGTAATGGCGGCGCGGGATGCGCTGGGACGTGTACGGCGTGCGGTTGTGGTAAACGACGAGATTTACCCCGCCGCGCGTCGTATACAGGTCGTTGTGCCCCGGCACGTAAAAATCGAACGGGACGCGCAGGTCGTCCTCCCCGTAGCGCCAACTGAAAGAACTCGCGACCTTTTGCCCCGCCGCGCCGTACGGCATGTTTGTATAACCCGAATCGGGAGAACCGCTCGACCAAACCCGCATATTGTAGTCCATAGACAGCGAATCAGCCGAGCACATCAGGTAAAAACGGTCTCTCTTTTCCCAAAGCGCGGGGTCTTCTTCCGCAAATATGTCGCCCTTATACACGGGCACGCCGCGGTGATACGCCACGACGGAGCCTTCCGCATTGGTCGTGTTCAGGATGCGTTTCCCGAAATACTGTTCGCGCGAAAGCGTTTTGCCGCGGTACTGCGCGTATGTATATCCGTCTTTGCGGAGCCCCGTAGCCGGGTCGAGCTCCAGGATGCGTATACCGCCGTAAAACGAGCCGTACGTCATCCACATCCTGCCCGCGCCGTCGTAAAAGATCTGCGGATCGATCGCGTTGGGCGTAAGCCCCCAATCCCCGCCCGAAACGACGAGCATGCCCTCGTAACGGTACGGGCCTTCGATCTTGTCCGCGTGCGCGAGATAGATGACCGAATAATTGTTGCCGAAAACGCCCGTATAACAGCCGTACAGCCAATAGCCGCCGCCCGCCGCGGGGACGACGTCGGGCGCCCAAAGGTTTTCGGTACGCACGTCTCCGCCGTAAATGCCTTTGAGCGTATCCACGACGGGTTTGAGTTCGGAAAAGCCCGTAAACGCTTCGCCTACGAACTCCCAATGCACGAGGTCTTTGGAGCGGCGGATCTGATAGAGGTCACGGCGGAACGTGCCCGTGGAAAACACGTAATAAAAGCCGTCCGCTTCGATCATGGACGGGTCGTGTACGCCGAAAACGCCCCACTTGTCGGGAGTCGCCTCCCAGTCCTGGTTGAGGGGGTCGAAGCGCACGCTGCCCGGAAAATCGTTGTGTTTCATAAAAAACCTCTTTTCTGCGTAATGTTGCAGACAAGGCGAAAGGCGGTCACGCTTTGCCCGCCTTTGCCGTTAGGCATTATACATCATTGCGCGGCGGCAGGCAAGCGTATCCGTGCAGGTTTCGGCGTTTTTTTTGCCCGTTACGCAAGGTGAACGTTTCTTTTTTTATTTTGAAAACGGAAAGCGGCCGCGCCGCCGTTTTCGCCCGCCAGCGCCGCCCCCGCAGCGCAAACGCGGCGCTCCCTTCGGAGCGCCGCGTTGACTTTTACCGTAAACAGATCATTCTTTCGAACCGGTCAGCATGATCGACCCGATGATCGTTTTCTGGAACACCGCGAACAGAGCAAGGATCGGCAGGAGTGCCAGCACCGAAGCGGCCATGACCGCCGGCGCGTTCGTCTGATCTGAACCGAACGATGTATCCAACTGACCTATCGCAAGGGTGAGAGGCTTCCACATATCCTCCGTGATAAAGACCTGCGGCGCGAGATAGTTGTTCCAGGAACCCATAAAACTCAGGATGAACTGTGCCATAATCGCGGGCTTTGCCAGCGGAATGATAAAGGAAGTGAACTGCCGCCAATACCCGGCGCCGTCGATTTTTGCCGCTTCAAGGATAGATGTGGGCAAGCCGTACAGATACTGGCGTACAAAGAACGCCGTGAGAATTGCACCGAAACAGCCGGGCACAATCAGCGCGAGGCCGTTGTCCGTCCACCCGATCGTCGAATACACGCAGAACTGCGCGATCATCGTTGAAGGGAACGGAACCATTATGGCCGCCAGACAATAGAAAAATACGAAATTTTTACCCCTGAAATTGAGTTTTGCGAACGCAAACGCCGCAGCCGTGGACGTCAATACGCCGATCGTTACAGGCACAAGAGAATACAGCAACGTATTGATGACGGAACGCCAAAACGCATATGCTTGCCCTCCGATCGTGACCGTTTGCCATGTGGCATTGAGCAGATCGATCGCGTTGCCGTAATGGTAGAACAGACCGAACTGCGAACTGACATTTTCCGGCCAGAATTTTACGTTGAGAAGGGTCTGATAGTCTGCCGAAAGGGACGCCGCAAACATCCACCAGAAAGGATAGATCATCGTAACGCCGCCGACAATCAGCAGCGTATAGGTAATCACATCGAAAAACACCTTTTTACGACGCTTGTTGGAAGGCCCGCCGAACACACCGAAGCCGAACCAGCCGCAGAACACCCTGAGCGCCGTACGCAAACCCGCGGCGATATGGCGGAAAAAGTTTTTCAGCGCTCTGCCGATTTTGCGGAAGAAATTATTTCCGGATTTTTCGGAAACCGTTGCAACCGGGATATTTTCCGTCATATCTTATCCCTCCTCGAATCCAAACCGAACTGGATGAGCGTAAGCACGAAAATGATGAGCGCCAGCACGATACCGAGCGCGCTTGCATGCGCCCACTCGCCTTGTTCGAAGTTGCCGTAGATATATCCGACAAACGGCGTGTTATACCGCGTACCGTTGGTCGCCTGATTGCCCGCGACGGGGTAACCGTTAAATACGAGGTCGGGTTCGGCAAAGATCTGCATGCCGCCGATGACGGACGTGACCAAAACGTAGAAGATCGTGGGATACAGCTGCGGCATCGTGATTCGCCAGAAGATCTGCCAGGCGTTTGCACCGTCGATCTCCGCCGCCTCGTGATAGCTCGCGTTGACGCCGTTCAGACCCGCGACAAACAGCACGACCGTGCCGCCCAAGCCCTTCCAGACCGTGAGAATGATGATACACCACCGCTGCGTCCAATACGTTGCGCCTTCACCCGTGATGAAGTTCACACCAAGCAGCTGCGTGATGAAACCGTTGCTGCCGAAAAGATTCGTCCACATGATTGCAATGGAAACAGTGGAAGCTACCGTAGGGATATAGTAGATGACGCGGAACGCGCCCGATCCCTTGATGTCGCGCGTCATAAGCACGGCGACGCCGAGGGATAGCACCATGCCGATCGGAATACCGATCAGATAGAAGCAGGTCGTACCCAGCGTACCCCAAAAATCTGCCGATTCCCCCGCGACGCCGAACACGCCTTCGGGAGAGAACATGAACTTATACCAGTAGAACGCGCCTTCCGGATGGATGGATTTGAGCCCTTCCCAAAACGTCGTCATGATGAAAGCGTCGTAATTCGTAAAAGAGATCCATACCGAGAGCACCAGCGCGATGTACACAAATACCGTCGTGCCGATGAACAGGGCGGAGACAAAGATCCAGCCCCATATGTTTTCCTGCAGTTTTGCCCGATTGATGCGCTTTTTCTGCGTGGCCGGAGGGGCTGTAAGCTCTTCCGCCCAAGGCTGCACAACGGTCGATTCCTGCGGGACAGATACGTTGTTATTATCCATATTCTCTTCCCCCTTATCCGTTCTGCTGATTGATGATCTCGTTTTCGCGATTTACTGCGATATCCAGCCTTGCCTGCGAACGACGAACGATCCAGTCACAGAAATTGGCCGGCGTGTAGAAGTTTCCGCTCCAACGGCTGCCGTCTGCATTCCCCGCGGTGATAACGGGCGCAGGAGAATCGGGCACGGCGCCGAAATCCATACGCGTCCACGCGCCTTCCCACGATGCCGTTTTATATGCGATAAGCGTATATCCCTTCGTTGCGCCGAACTCATCGATCCACTGCGAATTATAGGTATACATACACGAGTCGAGCGCGCCGTTTTCGCCGCTCGCCATGCGGATCTGCAAGTTCCTGTCTTCATAGTTGAGCGCGATCAGGTTGAGGCATTTGAACGCATATGCGAGAGAGTTGACATCGTTCAGCCGCGACGCGTCTCCCGTAAAATAAGGATTGAGGTAAGGCGTCATCGAGGGGAAATTGCGCTGGATATAATCGGCTATGGTCGAGTACCCGCCCTGCTCGTGGTCGAGATACAGCCTGTTCGCAACGGCGGTGGCAAACCGCCATACTTCAGACTCTCTCCTGTTCTGGTCGATGCCGATCAGATCCGCGTCGGGCGTCTGAAGTTCCACCGCCTGACTGTCCGCCGCGTTTTCGACGTTAAACTCTTCGGCAAGCCCCGCAAGCTTGAGTTCGCCCGCTGTAACCTGCATCGTTCCCGACTTGTTTCCGTCGGGGGTGATCATGTTGTCGAAGTTGTATTCCTGCGCGGCTTCGTCGCTGAAAATCCCTTCCGGCGCGCCGCCCTGATAGTACAGATAGGATACGCCCTGATCGACGAAAGAAGTCAGCTGCGAACCCGAATAGGTCATCGCGCGCTGCATTTCGTAATCGAGGGTGAGATACGCGCACAGATCGGCGCAGGCCTCCACCTTCCACGCTTCGTCGCCGGTGTAACGTTCGAGAACGTCGGCATTGACGCCGTAACCGACGGTGTCGAGACGGGCAGCCCACTGGTTTTGCCTGTCTTCCTGCAAAGCAAACCGCGCGTCGTCGCTCAATGCCGTGGTAACGGGCGTTTCTCCGTAAGTTTTGGAGTTATAGTCCGCATCCTTGATACGTGCGTAGGGAGAGTAATTTTCGGATACGGGCTCGGGCATGATTCCGACGGAGAGCACGCTTTGATTGGTGGAGTTGAACGTGGAGAAGTCCCACGTACCGCAGCCGTAGAAGATACAGCGACCCGCGTTGAACGTTGCCCAGCCGCCGACCGTTTCGGTGCTTTCGCCCGAACCACTGAAGAAGGAGTTTGCGTTCCAGTCCGAACCGAACGCGAGGAACGCGGCGTATGCTTCTTTGAATTTATCAGAATTGATGCCGTAGTCGCTCGTCACTTCCTCCCCTTCGGGCGCGGTGACGGAAGTATAATCTTCGTTGATAATATCTACTCCGTTGCCGAGCAGCCATGCGGTGAGGTACAGCGGGCCTTCGTACTGGTCGTTGCCGTATACATAATCGACAGCGAGAGCCTGCCCGTTGCTTCCGTTGAGCCATGGCATCAATTGATGCGCGCCGTTCTCTTTGTCATAACGGTAAGCATAGTACGCGACCGACCACGCCATTGCGCCGTATTCGGAATACGTGTACGTAACATAACCGATACGCTCGTCGTACAAAGTGGATGCGTCGTCCGTAACGCCTTCGCGGAGATACGTTTCGCCGGGCCAGCCGGTGAGCGTAACGTCGTAACCGCCGACGTGGTTTGCGGCGGCAGCCACGGGATCGCCCGCATCGAGTGCGCTCTGATACGTTTCGTATTTATAGAAATTGAAAGGATAGTAGCGCACCGTGCGGCCGATATTCACGATGTTCGCCGCACCGGTTTGCCGTCCGTCGCTGTCAATATAGAAGATCGCGCCGCCCTCGTCCTGCGTATGCGTATAGGCGTAGCGAAGCCCGCCCTCCTCAGCATCGGCGGCGTTTTCGTCACCCGTAAAAAAGTTGCGGTTATACGCAAGGCCGAACGACGAGAAGTCTTTCGGAAGAGCGTAGACGCCCGCCGTTTCGCCGGATGCCGTTACGAACCTCCCTTCGTGCCCGCTCGTTCCCGGATCGCCCTGATAGGCGACGGGGTCGCCGATGGAGCCGTTGGGCTTATCTTCCGTAGGAAGAACGTACGCATATGCGCCTACCGCCTGGCTCCATACGCCGTTGGGATTGTATTTATTCCAGTTTACATAGTGCGTAAGGTCGAGAACCGCGTCGTTTAGCGCAAACGATTTAACATATTTCGGCGAAACGTAAAAGATATCGTCCGCCTTGCCCGAAGCGATTTCGCGCTGAACCTGCGAAAAATACAGGTTCGTATCGCTTTGGAAAGAGATGCCGACATTGATATCATTAATGCCGAGTTCATCGCCGTGCTCCGCAACATACTGCTCTTTCCATGCATCGATGAGCTGACGGTTCGTAATCTGGTCTGCAGAGCTTGCGAAAATGAACACGGTAAAATCGTAATTCGTACTCGCAGACACATAAGCAAACGTAAGCAAGCCCACTAAAACGGCCGCGATGCCGACCGCTACGACTTTGCTCCAAAGAGCCTTCATACTTCTCCTCCTTAAAAAATTTTAACTTCGGCGGACACAAAGGTAACGCCGAAGTTTTCAGTAGATCCGTATTTCGCAAAAAGCACCCGCCATTCGCAAATCCAACGGCAACATTCTCTCCCCAGCTCTATCCGCCTAAAATTACCATTTTTATGGTAACATATATTTTACTGCTTGTCAATACTTATTTTCAAAAAAATGTTAGAAAATATAAATTGTTTTGAAGTTTTCTGCTCAAATTACTCAAATAACGTTCACTTATGACAACGTTTCGCTATTTTCGACGCGGTTTTTTAGTGTTTTATAGCGAAACGTTCACCGAAAACCGCTGTTTTCTTGTCGTTTTTAAAAAAATATGCTGTATCCGAATAAAATTACAAGCAAGAACAAATGTCAGATTTTCACATTTTTTGTATAAACAGTTTTTCTTCATTTCAGCGGGCGAAACAGTCTTCAAATGTCATTGTCTTATCTTGCATTTGAAACGTGCCGTCGTGCCCCCGCAAAAAAGCACGGGGGCTGCCGAATGTCAGCCCCCGTGCTTTTTTTATGCCGTTTCCGCAACATGGCGGAATTTTTACTCACCTGCCCTCGTGCCTGTCCACAAGGTCGACGATCTCGCTGATCCGGTCGAGGTCGTCCGTATTATAATAGTCGATATAGATCCTGCCCTTGCGGTCGTTGCCGATCAGGGAAACTTTGGTTTTGAAGGTGTGCCGCATCCGCTCGATGAGGTCTTTCAGCTCGATGGATACCTGCAGCTTTTTCTTGTCCTTCTTTTCGGCGAGTTCTTCGGGGGAAGCGAAATAGTCGCGCACGCTGCGTTCCACGTCGCGCACGGAAAGCCCGTCTTTGACGGTGTCGCTCGCCAGCTTGTACTGCACGTCTTCGGGGAGAGTGACCAGCGCGCGCGCGTGACCGGCGCTCAAACGGCCCGAAGAGACCATGGAAATGACGTCGGGCGAGAGGGAGAGAAGCCTGAGCGTGTTGGTGACCGCGGGGCGGCTTTTGCCGATGCGTTCGGCAAGCTCTTCCTGCGTAAGGTGGTACTCGTCCATGAGCTGTTTCATGGCGTTCGCCGCTTCGATCGGGTTGAGATCCTCCCTTTGCAGGTTTTCGATCAGAGAGATCTCTTTGATCTCGCGGTCGGTGTATTCGCGGATGACGACGGGGATCTTCGTAAGCCCCGCCATTTTCGCCGCGCGGTAACGGCGTTCGCCCGCAATGATCATGTACTTGCCGCCTTCCATGTTGTTGACGACGATCGGCATGATCATGCCGTGCTTTTTGATGGAATCGGACAGCTCGCGCAGGGCGTCCTCATCGAAATGCTTGCGCGGCTGGTTGGGGTTGGGGCGGACAAGGTCGATATCCACCTCCGTAAGGCCCTTTATATCCTCGGGAAGAGGCGTTTCGGGTGCAAACGGCTGTTTCGACGCGTTCTCGTAAGCCTCCTCCGTATCGGAAAACAGAGCCGAAAGCCCCCTGCCCAATCCTCTGTTCGTTTTCATGATCTTCTCTCCTTATGTATTCGCCGTGCCGCGGCAGCGCGGAATCCTTCCGACATATGCCGCACATCGTTCACCTTTTTATTATTTTATATAATATGTCGCGCGCGAAAGTTACTGTTTTTCTGATTCTTTGCCGAGATATTCCTGTGTGAGCGCGCGGTATGCCCTCGCCCCCGCGCACTTGGGGTCGTGCAGCATGATCGGTTTGCCGTAAGAACTCGCCTCAACGAGGCGGATGTTGCGCGGCACGACGATCTCGAACACGCGGCGGGTGAAAAATTTTCTGATCTCGTCGGCGATCTGCTTGGAGATGAGGGAACGGCTGTCGTACATGGTAAGCACAACGCCGTCCACTTCGAGCGCGGCATTCAGGTGCTGTTTCACGAGAGTGATGGAATTCATCAGCTGCGAAAGCCCTTCGAGCGCGTAATACTCGCTCTGGATCGGGATGATGACCGAATCGGCCGCCGCGAGCGCGTTGATCGTGAGCAGCCCGAGCGAAGGCGGGCAGTCGATCATGATATAATCGTAAACGTTTTTGAGATCTGCCAGGGCGTTTTTCAGGATCTTTTCGCGGCTCCTCTTGTAGACGAGCTCCACTTCCGCCCCGGCAAGGTCGATGTTGGACGGCAGAAGGTCGAGCCCCTCCGCTTCCGTTTTCAGGATGTTGTCGGCAGCTTTTTCGTCGTCGATCAAAACGTTATAGACCGACTTTTTGAGCGAGCTTTTGGAAAAGCCCAGCCCCGTCGTCGCATTGCCCTGCGGGTCGATGTCGACAAGCAGTACTTTTTTACCCGTCGCGGCGATGTACGCCGCCATGTTCACGCAGGTCGTGGTCTTGCCCACTCCCCCTTTCTGGTTGGAAAACGAAACGATTTTTCCCACTTTGATCACCTCTTCCTGTGTTCTCTCTCTATGCCCTCCCGCATGCAGGCTGCGTGCGGGAGGGGCTCTGTCCTGCCTTATATTCGAGGGGGCGCATACGCGCCGACGGGAGGCGCATAAAATTATTCGCCGTCCTTTTTGTCCTCGCCTTTGCCTTCTTCGGCCGTGCCGCCCGCGGCTTCTTCGGGTTTGCCGGCTTCTTCTCCGCTCTTATCCGAAGCGGATCCTTCGCCGTTCCCTTCCGCCGCGTTTACGCCGTCCGCATCCGCTTTGGCCCCGGGCTCGCTTTTCTCTTCCCCGTCGTTCATGAAACGCTTGAAAGGGTTTTCCTGTTCGGCTTTTTCGTATTTATCCATATGGAGGTACACGTCTTCCGTAGTCGCCCCGTCGAGGAGCATATCCACCTCTTCGGTGTAAATGGTTTCACGCTCGATGAGCACGCGGGCCATATTGTCGAGTACTTTTCTGTTCTCGGTGAGAAGTTTCACGGCGCGGTCGTGTGCCGCTTCGATGATCTTATGCACTTCCTCGTCGATGACGCCGGCCGTCTCTTCGCTGTAGGTGTTATGGGCCTCCATGTCCCTTCCGAGGAAGATCGGGCTGTCCGACTGATAGGTCACGAGTCCGACCCTGTCGCTCATGCCCCACTCGGTGACCATTTTGCGGGCGATTTCGGTGACACGCTGCAAGTCGTTGGAAGCACCCGTGGAGACGTCTTTGATGACCAGTTCTTCCGCCACGCGGCCGCCGAGCAGTTCGCAAACGAGGTCGGTGAGCTTTGCTTTGGTCATGTGGTTGTCGTCGTTGTCGGGGCGGGTCATTGTATAGCCGGCCGCCATGCCGCGGGCGATAATGGAAACTTCCTGCACGGGATCGCAATGCTTGCAGAGCTTCGCAATGATCGCGTGGCCGCTCTCGTGGTATGCCGTGATGCGTTTGTCCGACTCGGTGACGAGGCGGCTCTTCTTCTGCGGCCCGAGCAGGACTTTGTTGATGCCCTCGAACAGTTCCTGGTTGCCGATCATTTTCTTATTGCCGCGGGCGGCGAGGATCGCCGCTTCGTTGAGCAGGTTTTCAAGATCCGCACCCGAAAAACCGCTGGTCATGCGGGACAGGATCTTGAAGTTGACGTCGGGAGCGAGCGGTTTGTTCCTCGCGTGCACTTTCAGGATCGCCTCCCTGCCGCGCACGTCGGGCAGGTTGACGTGTATCTGTCTGTCGAAACGGCCGGGACGGAGCAGCGCGGGGTCGAGTATGTCCGCACGGTTGGTCGCCGCCATGACGATGATGCCTTCGTTCGTTTCAAAACCGTCCATCTGGACGAGCAACTGGTTGAGGGTCTGTTCGCGTTCGTCGTGCCCGCCCCCGAGGCCGGTGCCCCTCTGGCGGCCGACCGCGTCGATCTCGTCGATGAACACGATGCACGGCTGGCTCTTTTTGGCGGCGTCGAAGAGGTCTCTCACCCTCGACGCACCCACGCCGACGAACATTTCCACGAAGTCAGAACCCGAAATGGAGAAGAACGGCACGTTCGCCTCGCCCGCCA
>ERZ1643246.4276-NODE-4276-length-11467-cov-9.206887_pt1 | contig 11467 bp, 10 predicted proteins | sample MGYA00579265_ERZ1643246 | MGnify/ENA primary metagenome ERZ1643246 (study PRJEB29033, sample SAMEA4952261) | chicken gut metagenome | biome: Broiler Chicken; feature: Gastrointestinal Tract; material: Caecum | place: Ireland | collected 2018 | study: Broiler...
TTATCAAGGTTCCTGTCATTCTCTCTCAAGCGACAGCTTTGATATTTTATCAAATTCGTTTCGCTTTGTCAAGAACTTTTTTATTAACTTTTTTATTTTTCTTTGTTTTTTGCTGTCTCTCACGAGTCAGCTTAGATATAATACCATTCCATGTTACTAATGTCAACCATTTTTTACAAGTTTTTTCAACTTTTTTCTCATCGACTGTTTTAGTACTATATCTGGTGTTTTAACACAATATTATCCACAACTTTACTTTAAGTATACAAAAACTACTGGGTTGCTCCAGTAGTTTTCGTGGATAATATCGAGCGGAGAAAGAGGGATTTGAACCCTCGCGCCGGTTTCCCGACCTACACCCTTAGCAGGGGCGCCTCTTCGGCCTCTTGAGTATTTCTCCGAATTCATATCTTCCATATGATTGTGTCCTGGACTTTCGTCATCAGACGCATTGTGTATTTTACCAGATGCTTTTCCGGTTGTCAACCCGTTTTTCCTATTTTTTCGCAGAAAATCGAAGAAATTATATAACGGTTTAGGACGGCGGGAAGACCAGAACTGTTACATAAATTATATCATGAAATACTGCGCCTTATCTCCTCCTCAATCCGGTCATGGACCATCTGGGCGATCTGGGAGGTTTTCATGCCGCCGTATTCTTCCGGCAGTATGGGTTTTAAATAGTGAATTTCGACTGTTTCCCGCTTCAGGGAATTGACATCAAAGGGGCGGAAGCTGTTAATCAGAGCTACCGGCACAATGGGGCAGCCTGCCTTTACAGCGCTCTTAAACGTACCGCTTTTAAACTCCAGAATTTCATTGCCCCTGCGGCTGCGATGCCCCTCAGCGAAAATCACGAAATTATCTCCGCTTTTTACCCGCTTTCCTACCTCTCCAATGATGCGGACCTGATCCTTAATATCTTCCCGGTCCATAGAAAGGCTTCTGGTAGCTGCCAGTACATCTTTAACCAGAATCCACCCGGATGCTTCTTTCTTGATCACTACGGAAAGAGGGCGGGGGCAGGATGCGAAAAGGGCCAGCATATCGAAAAGTCCCTGATGATTGGGAAAGAGCATAAATCCGTCTTCTGCGGGAATATGCTCCTGCCCCTTAATGATCAAATTGACGCGCCCGTAACGGATAATCCGCTTTACCATGCGCACAATATAATCATACCGTTCCTGTTTGGTATGGGTATCCTCCTCTCTTCCCATCCGATGAATGGTAAACATCCAGATCGGGGCCCAAAACAGGTTCATAAATACCATATAGATAATCCGTTCCATAATAACTCCTCTGAATGTAAATTGATCGCAGTCTCTCTCCGGATGGATGACCTTCTGTTTCATCCGGAGAGAGCTTCCTGTACGGATTATCCTTTAAGACTCTTCATCTTCCGGCTCATCATCATTTTCATCTTCTCCATCGGAGCCTTCTTCCTCTTCAGAGTCTTCTTCAATATATTCCTCGTTGTAAATATTGCTGTCCTTGGTAACGCTCTCCCTTACCTTGGCAATGCTGGCCACCTTGATATCGGAATCATGGTCAATGCTCATCAGTTTCACGCCGGAGGTATTGCGCCCAATAACGGAAATGTCATCCACGGACATGCGGATAATGATGCCTTCCGTAGTGATCAGCATGATCTCACGGCCGTCATTTACCAGCTTGGCTCCTACCAGGCAGCCGGTTTTTTCCGTAATCTTATAGCAGAGAACGCCTTTTCCTCCCCTGTACTGAACATTAAAGTCAGTAATCACGGTCCGCTTGCCCATGCCGTTCTCGGAAACCACCAGCAGCGTATCGCCCTGGCTGGCCATCTGCATGCCGATTACTTCGTCTCCTTCATCCAGTCTCATTCCGATTACACCCATAGAAACTCTTCCGGTAACGCGGACGTCGGTTTCGTGGAAACGGATACACATTCCATTCTTGCTGATCAAGAAAATGTCCTCGGTGTTGTCCGTGGCTTTTACTTCAATCAGCTCATCCTGTTCTTTTAATACAATAGCCTGAAGACCATTCTTGCGCACATTTTCATATTCGCACATAGGGGTCTTCTTGACCATGCCGCCCTTGGTGGCCATAAACAGATACTTGTCCTCATTGTACTCCCGCATGGGAATAATAGCCGTGATCTTCTCTCCAGGCAAAAGCTGAAGCAGATTGACAATGGCCGTTCCCCTGGCAGTACGCCCGGCTTCCGGAATCTCATAGGCCTTCAGACGGTACACACGTCCCGTATTGGTAAAGAACATCATATAATGATGGTTGGTGGTCATAAGAAGGTCCTCAATGTAGTCCTCCTCAATGGTCTGCATTCCCTTGATGCCCTTTCCTCCGCGGTTCTGGCTCTTGAAATTGTCCACGGACATACGCTTGATATATCCCAGATGGGTCATAGCCACCACAGTGTCCTCATCGGGAATCAGATCTTCTACGGAAACATCATCGTCATAGCCGATGGAAGTGCGGCGGTCATCTCCATACTTCTGGGCAATCAGCGAGATTTCTTCCTTAATGACTCCCAGAAGCTTCTTCTCATCTGCCAGGATTGCCTTTAATTCAGCGATGCGAATCTGCAGCTCCTTATATTCATTTTCAATCTTCTCCCGCTCCAAACCGGTGAGCGCGCGCAGACGCATGTCCACAATGGCCTGGGACTGGGCGTCCGAAAGTCCGAAACGCTCCATCAACTGCTCCTTGGCCTGAGCTACGCTTTCCGAACCGCGGATGATTTGGATAACCTCGTCAATATTGTCCAGGGCAATGAGCAGGCCCTGCAGGATATGGGCTCTCTCCTCCGCCTTGTTTAAATCATATTTGGTTCTTCTGCGTACGACGTCCTCCTGATGCTTTAAGTAGTATTCCAGCATCTGATGGAGATTTAAGATCTTGGGCTGGTTGTCCACCAGGGCCAGCATGATCACGCCGAAGGTATCCTGGAGCTGCGTATGTTTAAAAAGCTGATTTAAGATTACATTGGCATTGACGTCTCTTCTCAGCTCGATGTTGATGCGCATGCCTTCCCGGTTGGATTCATCTCCGATGTAGGTGATTCCGTCAATCTTCTTCTCCTTCACCAAATCGGCAATCTTCTCAATCAGCCGGGCTTTATTGACCATGTAGGGCAGCTCCGTCACAATGATTCTGGACTTTCCGTTGGCCATGGTCTCAATATTGGTCACTGCCCGTACTTTGATCTTGGAACGGCCGGTACGGTAGGCTTCCTCGATGCCCCTGCGGCCTAGAATAGTAGCTCCTGTGGGGAAATCCGGGCCTTTTATGATTTCCATGATCTCCTCAATGGTGGTATCCCGGTCATTCTCCACCCGGTTGTCGATCATTTTGACCACTGCTCCGATCGTCTCCCGCAGATTGTGGGGCGGAATATTGGTGGCCATTCCTACAGCGATTCCGGAGGTTCCGTTTACCAGAAGGTTGGGATAGCGGGAGGGAAGCACCGTGGGTTCCTTCTCCGTCTCATCAAAGTTTGGAACAAAGTCCACCGTATCCTTGCCGATATCCGCCAGCATTTCCATGGAAATCCGGCTTAAACGCGCCTCGGTATAACGCATGGCCGCTGCCCCGTCTCCGTCTACGGAGCCAAAGTTTCCGTGTCCGTCTACCAGCGGATAGCGGGTAGACCAGTCCTGAGCCATATTGACCAGCGCTCCGTAGATGGAGCTGTCGCCGTGGGGATGATATTTACCCATGGTATCTCCCACGATACGGGCACATTTACGATGAGGCTTATCCGGTCCGTTGTTCAATTCGATCATTGAGTAGAGCACCCGGCGCTGAACCGGCTTTAATCCGTCCCTTACATCCGGAAGCGCCCGGGCACTGATTACGCTCATGGCGTAGTCGATGTAGGATTGCTCCATAGTCTTTTTCAGATCTACGTCATGAACCTTGTCAAATACATTTGGTTCCATATTTTATCTCCTTTACCTTTGCAAACTAAATATCCAGATTTTGAACACGTTTGGCGTTGGCCTCAATAAATTCTCTTCTGGGCTCTACCTGGTCTCCCATCAGGGTGGTAAATGTCAGATCCACCTCAGAGGTGGTTTCCTCATCCATGGTTACACGCAAAAGGATTCTCCTCTCCGGGTCCATGGTAGTCTCCCAAAGCTGCTCTGCGTCCATCTCTCCAAGACCTTTATAGCGCTGGATCTTATTGTTGTTGTCACGGCCGATTTCCGTAAGGATGGAATTTAACTCCTCATCGCTGTAGGCGTACCAGACTCTCTTGTTCTTCTCAATCTTATAGAGCGGCGGCTGAGCCAGGTATACATAGCCCTGCTTGATCAGCTCCGGCATGAACCGGTACAGGAAGGTTAAGAGCAGGGTACTGATATGGGCGCCGTCCACATCCGCATCGGTCATGATGATGATCTTGTGGTAACGCAGCTTGGTAATGTCGAAATCATCGTGAATTCCCGTTCCGAAGGCAGTAATCATAGCCTTAATCTCCGCATTGGCATAGATCTTGTCCAGACGGGCTTTTTCCACGTTTAAAATTTTTCCTCTTAAAGGAAGGATCGCCTGGGTCGCTCTGGAGCGGGCGGTCTTTGCGGAGCCGCCGGCGGAATCTCCCTCAACGATGTAAATCTCGCAGTTTTCCGGATTCTTGTCCGAGCAGTCTGCCAGCTTTCCGGGAAGAGCCATCCCGTCCAGGGCGGATTTTCTTCTGGTCAGGTCCCTGGCCTTTCTGGCTGCAGCCCTTGCCCGCTGGGCCAGAATAGACTTCTCACACATGGCCTTGGCCACAGACGGATTCTGCTCCAAAAAGTAGGTCAGCTGCTCGCTGACAATATTGTCCACGGCAGTTCTGGCCTCGCTGTTACCCAGCTTCTGCTTGGTCTGTCCCTCAAACTGAGGATTCTCAATTTTTACGCTGATAATGGCCGTCAAACCTTCACGGATATCCTCTCCTGAAAGGCTGTCCTCATTTTCCTTCAACAGTTTATTTTTTCTGGCATAGTCGTTGAATGTCTTGGTCAGGGCGTTCTTAAAGCCGGTCAGATGGGTTCCGCCCTCAGGGGTATTGATGTTGTTTACAAAGCTGTAGACATTTTCCGTGTAGGAGTCGTTGTGCTGCATGGAAACCTCCACATAGACTCCATCCTTCTTTCCCTCACAGTAGATCACCTGTTCATACAGGGGCACCTTTCCCTTGTTTAAGTAGGTCACAAATTCCCGGATGCCCCCCTCGTAATGGAAGGTTCTCTCCTGCTTTTCCTCCCGCTCATCTTTCAGGGTGATCCTCAGGTTCTTTGTCAAAAATGCCGTTTCCTGAAGACGAATCTTCAGGGTATCATAATCGAAAATGGTATCCTCAAAAATTTCTTTATCCGGAAGGAAGGTCACTCTGGTCCCATGCTCATTCGGGCCGCATTTTCCCACGATTTTTAATGGATACACGGCTTTGCCCCGCTCGTAGCGCTGCTGGTAGACATTTCCCTCATGGAGAACCTGAACCTCCAGCCACTCGGAAAGAGCATTCACCACGGATGCTCCTACGCCGTGAAGACCTCCGGATACCTTGTACCCGCCGTTTCCAAACTTTCCGCCTGCATGAAGGATGGTAAAGACCACCTCAACTGCCGGCTTTCCTGCCTTTTTCTGAATGTCCACAGGAATGCCGCGGCCGTCATCTACTACGGTGATGGAATTGTCTGAATTGATGGTCACTTCGATGGAATCACAGTACCCTGCCAATGCCTCATCTACCGAATTGTCTACAATCTCATAGACCAGATGATGAAGTCCCCTGGATGATGTGCTTCCAATGTACATGCCCGGACGCTTCCGTACTGCTTCCAGTCCCTCCAAAATCTGAATCTGATCTGCTCCGTACTGCTCTCCCATTCTTATAATCTTCCTTTCTTGTTCTAAAAACACAGTGAAGAACCGGTCAGTTTTCACTGGTTACGGTTCCGTCAATTACTTTAAATATTTTATCGATTTTAAATCGGTTATTTACAAAATCATCCAGACCGGTGCAGGTGATCACCGTCTGAATCCGGCTGATGGCATTTAACAGATGGTTCTGTCTGTTTCCGTCCAGCTCGGAAAGCACATCATCCAAAAGCAGGATGGGCTTATCCCTTGTCAGAAGCTCCACCAGCTTCAGCTCCGATAGCTTTAAGGAAAGGGCTGCCGTCCTCTGCTGTCCCTGAGAGCCGAATCTTCGGATATCAATTCCGTTGACCACAAAACTGATATCATCCCGGTGAGGTCCGCAAAGAGTGGTTTTCTGCTTTTCATCCTGAGGCCTGCTCCTCTTTAAAGCTCCCTCCAGCTCCTTTTCGGGAGTGTGGGGCTCATAAGTTAAAACCAGCTCCTCCCGCTCCCCGGAAAGACTGTGGTGGATATCGCGAATCATGCCGTTCAGCTGATGGATAAATTCTTCCCGGAATCTCATTACTTCTTTTCCATATTTTACTAATTGTATGTCCCACACATCCAGGGTTTCTCCATACTCCGGATGAAAGACAAGCTCCTTCAACAGACGGTTCCTCTGGGCCAGAACACGATTGTACTGAACCAGGGAATGAACGTAAAGCTTGTTCAGCTGGCAAAGCTCCAGGTCGATAAACCTTCTCCGCTCGGCAGGACCGTTTTTGATCAGATTTAAGTCCTCCGGAGAGAAAAATACCACATTGGCAATGCCGAAGAGCTCGCTTGCGCGCCGGATGGGAAGTCCATTGATGGCAATTCCCTTGGGCTTGTTTTTTTTCAGATGCATATCGATCCGGTACGGAACATTTCCCTTGCGGACCATGAGCCGCAGATGGGCTTCATCCTGGCCGAACCGAATCATATCCCGGTCCCGGACGCTCCGATGGGATTTGGAAGTACAGCAGACGTAAATGGCTTCCAGGATATTGGTCTTTCCCTGTGCATTGTCCCCGTAGAGAATATTGGTACCCTCATTTAATTCCATATGTAGTTCCTGGTAATTTCTGTAATTCTGAAGGTCTATGGATTCAATGATCATGGAATGTCCCTTGCCTACTTTACAATTTGAATGGTTTCTCCCTGAAAGGTCACTACATCGCCGTCCACCAGCTTTTTTCCTCTCTGGAGAACCACCTGCCCGTTTACCTGAACCAGGCCGTCCTCCACAGCATATTTCGCATCCACGCCGGTTTCAGCCAGGCCGGCAGCTTTCAGCGCCTGGCCCAGCTTAATATATTCGCCTCTAAGCTTAATTGTTTCCATTGTTCCTCCCATTAAACGGCTGCCGCGTTAAAATTTACCGGCAGGATCAGATAAATGTAGGTTTCCTCATCATCTTTAATAAAGCAGGGGGACTTTGGATTCATCAGATAAATGCTGATCTCCTCCCCGTCGATGGCCCTCAGGGCATCGATGAGGAACTTGGGGTTAAAGCCGATCATAATGTCCTTGCCTGTTTTATGAATAAACAGCTCTGCATTCATGGAACCAAAGCTGGAGTTCAGCTTCAGCTCCATGGTATGCTCGGTAATATTGATGATCAGCGGTTTTTTGTCATTTTCCCGAATCAGGATGGTAGCCCGCTCAATGGAATCCAGAAATTCTTTCTTATTGATGGTTACCTTTGTCTCATAATCGCTGGAGAGCATCTGGCTGATGCGAAAATATTCTCCCTCGATGAGACGTGAGATCACGACTGTATTGTCAAATTCAAAGAGAATGTGATTTTCGCTGAAGTAAATCAGAACTTCTTTTTCATTGTCACCGCTCAGGATCTTGCTGACTTCGCTCAATGTTTTTCCGGGCACGATCACCTTCATGTCATCGTAGTGGTCTTTCAGACGAACACGGCGGATGGAAATGCGGTGTCCGTCCAGGGAGACTACCTGAAGCTGATTTTCATTGACTTCAAAGAGTTCACCGGACATCATCTTGTTGCTGTCATTTGGGGAGATGGAAAAAATGGTCTGCTGAATGACTTCTCTTAATGTAAACTGGGAAAGACAGATATAACGGTCTTTCTCAATATAAGGAAGATAGGCGAATTCTTCCCCGTCCCGCCCCTGAATCTTGAAAACGGAATTTTCGCATCGGATGGTGGTGTTAAACTGGCTGTCGGATTCGATGATCACCTCAGCAGCGCTTTCGCTGGAAAGTCTCCTGGTAATCTCGGAAAAGAGTTTCGCATCCAGGGCAATCCGCCCGTGCTCTAAAATATCGCCTTCCACCTTTGTCTCAATGCCAAGTTCCATATCGTTTCCTGTCAGCTTGATCTCACTTCCGCTGGCGTCTACCAGGATGCATTCTAATATAGACATGGTGGTCTTGGACGGAACTGCCTTCATTACAATATTAATGCCGTTGACTAAAGCGTCTTTTTGAAATTTCAGCTTCATGATTGTTGATAACTTCCTTTCTCAATTGATGTGGATTCCGGATGTTTGTGAGATAGAAATAAATAGTAAATTTTCGTAGCAACCGCCGTAGGGGCTGTGGGTTTGTGTAAAAGTCCTTCTGAACCTGAAAAATAAAGGATTTGAATCTGTTAAAAAATATGTGGAAAGTCCCGGCGGAAAAAAGGGAAAACCGGAGGGTTGTCCACAGAGACTTAAAAAACACTGTGAAGGTTCCACGGTCCCCCTTCTTATCCACAGTTCGTCCACATGGTATAAACAGGCTATTGTGGATTAATTTTCTTTTTCAGGATCTCAATGGTATTTCTCAAGGTCTCATCCTTTTTGAGGTCAGAGGAGATCTTGTCCGCCCCATGGATGATGGTGGTATGGTCCCTGCCGCCCAGATAACTTCCGATGGTCTGGAGCGGGGTGGCAAGCATGTCCCGGCAAAGGTACATGGCAATCTGTCTGGGGTAGACGATTTCCTTGGTCCTCTTCTGGGATGCGATATCCTGAGGAGTCAGTCCGAAATGTTCGGCTACGATCTGGATGATCAGCTCCGGCGTTACTTCCCTCTGGGCTCCGGGAGAGATAATGTCCTTTAAGGCTTCTTCAGCCATCTTTAAATTGATTTCGCATTTGTTCAGCCGGGAGTAGGCCATGACCTTGGTCAGAGCGCCCTCCAGCTCACGGATGTTGGATTTAATATTGGTGGCAATGTAGGTGATGACCTCATTGTCGATGTTGTATCCTTCCAATTCCTCCTTTTTCCGCAGGATAGCCATTCTCGTTTCATAGTCCGGAGACTGGATATCTACGGTCAGACCCCACTCAAAGCGGGAGCGGAGCCGTTCCTCCAGGGTTTCGATCTCCTTCGGCGGTTTATCGGAGGATATGATGATCTGCTTTTTGGATTCATAAAGGGTATTGAAGGTATGGAAGAATTCTTCCTGGGTACTTTCCTTTCCGATGATGAACTGGATATCATCAATGAGCAGAACATCGTTGTTGCGGTATTTCTCGCGAAATTCCGTGGTTGTAGTATTATTTTTGTTCCGGATGGCGTCGATCAGCTCGTTGGTAAAGGTTTCCGAAGTGACATAAAGGATTTTCGCATCCGGGGTGTTTTTTAAAATGAAGTGAGCGATGGCGTGCATCAGGTGGGTTTTGCCAAGTCCCACGCCTCCATATATGAAGAGAGGGTTGTAGATCTCACCGGGAGATTCCGCTACTGCCAGGGCCGCCGCGTGAGCCAGATTGTTGTTGGAGCCAACGACAAAGGTATCAAAGGTATACTTCGGATTTAAGTTGGCGCTCTGGATGACCTGGGGGCTTACCACGTTCATATTTTTTTCAATCAGCTGCGGCTGTTCGGCGGGAGAGTCTTCCTCTACGGTGTCCTTCAGCTGAAAGTCAATCTTACACTCGACTCCGAGAAATTCGGAAACCGTGACCATCAGGGGAAGGCCGTATTTTCGTTTTACAAAGGTAAGGAAGGTCTGTTCCGGAACAATGATGGTCAGTGTATTGTTTTTGAAGGAGTAGGGTTTTAAGGGCAGAAGCCATGTCTTAAATGAAACGTCCATGATTTCATGCTCTTCCTTCAAATTTAATAAGATCTGATCCCAGTTTTCTTTTATTTTATCGATCATTTTCAGTCTCCTAAAACTATATTGCAGAAAATCCCAATCTAAATCTATTTTATACTAAAGAGGGAATATTTTCAATGAAAATAGTGAAATTCCTTCCGGAGAGGAATTGTGGATAAGTCTGAGAACTATGTAGAAAACCGTGTGGAGGACGTTGTGGAATCCTTGTGGATGGGCTGTGGGCGGACTGTGGACAGAGATTTTATCCACAGAAAAGCGGTGTTTACGAAAATAACTTATACACAGCGGAAAATTTGCTGTAAAATCAAGCTTTTTTCCGATGCTTTGTGGAAATAACGGCCGCTTATCCCCACTTATCCACAATTTATCCACAAATTGTGGATAAACTTATGTAAATTAACAAAAATCAAGTTGACCAGAGTGTGGATAGTGTTTATAATCAAGACGTATAAGTTCAGGATGGTGCCTGCCGGGCAAGAAGACACGCCGTCCTGACAAAATTGCATTGTATCTTGGAAAAAGAACAGTAGCAAGGAGGAAGAAAAATTGAATAAGAAAAAGAAAGACACCCGTTATCTTGCAAGTGTCGCACTTATGATGGCTGTGGTCATTTTGCTGGCCAACACGCCTCTGGGGATGATCCAGCTCCCTATTATTAAGGCGACAACCGTGCACATCCCGGTGATTCTGGGGGCTATCCTGCTTGGACCCTGGGCCGGAGTGATTTTGGGAGCCACCTTTGGGATCTGCTCCCTGGTGAGCAATACCATTGCGCCGACTCTGACGTCCTTCGCTTTTTCGCCTTTTATGAGCATGACAGGGATCATCGGTGCTCTGAAAGCGGTTTGGATTTCCGTAGGCTGCCGTATTCTCATCGGATTGGGAGCCGGATGGCTGTGGATTCTCCTTCGGAAGCTGAAGGTAAATGACGGAATTTCCCTGGCGATCACTGGTTTTGCAGGTTCCATGATCAATACGGGGACGGTGATGGGAAGCATCTATGTGATGTTTGCCAGAGAATACGCCCAGGCAAGGCAGGTAGCCTTTGAGGCGGTTTTTGGTCTGATTATGGGAACCGTTACGGCGTCCGGAATACCGGAGGCCATCGCGGCGGCGGTGCTGGTGGCGGTGATTGGAAAGGTACTGCTAAAGGTAAAGGTCGTTTAAAACGGTGAAAGAATAGAAGAGAGGGCATGACGAAACTGGAATATCTGCTTTTGTCATGCCCTTTATAATTTATTTAGACGAAACTGTATACAAACTGCTGAAGGATGTTTTCACAGCGTTTGCTGTAAAGCATGGATTTTTCTTTTCCTTTTAAGAGCCAGATTGAGGTATAACCAAAAGGAAAGTTCCGCGGCCTTAAGAGTTTCTCTTAATTTACCCGCTTCCACCGTCCAAAGAGAGATTTTTTGTAGTGCTTGCGCTCTTCCTTGGCATCGTCAATACCGGACCGGTCTAAAAATTCCACGCCCATGGCAATATCCT